>ERZ1034363.583-NODE-583-length-24679-cov-11.044509_pt1 | contig 24679 bp, 25 predicted proteins | sample MGYA00520616_ERZ1034363 | MGnify/ENA primary metagenome ERZ1034363 (study PRJEB33736, sample SAMEA104284506) | Azolla filiculoides | biome: Urban; feature: Water surface; material: Ditch water | place: Netherlands | collected 2015-10-28 | depth 0-0.1 m ... | reverse complement strand
AACAAGCGCAGGCAGATCAGGATGACGGGAGCGGCCACGCCGATGCTGGCGTAGTTGGGCAAGATGCCCACGATGAAGGTCGATGCACCCATGATCAGGATGGTGACCAAGAAGGTGTACTTGCGGCCGATCATGTCGCCCAAGCGGCCGAAGAAGATCGCGCCGAAAGGACGCACGATGAAACCAGCAGCAAACGCCAGCAAAGCGAAGATGAAAGCAGAGCCTTCGTCCAAGCCGCTGAAGAATTGCTTGGCAATGATCGCGGCCAACGAGCCGTACAGGTAAAAGTCGTACCACTCAAACACGGTGCCCAGAGAAGAGGCAAAAATCACCTTCTTCTCTTCCGCCGACATCGGGCGGGGTTCAGTTGTAGCCATAAAGCTGTCTCCAAAAAAGAGTCTCCGACACGGAAACTTGGCGCGATTCTTGGGCTTGGCTCTTGCCCTCATCTGACAGCGAACCAACAGATACTTACAGTTCAAGTAGAAACCCTTGGTATTTTTACCGCAATGTGAAAAATCATAAAACTTCACGGGTAATCCCTAGATGGGCTCAACACGATAATGGCCACCTCATCGCCTCTTTCAGACGCCCCTGCTTGTGACCACCGCCCGATTTTTGTCCATTCGCCAGAAGATTCGCCTTTTGACGGGCGTGCTGCTGCTGGTGTGGGCGCTGGTCTCTTTTGGCTGGGTCTGGTTTGCCAGAGCACTGGATTTCAAGATCGGCGACTGGACATTCAACTTCTGGATGGCGGCACAAGGCAGCCTCCTGGTTTTTCTGCTGCTGATCGTTGTGAATGCCTGGTGCGTCAACCGCTGGGAAAAGGAACAACAAGACAAAGAGGCCCAATCGCCCACTTCATTGCCTTGATGCTGTTCAGACCGTGACCTCGGCCAGCCGCTCAAAAGGCAGACCCTGCTTGACCAGAATCACCGTGCAGGGTGCCTGCATCGCCACCTTGATCGGCACCGTGGCCAAAACGCGCTGCATCTGCAAGCCATGTGTCGCCGCCCCCATGATGACCATGTTGACCTGGTTGCCCTCGGCATAGCGCAGCAAGGCGTCCGCCACATCACCCGACTCAAGCACATGGAAAGAAGTCTGGTGTCCACCCAGGTCAAGCGGTTGAGCCCATTGCTGCAACCGGCTCAAATGCCACCGGTGCACTTGGGTCTCGCTCTTTTCCGATTCGGTGCTGCTGGTCAGGCCTGAAGAAATCACCGTCACGCAAGCCAAGCGGGCACCCGGGCGGATGCCCAGCGAACGTGCCACCGCTTCGCGCAGGGAATACAGCGTGGCGTCACTCACGTCGTGGTGCGGCACGGCCACCATGATGATCGGCACTTGCTCGATCTGCTCCACCGGCACAGGACTCGGCCGATACGCCATGCCACTGGCCCTGACCCAGCGCTTGAAGTGCGTCCAGAAACCCGTGCCCTCGGTTTTACGGCCCCGTTCGGTCACCTTGACCTGGTCTGGATGGGTCAGGTCAAACGCCAGATGCGATGCCGACGGATAACGTGAAGCCGCCACCGGCTCCAGACAACGCAAGATCACTTCCTGCAACCACTCCGGCAAATCAGGGCGGTGTTTTCTCGGAGGGGGCGGGTCCATCCACAAACGCTGACGCATGCCCCCAGTGGTCGCGGGCTCACCAAACGGCAGTTCGCCTGTGGCCAATTCGTACAGCATGACGCCGATGGCAAAAATGTCGCTGCGCGGATCGCCGCGCACGCCCACCACCTGCTCGGGCGAAATCCAGACGGGAGAACCCACCGCTTTGCGCAACTCTTCGGCCAGCAAGTCGGGGTAATGCGCGTGGCAAGACAAACCAAAGTCCAGCATGACCGCAGACCCATCGGGGCGAATCAGCACATTGGCAGGCTTCAAGTCGAGGTGACACACATTTTGCTGGTGCAGGCTGTGGGCGGCACGCGCCATCGCAGCCCCCAATGCGGCCATCTCGGGCACCGTCACAGTCTCACGGTGGTCCAACCAATGCTGCAGGGTCTGGCCTTCGACATATTCAATGACCAGATAAGGCAGCCTCGACAAATCACCGGCCGCTACAAAACGCGGCACATGCGTTCCTTTGAGTTCGGACAGAATTTGCAGCTCAATCTCAAAGCTCACAATGTTTTCCGCACCATCGCCCGCCGTCATGCGCGGAATTTTCATCGCCATGGGGAACTCGGCCGCACGGCGAGAACCATCCAGAGACGGCGCATACACCACCTTGTAAATATGGGCCATGCCACCGGCATGCAAACAGGTTTGCACTTCAAAGCCATCAATCAGGTGTCCGGGGTTCAACAGTTTCAACGTCCATGCTCCAGTCGTTGCGCAAATGATTCTGGCAAGCCCGCACGGCGAATGGCGGCGGCAGCCTCGGTGTGGTTGTAAGGCACCCGGTGAAATGTGATTTTTTGAAGCGTGCGATCACACAGGGCATACATGGCGCGGGGATCGCCATCACGGGGCTGGCCACAAGACCCCACGCAAGCCACCATGGGCCTGTGCGCCGGAGTTGGCACGGGCGATCCCGGCATGGGCTCAAATTTCATGAGACCCCGGCCTGCCCCCCGGAAATACAAGGCCTGGTGATGCACATGCCCCACCAGCACGTGTGGCCCTTGCTGCTGTGCCAAAGCCTGTTCCAGGCAGCGACCGGCGGCACTCTCGCCGTCCACATAGCGCCACGACTCCGGCCGGTCGGCACTGGCGTGCACCAGCAACAAACCATCGTGCGACAAAGTGAGCGGCAAACGGGTCAAAAAATTGCGATGGGCATCGCTCAACTGGTCGTGTGTCCATTGCGCGCCTTGCGAGCCCAGGGTGGCCTCACCCCCCTGCGCCTGGGGCGGGTTCAGCGCCATGTCATCGTGGTTGCCACGCAAGACCAGCGCGCCTTGCTCTGCCAAATGCATGATGTCATCGAGGACGGCCGCAGGGTCTGCGCCATAACCGACCAGATCGCCCAGAAAGGCAAACTGATCAGCCCCCTGCTGGCGCGCATGGGCCAAACAGGCCTGCAAGGCTTGCCGGTTGGCATGGATATCGGAAATCAGGGCCAGTTTCATTGGTGTCTCCAGCCTCATGATGACAGCCACAGCTGATGCCAAACTTGCCGCAGATCAAATTCGAGGTACAGACCGGTCCGCGCACCGCCCGAACAAGGCTCAGGTTTTGCGCTGAATGCCGACAGGTAAACCGCCCACAGCCGTCCAGTCATCGCTGCCAAACCAGGGGTCCCCCAGCAAATATGCGCGCAGCATGGGCAAGGCATCGTTGCCCCAAAAAACCTGGCCATCGACCACAAAACTCGGCACCCCGAACAAGTTCAAGGCAATCGCTTCGTCTGTGTTGTCCTTCAGGCGCTGCTTGACTTCGGCGCTGCCCACATCGGCCACGGGTGCCAAGTCGGCATTGAGCGCGGCCAGACGCGCGGCATCGGCCGCATCCCGTCCGCTGCACCAAACGTGCCGAAAAATCTTTTCGCACACGAACCGGTTGGGCTCGCCTGCAGGGTCGCTGGCCGTGGCCAGGCGCAGCAAACCCAAGGAATTGAAAGGATGGCTGGCAGGCAGCTGCAAAGGCGTGCCTTGCGATCGGGCCTGCCATTGCACCTGCCGATAAGTCCAATCGCGCTTGGCGGGTATCTCTGCCGGGCCCAACTGCCCATGGTGCTGGAGCATGGCACCAAACACCACCGGCTTGTGCACCACCCGGACACTGATGCCCTGCAAGGCTTGGGGCAAAGCATCGAAAGCCAACCAGGCATAGGGAGAAATGAAGTCGAGATAAAAGTGAATGGTTTTCATGGTGTGCTGCCAATGGCCCAAAAATCAACAGCGTCAGCGGTCCATCGCCTGGCGCTGGCGCAAACGCTCGGGAATCTGCGCCCAGACCAAACGCTTTTCTTCGTCGGTGGCCCGGCTCCAACCGCCGATCTCGGGCAGTGTCCGCAAGCATCCATCGCACCAGCCCGCACTGGGGTGCATCAAGCACAGCGACACACAAGGCGACGGCACCGAATTTGGCGCAGGCGGTGTGGCCTCGGCCAGCACCTGCTCAGCGCGCTCACTGAGCTTTTTCCAATAATGTTGGCTCATGCAAGCGCCTCAGGTGCTGCTTGCACCACATCGGCCACCGGCGCACCCGTCAGTCGTTTCAGGTCTTCGGGCTGCAAGCGGAACACGCCGTGCGGGTGCCCGGCCGCTGCCCAGACTTCCTCAAAGCGCCACAGGTCCTGATCGAGCAAGGTCACGGGCGGGTTCAGGTGCGCCAGGGGTGACACGCCACCGATGGTGAAGCCCGTTTGGGCTTTCACGAAATCGGCATCGGCCCGCCCGATCTTGCCCACCAGGGCCGACACTTTCTTTTCGTCCACCCGGCGGTCGCCCGAGGTGACCACCAGCACGGCCATACCATCTTCCTTGCGCTTGAAGATCACGCTCTTGGCAATTTGGCCCAGCTGCACACCCAGGCCGTCGGCGGCCTCTTGCGCAGTGCGGGCCGCGCCATCGAGCATGACCGGGGCATGGGAATGCGCCGCGTCCTGCAAGGCCTGCGCAACGCGCTGAACGCCTTCTGGCAAGGCATGGAGTTCTGATCCGCACATGGCTCAGCCCGCCCGCTTGTTGAGGATGGCTTTGGCCACACGCGAACCGGAGGGTCGGCCCAGAAAATCGCTGATGAACGCACCTGCATCGATCAGTTTGTCAAGGTCGATGCCCGTTTCAATGCCCATGCCGTGCAACAGGTAGACCACGTCTTCGGTCGCCACATTGCCGGTGGCCCCCTTCGCATAGGGGCAGCCACCCAAGCCCGCAACCGATGACTGGAAATTCCAGACGCCCATTTGCAACGCGGCCAGCGTGTTGGACAAGGCCTGTCCGTAGGTGTCATGAAAGTGGCCGCAAATGTGGTCCACACCGAAATGCTGCTGCGTTGCCTGAATGGCTTTTTGCACCTTGAGTGGGGTGCCCACGCCAATCGTGTCAGCCACGTCCACGCGCTGCACGCCAATCTGCTTCATGAGGCCCGCCAGATAAGCCACGCGCTCGGGCGCCACATCGCCCTCGTAAGGACAGCCCACCGTGCAGCTCATGGCCCCGCGCACCGCGATGCCTGCGGCCAGCGCCGCCTGCACCACGGGGGCAAAGCGCTCGATGCTCTCGGCGATCGAGCAATTGATGTTTTTGAGGCTGAAGGCTTCGCTGGCCGCACCAAAAACCACGATCTCGTCAGGCCGTGTTTGGAGGGCCGCCTCAAAGCCTTGCAGGTTGGGCGTGAGCACCGAATAGCGCACGCCGCTCTGGCGCTGGATACCCGCCATCACCTCGCCGTTGTCGGCCATCTGCGGCACCCATTTGGGACTGACAAAACTGGTGATCTCGATCTCGGTCAGGCCTGCGGCCTGCAAGCGGTGCACCAGCTCGATCTTGACCGCAGCGGGCACAGGCTGTTTTTCGTTTTGCAAGCCGTCGCGAGGGCCGACATCGATGAGTTGAACGCGTTGGGGAATGGGCATGGTGTTCTCTTTCTGCTCAATAGCCGCGCTGGTGGTCCACGATGCCGTTGATCGGTTCGCCGCGCTGCAAAGCCTGAATTTTGCCCACGATTTGCGAGATGCTTTCTTCACGCAAGGTGCGGGCAGAGGTGTGTGGTGTGACCGTGATCTTTGGGTGTTTCCAGAACTCATGGTCCGCAGGCAAGGGCTCGGTGCGAAACACGTCGAGCGTGGCACCGGCCATGTGTCCGCTGTCGATCAGGGAGATCAGGTCTTCTTCCACCAGGTGCTTGCCTCGGGCCACGTTGACGAGGTAGCCGCCGGGCTGCAGCTGCGAGAGGGTGGTTTTGTTCAGGATGTTTTGGGTCTCAGGCGTGAGCGGCATCAGGTTGACCAGCACGCGTGTGGACGCCAGGAATTCGGGCAAGCCCTGCGCCCCGCTGAAGCAGCGGATACCGGGCAGGTCTTTGGCACTGCGGCTGTAGCCGTTGACCGGGAATTCAAACACCTGCAGCGCTTTGGCCACACGCTCGCCCAGCACGCCCAGGCCCATGACGCCGACCGCAAAATCGGCCCGGCTGCGCGGCTTGCGGTAGGACCATTTACCCGAGTTGGTGTCGGCGTCGTAGCCATCGAACTCGCGAAAGTGTCGGATCACCGCATGGCACACGTATTCGGCCATCTGCACCGACATGCCCGCGTCGTCCAGCCGCACCACCTTGAGGCTTGGCGGCAATTTCAGCTGCAGCAAGGCGTCCACGCCTGCGCCAATGTTGAACAGCGTTTTCAGGCCGCGCTGTTCGTCGATGAACTGCTGGGGCGGGGCCCAGACAATGGCGTGGTCAGCTTGGGGGACGCCCGGTGCCCATGCATCAACTTCAGCCTGCGGAAAAGCTTGTTGCAGGCCCTGCACCCAAGGCTCTGGTGACAGGCCGGCGAAACAGATGGTGATTTTCATGGGGTGATTTTGTCAGCAAGGCCAAGCCCGCGATGTCGCATGGGTTAGCGCATCGCTTGCAGGGCAAGCTCCTACAAATACCTTTGACCTCGTAGGAGCCAGCCCTGCTGGCGATTCGGGCGCTTGTGGTCTGCTGCTGGCCATAGCTTGCAGGCCAGCGCTTCACACCGCCAGTTTGAGCAGCTCGGCCCCGTCGGCGACCTGGTCGCCAGGGGCGTACAACAGTTCGGCCACGGTGCCGTCTTTGGGCGCGCTGATGGTGTGCTCCATCTTCATGGCCTCCATCACCGCCAGCGGCTGACCCGCTTTGACTTTGTCACCGGCCTTCACGGCAAACGACACGACCTTGCCCGGCATGGGTGCCGTCAGGCGTCCGCCTTCTTGCGCAGCCTCACCGGCATGGGCCAGCGGGTCGAGCAGGCCGATGCGCGTGGCCCCTTGTGGGGTGAACACATGGCAGGTTTCACCTTGTGCATGCACCGTGCTGTGGGTGCGTTGACCGTTGAACTGCACCCACAGGCCATCACCTTGGGGCGTGAACAGAAAGACGCTTTCTGCGCCCTCACCCACTTGCAGCAACAGCTGCGGACCATAGGTGAGCACCGCACGCACGGGCTGGCCGTCGTACTCCAGCTCAAATCGGCGGCGTGTGTTGCCGTGCGATTGCCAGCCGTCGCGGCGGCTGAACGGGTCGGCGCCCTGGGCGGCGGCTTCGGCCTGCAAGGCGTTGGCAATCACCGCTGCTGCAGCGGCCTGTAGGCCCACCGGGTCTTGTTTGAACAGCACAGCGCTTTCGCGCTGAATGAGTGCGGTGTCCAGCTGAGCGGCGACAAAGGCCTGGCTGCGCACCACATGGCGCAGGAACTGCACGTTGGTGTTCAGGCCCACGATGTGGGTTTGTGCCAACGCAGTGTCCAGACGTGCCAAGGCTTGCTCGCGGGTGTCACCGTGCACGATGAGTTTGGCCACCATGGAGTCGTAAAACGGGCTGATGGTGTCGCCCTCGCGAACGCCATCGTCAATGCGAATCGTGCTTCGCTCGAAACTGGCAGCTTGCGGCTTGCGATAAACCTGCAGCGTACCGGTCGCAGGCAAGAAGTTGTTGTCGGGGTTTTCGGCGCAAATGCGCGCCTCGATGGCGTGGCCCGTCATGCGGATTTCACTTTGCTGCAAGGGCAATGGCTCGCCACTGGCCACACGCAGTTGCCATTCCACCAAATCGAGCCCGGTGATGGCTTCGGTCACAGGATGCTCCACCTGCAAACGCGTGTTCATCTCCATGAAGAAGAACTTCATGGATTCGGGCTGGTCATACGCCGTTTGCTCCACGATGAATTCCACCGTGCCCGCACCCACATAGTTCACCGCTTTAGCCGCAGCCACAGCGGCCGCGCCCATTTGCGCACGCAGGGCTTCGGTCATGCCGGGGGCCGGGGCTTCTTCCAGCACTTTCTGATGGCGGCGCTGCACAGAGCAATCGCGCTCGAACAGGTACACACAGTTGCCCTGCGTGTCGCCAAACACCTGAATCTCAATGTGGCGCGGACGCTGCACATATTTTTCGATCAGCACCGCGTCGCTGCCAAAGCTGTTGATGGCTTCGCGTTTGCACGAAGCCAGCGCTGCGGCAAAGTCTTCGGACTTTTCGACCACGCGCATGCCTTTGCCGCCACCACCCGCGCTGGCCTTGATCAGGGCGGGGTAACCGATGCGGTCGGCCTCACGCTGCAGCAGTGCCGGGTCTTGGTCGGCCCCGTGGTAACCGGGCACCAGCGGCACACCGGCGGCTTCCATCAGGCGCTTGGATTCGGCTTTGAGGCCCATCGCCAAAATCGCCGAGGCAGGCGGGCCGATGAACACCAGACCTGCGGCGGCGCAGGCCTTGGCAAAGTCTTCGTTCTCGCTCAAAAAGCCGTAGCCGGGGTGAACCGCCTCAGCCCCGGTGGCCTTGGCGGCTTCCAAAATGCGTTGCCACTGCAGGTAGCTGTCCTTGGGCGCAGAGCCGCCCACATGCACCGCTTCGTCGCAGGCTTGCACATGCTTGGCCCCGGTGTCGGCGTCTGAATAAACAGCCACGGTTTGGATGCCCATCCGACGGGCAGTGGCCGCAACGCGGCACGCGATTTCGCCACGGTTGGCGATCAGTATTTTTTTGAACATGTTTTTCCTTAGCCCAACCAATTTGGTTTGCGTTTTTGCAAGAAAGACTGCACGCCTTCTTTGCCCTCAGCACTTGAACGGATGTCGGCGATACCCGCCACCGTCTGCGCCACCAACGCGTCATTGATCTCGCGTTCGGCCACGTCTTGCACCAGCTTCTTGCAGGCACGCACAGCGTTGGGGCTGGCGTTCACCAGCGCCTGCGTCAGCTCGGCCACTTTCCCGTCCAGCACATCGGCAGTCACCACCTCGTGCACCAGCCCGATACGGTGAGCCTCGTCCGCACCAAAGCGCTCGGCCGTCAAAAAGTAGCGGTGCGCTGCGCGTGCGCCCATGGCGCGGATCACATAGGGGCTGATGGTCGCCGGAATCAGGCCCAGCTTGACCTCGCTCAGGCAATAGTTCGCCGTGTCCACGCTCACCGCCATGTCACACGCAGCCACCAGACCCATGCCACCGGCATACACATCGCCCTGCACGCGGGCGATGGTCGGCTGGGGGCATGCGTAGATAGCGCGCAGCATGGCAGCCAGCTCGCCCGCATCGGCCAGGTTTTCGGCGCGGGTGTAGTCGGCCATGCGACGCATCCAGTTGAGGTCTGCGCCTGCGCAAAAAGCAGGGCCCTCGGCGGCCAGGACCACGCAACGCACAGCGCTGTCTTGCGCCACCGCCACAAAAGCTTTTTTCAGCTCGGCAATGACCTCATCGTTGAAGGCGTTGCGCACATCCGGGCGCGACAGCGTGATGGTGTGCACGCCACCTTGGGTGGAAATTTTCAGAGCACTCATGCGACCCCCTTCACATCCGGAACAGGCCGAACTTCGTTTCAGGGATCGGGGCATTGAGCGAGGCCGACAGGCCCAGCGCCAACACGCGTCGGGTGTCGGCCGGGTCGATCACGCCGTCGTCCCAGATGCGGGCGGTGGCGTAATAAGGGTGGCCTTGATCTTCGTATTGCTGCTTGATCGGCGCTTTGAAAGCCTCTTCTTCTTCCATGCTCCACTGGCCGCCCTTGCCTTCAATGCCGTCGCGCTTGACCGTGGCCAAGACGCTGGCCGCCTGCTCGCCGCCCATGACGCTGATGCGGGCGTTGGGCCACATCCACAAAAAGCGGGGGCTGTATGCGCGGCCACACATGCCGTAGTTGCCCGCGCCAAAGCTGCCGCCAATGATGATGGTGAACTTCGGCACAGCGGCCGTGGCCACGGCCGTGACCATCTTCGCGCCGTTGCGGGCGATGCCTTCGTTTTCGTACTTGCGGCCGACCATGAAGCCCGTGATGTTCTGCAAAAACACCAACGGGATCTTGCGCTGACAGCACAGCTCGATGAAGTGTGCCCCCTTCAAAGCCGACTCGCTGAACAAGATGCCGTTGTTGGCGATGATGCCCACGGGCATGCCTTCGATGCGGGCAAAGCCGCAAATCAAGGTGGTGCCAAAGCGCGATTTGAATTCGTCAAACTCCGAGCCATCGACGATGCGGGCGATGATTTCGCGCACATCAAAAGGCTTGCGCGTGTCGGTCGGGATCACGCCATACAGCTCTTGCGCATCGAACTTGGGCGGCACGGGGTCGTGTGTCGCGATATTGGGGGCCTTTTGCGCATTCAAATTCTTCACCGCTTGACGAGCCAAAGACAAGGCGTGCAGGTCGTTTTGCGCCAAATGGTCGGCCACGCCGGACAGGCGCGTGTGCACATCGCCACCACCCAAGTCTTCGGCGCTCACCACTTCACCCGTAGCGGCTTTGACCAACGGCGGGCCACCCAAAAAGATGGTGCCTTGGTTCTTGACGATGATGGTCTCGTCGCTCATCGCAGGCACATACGCGCCGCCCGCTGTGCACGAGCCCATGACCACCGCGATCTGCGCGATGCCTTGCGCACTCATATTGGCTTGGTTGAAAAAGATACGGCCAAAGTGGTCACGATCAGGAAAGACCTCGTCCTGGTTGGGCAAGTTGGCACCACCCGAGTCCACCAGATAAATACAAGGCAGGTGGTTTTGCTGCGCAATCTCTTGGGCACGCAAATGCTTCTTCACCGTCATGGGGTAGTAGGTGCCGCCCTTCACCGTGGCGTCGTTGCACACGATCATGCAGTCCACCCCGCTGACACGGCCAATGCCCACGATCACGCCCGAGCTGGGCGCGTCGTTGTTGTACATGTTGAGCGCAGCCAGCGGCGCGACTTCGAGGAAGGGCGTGCCGGGGTCGAGCAGCATTTGCACACGGTCACGCGGCAGCAGCTTGCCGCGGGCTGTGTGTTTGGCGCGAGGAGCCTCGCCACCACCTTGCGCCACGCGCTCTAGGTGGGTGCGCAGGTCGTCAACCAAGCCGCGCATGGCAGCGGCGTTGTGCTGAAAATCGGCGGAACGCGGGTTCAGTTGGGAGTGCAAAACGGTCATGGTGCTTCCTTGGCAGCGCGCCACTCGGCCAAGCCAAGCAGCGCATCAAACGTGCAATGCCTGCCAGCTTACCGCCTGCAGGCGTCTTGCATGGCGTCAATGAGGTTGCAAATCGTGCCACAATCATCGCCACAATGAATACCGCAATCAGTGCCCTCCCCAGCCCGAACACGACAGGCCGCGCCGAGACGCCGATGGCTTTTGCCAAAGCCATAGTGACAGCCTATACACAGCGCGACATGGACCCGTCGATGGCGCTGAACGAGGCACAAATTGCGCCAAACTTACTGAACCAGGCAGACGCACGCATCACCGCCACGCAAATGGAATGGCTGTCCGCCACCGCCATGAAAGCGCTGGACGACGAAGCCCTGGGCTGGTTCAGCCGCCGCTTGCCTTGGGGCAGCTACGGCATGCTGGTGCGCGCGTCGCTGACCGCACCCAACTTGGGTGTGGCCTTGCAACGCTGGTGTCGCCACCACGGCCTGTTGACCGACGACATCCATTTGCAAATCACCCAAGAGCATGGCGTGGCACGTCTTGAACTGCACGAACACCGAGACTTGGGCGCATTGCAGGAATTTTGTGTAGTCTCGGTGCTGCGCAACGCGCTGGGCGTGGCCTGCTGGCTGACCGACTCGCGCATTCCACTGCTGCAAACCACCTTGCGCTTTGCATCGCCGCCACACGCGAACAGTTACCGCGTGCTTTTTGACGGGCCAAGCCAATTCAACGCTCCCCTGCACAGCCTGCAGTTTGATGCGGGCTACCTGAACCTGCCGGTGCGCCGCGACGAAGCTGCTTTGCAACGCATGCTCAAACGCGCCTTGTTGCTCACGGTACGCCCCTACCGGCGCGACCGCATGCTGGTCGAAAAAGTGCGACAGACCCTGGCCGAGCACCCCGAACACAGTCGCAATGCCGATGACCTGGCCGCTTGGCTGAACCTGTCGGCACGCACACTGCACCGCCAACTCAAGGAAGAAGGCGCCAGCCTGCAACAGCTGAAAGACGCTGTGCGCCGGGACCTGGCCATCGACCTGCTGCTGCGCACATCGCGTGGCATCAAACAGATTGCTTCAGAGGTGGGGTTTCAAAACGAAAAAAGCTTCATGCGGGCGTTCAAGACCTGGACGGGACAGACGCCCGAAGAGTTCAGATCGACCAAGACACACTGAACAGCCCCGACTGACGCCTAAGCCACCTTGTTCAAGCCAGCCGCAATTCGTGCATGCCGGCAAACACCCGTTGCGCCCCTGCCTGCAGCAATGGCGCATGGTCTACCAGTGGCGCGGCATAGGCCCACACGGTCGCGCCAGCCGCCACACCCGCCGTGATGCCCACGGTGCTGTCTTCGATCACCAGACAGCGTGCCGGGTCGATTTGCAAATGTGCTGCGGCGGCCAAATACACATCGGGGTGCGGTTTGCTGCGGGCCATTTCGTGGCCGCTGAAAATTCGGCCTTGAAAAAAGTCCATCAAACCCACTTGTTTGAGCATCATCTCGACCTTGAAGCGGTCCGCCCCTGAAGCCACCGCGATGCGGCCCTGGCAGTGGTCATGCAAATGCGCCACTGCATCGTGCACACCGTCGATGGCTGTGACGTTTTGCGTCAAACGCTCGTTGCGACGGGCAAAAAACTGCTCCAACCAGGCATCGGTCAGCGGCTGCCCGGTATGCGCCTCGATGGTGTCGCGCTGGCTTTTGACGGTGTGCCCGACAAAGCGCTGCATGCACTCACCCAGCGTCATGCGCCAGCCTTGCTCTTCAAACATGTCACGCAGCACGCCGCAGGTGATGGCTTCGCTGTCCACCAGCACACCGTCGCAGTCAAAAAGGATGGCTTCAAAGTTCATGCGACGAATCATAAGTGCTCAGAGCACGTCACCATCCACATAAAACCAGCGACCGTCTTCGCGCACAAAGCGGCTGCGTTCGTGCTGGCGGATGGCCTTGCCGCCCACGCGAAAGCGGGCGATGAACTCGACTTCGGCGGTGTCCTGGCCCGTAGTGCGGCGCTGCTTGATCTGAAGCCCTAGCCATTTGGCACCAGCGTCCAACTCCAGCGTGGCGGGCCGTTGGCTGCTGTGCCAAGTGGCCAGCAAATACGGCGCGTCACCGCGCACAAAAGCGCTGTAGCGCGAGCGCATCAGGCTTTCGGCATCGGGTGCGTTTTGCTTGGCGTGGCATGGGCCGCAGCACGCGTCAAAGCTCAGTGCTTGGCCTTTGGGGGTGGTGCGGCCGCAGGGACAAGGCGATGCCATCAATGGCTTTTGCGCGAAGCGCTTTCGGCTTTGTGCTGCTCCAGCGTGACCATGGGGGCGTGGGCCTGCTTCCAGGCGGCGTAACCGCCGTCGATGTGGGCCACGTTGGTCATGCCCATGTCTTGCAGGGTTTTGGTGGCCAGTGCGCTGCGCCAGCCCGCACCACAAAACAGGATGAACTCCTTGCTTTCGTCGGCGAACACGGGCTTGAAGTACGGCGACTCGGGGTCGACCCAGAATTCGAGCATGCCACGTGGCGCGAGCAAGGCGCCGGGGAGCGTGCCTTCGCGTTCCAACTCGCGTGGATCGCGGATGTCGACGATCTGCACTTTCGGGTCAGTCAACCGGGCACGGACCTCGTCCACGCTGTAGGTGGTGACCTGGGCCATGGCTTCGTCAACCAGCGCCTGAAAACCTTTGGTAATGGGCATGCCGGGCTCCTCTTACAGCGCCCGCTGGATGATGATTTTTTGCACGTCGCTGGTGCCTTCGTAGATCTGGCACACGCGCACATCGCGGTAGATGCGCTCGACCGGGAAGTCGCTCACATAGCCGTAACCACCCAGCGTCTGGATGGCGGCAGAACATACCTTTTCGGCCACTTCGCTGGCAAACAGCTTGGCCATGGCGGCTTCCTTCAGGCAAGGGCGTCCTGCGTCGCGCAGGCTGGCCGCATGCCAGATCAGCTGGCGGGCCGCTTCGAGCTGCGTGGCGCATTCGGCCAGGCGAAAACCCACCGCCTGGTGGTTGAAGATGGCGGTGCCAAAGCTCTCGCGCTGCTTGGCGTAGTCGATGGCGACTTCGAGCGCACTGCGGGCCATGCCCAGGCTTTGCGCGGCGATGCCGATGCGACCGCCTTCCAGGCCGCCCAGGGCAATGCCATAGCCCTCGCCTTCTTTGCCAATCAGGTTCTCGGCCGGGATGCGGCAGTTGTCAAAGTTGATCTGTGCGGTGTCGCTGCTGTGCTGGCCCAGCTTGTCTTCGAGGCGCGCCACCACATAGCCCGGGGCGTTGGTCGGCACGAGGAAGGCGCTCATGCCCTTTTTGCCTGCGCCCTTGTCGGTCACGGCAATCACAATGGCCACGTCTCCGTTCTTGCCACTGGTGATGAACTGTTTGACGCCGTTGATGACGTAGCTGTCGCCGTCTTTCACCGCCGTCGTGCGCAAAGACGATGCATCGCTGCCCACATGCGGCTCGGTCAGGCAGAACGCGCCCAGCATCTCACCGCGCGCCAGTGGTTCGAGCCACTGCTTCTTTTGCTGTGCGTTGCCAAACTTCATCAAGATGGCGTTCACGGGACAATTGGTCACGCTGATCACGGTGCTGGTGCCGCCGTCACCGGCCGCGATCTCTTCGAGCACCAGCGCCAGCGTCACATAGTCCAGGCCCGCGCCGCCCAGCTCTTCGGGCACACAAATGCCATACGCACCCAGCTCGGCCAGGCCCTTGTGCACGCCTTTGGGAAAGTGGTGTTTTTTGTCCCACTCAGCGGCATGGGGCCACAACTCGCGCTGGGCAAAGTCGCGCACGGCGTCGCGGATCATTTCCTGGTCAGAGGTCAACAGCATGTCGGTCTTTCTTTATCGGTTCACCACGGCAGCGGCTGGCCGTCGTGGTTCAAAAATGCGCCTCGGTGTTTCGGGTCGCGTTGTTCAAGCACTTGGCTCAGGGTCTGGCGCAGGCTGCTCGCGCTTTGCTCGGGCGTGAGGGGGGCTTGCGCGCCGCCCATGTCGGTCTGCACCCAACCGGGGTGGATGGCCAGTACGGTGATGTCGGGTTGCTCGGCCTGTGTACAACGCACCACCATGTTGAGCGCCGCCTTGCTCACGCGGTAAAGCGCGGCATTGCCGCTGGTGGTCTCTTGCAGGCTGCCCATGACCGAGCTGATGCAAGCGATCACGCCATGCGTCTCCTGCACCATGGGCACGACCTGGGGGATGACCTGCATCGCACCCATCACGTTGGTGTGCATGACGCCGTCAAAACTGTCGCGGGTGGGCGGCGTGTTGGCACTGGCGCGGTCCATGGCACCGGCCACATAAAGGGCCAGGTCGATTTTTTCGCCGTCCAGCTGCCAGGACAGTCCCGAGTTGCTGGCTGGGTTGGCCACATCCAGGCGCAAGGTTTGCACGCCCAAGGCCTTGAGACTGGCAAGCCCCTCATCAGAACGCGCGGTGGCGATCACGCGCCAGCCGTCTGCGAAGTACTGACGGGCCAGCTCGTGGCCGATGCCGCGTGAGGCGCCGATGAGGAGGACGGTGTTCATGTTGCCGCGTCTCGCAGGTCGGTGGCTTTAGCCCCGACATGTGCCTCTGAAAGAAATATGTCGGAGCTGAAGCTCCGACCTACAGGGAACATCACACGAGTTCCAGCGCCACCGCCGTGCCTTCGCCGCCGCCGATGCACAGCGTGGCGAGACCCTTCTTGAGGCCACGGGCCTTGAGCGCGTGGATCAGCGTGACCATGATGCGGGCACCGGACGCGCCAATCGGGTGGCCCAATGCGCAGGCGCCGCCATTCACGTTGACCTTGTCGTGCGACACGTTCAGCTCTTTCATCAGCGCCATGGGCACCACGGCAAAGGCTTCGTTGACTTCCCACAGATCGACGTCTTCGACCTTCCAGCCGGCTTTGGCCAGCGCCTTTTGCGTCGCGCCCACCGGGGCGGTGGCAAACCACTCGGGCTCTTGCGCGTGGGTGGCGTGGCTCACGATGCGGGCCAGCGGCTTACAACCCAGCTTGGCAGCGGTGCTTTCGCGCATCAGCACCATGGCGGCCGCGCCGTCGTTGATGGACGAGCTGCTGGCGGCGGTGATGGTGCCATCTTTCTTGAAGGCAGGTTTGAGGCTGGTGATCTTGTCGAGTTTGACTTTGCCCGGGCCTTCGTCGATGGACACCACGCGCTCGCCGCTGCGGTCTTTCACCGTCACAGGCGTGATCTCGGTGGCAAACGCGCCCGACTCGGTGGCGGCTTTGGCGCGCTGCACGCTGGTGGTGGCAAAGTGGTCTTGCTCGGCGCGGGTGAAGCTGTATTTGGCAGCGCAATCTTCGCCAAAAGTGCCCATGCTGCGGCCGGGCTCGTAAGCGTCTTCCAGGCCGTCGAGCATCATGTGGTCAAAGATGCGGTCGTGGCCCATGCGGTAGCCGCTGCGGCCTTTGAGCATCAAATACGGTGCATTGGTCATGCTCTCCATGCCCCCGGCCACCAGCACGTCGTGCGTGCCAGCGACCAGCATGTCGTGCGCGAACATGGCTGCACGCATGCCCGAGCCGCACATCTTGGACAGGGTCACCGCACCCGCGCTCTTGGGCAAACCGCCCTTGAAAGCGGCTTGGCGCGCAGGGGCCTGGCCCTGGCCTGCCATCAGGCAGTTGCCAAACAGCACTTCGGTGACGAGTTCCGGGCTGATACCGGCACGCTCGACGGCCGCCTTGATGGCTGCGCCACCCAGGTCATGGGCGGCCAGGCTGGCGAAGTCGCTTTGAAAGCTGCCCATAGGGGTGCGGGCAGCGCTGACGATGACGATGGGATCGGACATGGGGGTTCTCCAAAAAACTCAAAAAGAAATCAACTTTCGCTGGCTGAAGCCACGAAGGGAAGATGCCTGAAGGTGTACGCCGCGCATGTCCGTCATCGGCTTCACATGCCGCCGCGTGGATAACGCTTGAAAGCGCTGCGGAACACATTGACCACTTCACTGGCGTTGCTCATGGTCACGCCCAAGTCTTTGACCAGACCATTGTCCAGGCCATAAATCCAGCCGTGCACGGTGACCTTCTGGCCACGGCTCCAGGCGTCTTGCATGACGTTGGACAGGGCCACATTGCCCACCTGCTCAATCACGTTCATCTCGCACATGACCGATTCAAGCTCTTCTTGCGGCAAATGGTTCAGGCGTTGGCGGTGGCGCAGGCGCACGTCTTGCACATGGCGCAGCCAGTTGTCGGCCAAGCCCACGCGGGTGCCCCTGGTGGCGGCCAGCACACCGCCGCAGCCGTAGTGGCCGACCACCATGATGTGCTCGACCTTGAGGGCATCGACCGCATACTGGATGACCGACAAGGCGTTCAGGTCGGAATGCACCACCACGTTGGCCACGTTGCGGTGCACAAACACCTCGCCCGGGTCCAGCCCGGTGATCTGGTTGGCGGGCACACGGCTGTCCGAGCAGCCGATCCACAAATATTTGGGGTTCTGCTGATTCGCCAGGCGCGAGAAATACGCCGGGTTCTCCTGAACCATGCGTTCGGCCCAGGCCCGGTTGTTGTCAAAAAGGTGCTGTAGTGAGGTGCTCATGCGGTCATTGTCGCAGTGCAGCAAAAACTTTTGATGACTGCGGATTTCAGCAGGTTTCGGCAAACAGCTCGCGGCCGATCAGCATGCGGCGGATTTCGCTGGTGCCCGCGCCGATTTCGTACAACTTGGCATCGCGCCAGAGACGACCCAGCGGGTATTCGTTGATGTACCCGTTGCCGCCAAAAATCTGCACGCCCTCGCCCGCCATCCAGGTGGCTTTTTCGGCCGTCCACAAAATGACGCTGGCGCAGTCTTTGCGCACCTGACGCACATGCTCGGCACCCAGCAGGTCCAGGTTCTTGGCCACGGTGTAGGCGAAGCTGCGACCGGCTTGCAGCACGGTGTACATGTCGGCCACTTTGCCCTGGATCAGTTGGAACTCGCCAATGCTTTGGCCAAACTGCTTGCGGTCGTGGATATAGGGGATCACGTTGTCCATGACGGACTGCATGATGCCCAGCGGACCGCCCGTGAGCACGGCGCGTTCGTAGTCCAGGCCACTCATCAGCACCTTGGCACCGTTGTTCAGGCCACCCAAAATATTGGCTTCGGGCACTTCGACGTTGTTGAACACCAGCTCGCCCGTGTGGCTACCGCGCATACCCAGCTTGTCGAGCTTTTGCGCAATCGAAAAACCCTTCATGCCCTTTTCGATCAAAAAGGCCGTCACGCCCCGCGCACCGAGTTCTGGTTCGCTCTTGGCATAGACCACCAAGGTGTCGGCGTCAGGGCCGTTGGTGATCCACATTTTGGAGCCGTTGAGCAGGTAGTAACCGCCCTTGTCTTCGGCCTTGAGTTTCATGCTCAGCACGTCGGAGCCCGCGCCAGGTTCGGACATGGCCAATGCCCCCACATGCTCGCCGCTGATCAACTTGGGCAGGTATTTGGCGCGTTGTTCGGGCGTGCCGTTGCGCTTGATCTGGTTCACGCACAGGTTGGAGTGCGCGCCATAGCTCAGACCCACAGAGGCGCTGGCACGCGAGATTTCTTCCATGGCGATCATGTGCGCCAAATAACCCATATTGGCGCCGCCGTATTCCTCGCCCACGGTGATGCCCAGTACGCCCAAGTCGCCCATCTTGCGCCACAGGTCCATCGGGAACTGGTCGCTCTTGTCGATCTCGGCGGCGCGGGGGGCGATTTCGGATTGGGCGAAGTCACGCACCGCGTCGCGCAGGGCGTCGATGTCTTCACCGAGTTGGAAATTCAGGCCGGGCAGGTTGTTCATGGGGTCTCCTTGTGGGGGTCTTTTGAGGTTCAGCGCGCTACGCTGCGTCTTGAAACAGGGGTTAATACGTTTGTGGAACGGGTGCCACGGTCTGCTGCATCACCGCGCAGGGCGATGTTTTGCCATCGGCATCGATGTGAACCACCTCTGCCGACGTGACGATGACGCGACGTCCCGCTTTGAGCACTTTGCCGATGGCGCGAATTTCGCCCCCCTGCAAACTGTTCAGAAAATTGATTTTGTATTCCACGGTGACCACCTCCATGCCCTCGGGCGCCACCGTGAGAGCGGCGTAGCCGCCGGCAATGTCCGCCAGTGCGCCAATGGCGCCACCATGGAAGCCACCTTGCTGCTGGGTGAGCTTGTCGCTGTAGGACAGGGCCAACTCAACCTGCCCGGGCGTGGCCGACACCAAGCGCACGCCCAAGTGGGTCATCATGCCTTGACGGGCCAGGCTGAGGGCTACGCGCTCATGAGGAGATGGGGCTGTGGTCACATGAAATCCTGAAAGCAGTTCAGGGCAGAACTTTAATTGACGTTTACGTAAACGTCAATCAGGAAAACACCCAAATGCACGCCTTGTCTGCGCCGAATTCAAGCGGGATTTGTGGCTTTGGACGCCTTGTTCAGCAAACTGCGGGTCTCTTTTTCGTGGGTTTTGACCTCGTCCAGCGTCGCCTGCAGGTCGGCCAGTTGCGATTCGAGCTGGCGGCGGTGCTCGGCCAGCACCACCAGAAATTTCTTGAGCTGAGGGCCCGTGTCACGCGGACTGTCGTACATGTCGATCAGGTCCTTGGCCTCGGTGAGCGACAAGCCCAGGCGTTTGGCCCTGAGCGTCAGCTTCAGGCGGGTGCGGTCCCTGGCCGAATAAACCCGGTTGCGCCCACCCGGACCGGAGCGCTCGGGCTCGAGCAAACCCATGTCTTCGTAAAAACGGATGGCGCGGGTGGTCAGGTCAAATTCCTGGGCCAGATCGCTGATCGTGTACGTGTTCGCCATGGCGTGGAGGGTCCTTCGCTTGCTTGCGCAACGGAGACAGCTGGGTCAAAAACCGCCCCCTAGAATGTGATTTCATGTTTGACGTTAACGTTAACGTCAATGATCCGAATGCTAACCCAAACCACCTGACGCATGTCCACATTGCCCACAGCCCCCGTGATGCATCGACCAAAGGCCAGCGTCCAAACCCCACCTCTGCACTACCCCCTGGGCGAACAGTTGCCCGCCTCGGGTTCAGTCACCGAGGTGGCGCCAGGCATTTTCTGGTTGCGCATGGGCCTGCCCTTTGCGCTGAACCACATCAACTTGTGGTTATTGCGCGACCGCATGCCCCACCCCACAGAAGCGGGCGTGATGCAAGAGGGCTGGACGGCGGTGGACTGCGGGATCGACAACCCGGCCACACGAGAGGCCTGGCTGCAGGTGGCGCAATCGGTGCTGCAAGATCTGCCCATCCTGCGCGTGCTGGTGACCCACATGCATCCGGACCACATGGGCCTGGCGCATTGGCTGTGTGAACGCTGGCAAGCGCCTTTGTGGATCAGCACCAGCGAATACCAATCGGCCATGCTGGCTTGCAGCGGTCAATCCAACTTTGGTGGCGACGCGACCGTGAAATTCTTTGCCGCCCACGGCTGGATCAAACCCGACGAATTGGCCGTGGTCACCTCACGCGTGGGCTACTACCCCAGCATGGTGCCCAAGATACCGCCCAGTTTCGTGCGTCTCATGGCGGGCGCACCGGTCAAAATCGGCGAGCGAACCTGGCAATGCATCAGCGGCTTTGGCCATTCACCTGAGCACATGGCTTTGCACGATGCCCACCACCAGCTGCTGATCAGCGGCGACATGTTGCTGCCCTCGATTTCCACCAACGTCAGCGTGTACGCCATGGAGCCCGACAGCAACCCGCTGCAGCTGTTTCTGGACTCGCTGGACAAAATGGCCCACCTGCCGGACGAGACGCTGATCCTGCCCTCGCACGGGCGGCCATTCAAAGGGGCTGCCAGCCGCATTGCGCAATTGCGCGCCCACCATGACGAGCGTTTGAGCGAATTGCTGGAAGCCTGCAGCCAGCAGGCGCTCAGCGCGCACGATGCACTGCCTTTGATTTTCAGACGCGCTCTGGATGTCCACCAGACCACCTTTGCCATGGGCGAAGCCGTGGCCCATCTGAATTTGCTTTGGCTGGCTGGCCGACTGGCACGCCATCGCGGCACTGACGGCATTTACCGTTTCAGCACCGCTCAATCCTGAGCCAAGTCCACAGGCGCTTGCCGAAGGGCTTTGCGCCGCTGTGCGTAGTCCGGCATGACCTCACCCACGGTTTCCCAAAAGCGGGGGCTGTGGTTCATCTCGCGCAAGTGCGCCAGCTCGTGCACCACCACATAGTCGATCTGGCTGATGGGCAAGTGGATCAGCCGCCAATTGAGGCGGATGTGACCATCGTTGCGCGCACTGCCCCAACGGGTGCTGGCACTCGACAGGCTGAGCTTTTGCCAGCGCACACCCAGCAGGGGGGCAAAGTGGTGCAGACGCTGCTCAAACAAAGCTTTGGCCTGCTTCTTGAGCCACACCTGCGCAGCATCGCGCACCTGGGTCACCGAAGCCCCTGGCGGCACCGTGACAGGCAACACCTGATCCGGTGGAATGTCTTGCCCCAACACCCGGCCCACGCCGCGCTCGAGCACACACAGCTGAACCGTGCGCCCCAAAAAAGGCACCTCGGCGCCATGGCGCCACTCGATGGCTTTTTGGAATTGCTCGGTCTGCCGCTCTTTGAACTGCTGCAGCTTGGCCACGATCCAGGCCCCTTTTTCCTGCACGGCGGCATCCACCTCGCGCAGCGGCACCCAGTTGGGCGCGCGCACCACCAAGCCATCGGCGCCCACCATGAAGCCGATGCTCTTGCGACGCGAGCGCTCAAAACGGTAAGACACCAGCACCTCTTGCAACTGCGCATGGCGGTTGGCTGCGGGGTGTGTGAAGCCAGAGGAAACAGGAACAAGCGCGCCTGCGGCCAAGCCCGAATCAACCACAGGAGAACGGTGGTCTGACGGCGGCGCATCCGCATCCCGTTGCGATGGGGCTGGCGTGGCGGGTATGGTCTGTGCAGGCCCGGACGCACGACCGGACGCTGGCATCACGGGATCTCCCCCCGTGAAAAAATCCAGCACAAATTGCAAAGGCGCACGCATGGTTTGCCTGCCCCGGGCCTCAGTGGACCACGGATTGCGGATAAGCCTCGGGGTCGAGGCGGTGCATTTCGGACTCGATCCAGATCTCGACTTCCAGCATCAACTCTTCAGCACTGCGACCTTCACTGGAGATGGCTTTGCCGATCGAGATGTCCACCACGCCGGGGGTCTTCACGAACGCACGTGTCGGCCAGCAGCGGGCCGATGTGACCGCAATCGGGATGACGGGCACACCGGCTGCGATGGCCAAGCGTGCGCCACCGCTTTTGTACTCGCCTTTTTGGCCCCGAGGAATGCGCGTGCCCTCCGGAAACATGATCACCCAAACGCCCTCTTCCATCAGGCGGCGGCCTTGCTGCACCACTTTGGCAAAGGCGCGCGAGCGCTGCTTGCGGTCAATGTGGATCATGTCCAAGCGGCCCATGGCCCAGCCAAAAAACGGCACACTGAGCAGCTCTTTCTTGAACACATAGGCCAGCGGGTGCGGCATGATCGCAGGCATGACAAAGGTCTCCCAGGTGGACTGGTGTTTGACCAGCAAGACCGCCGGGTCTTTGCTGCCTTGAGGCAGGTTTTCCATGCCCTGAATGCGGTTTTGAATGCCCAGAATCCAAGTGCCGCTGTTCACCGCCAGACGCAGCCATGCGGCACAAATCCAGTACAGGCGTGTGCTGCTGACAAAGTAAGAGATGACGACCACAAACAGCGCCCAAGGGATGACCGTGATGGTCATCCAGACAAGGTGAGCGATCGAGCGAAGAAAATTCATGGCGTATGGCGATTCAGAGCTGAGACATGGAAGAAGCATCACCCAAGAGGTGATCCACAAAGGCAGCCAGGTCGGCGTGCACTCGGGTGTTGGCCGGGAACTTCGGTGGCAAAGCCTGGTTCTGCATGTCAGGGTGGCGTCCCGTCAGCACGAGGTGCGGCGCACACCCGGCGGCCTGCGCAGCCTCCATGTCACGCAAGCTGTCACCCACATAAGGCACCCCCGCCAAATCGATGCCGTAACGCTCCTGAATCTGCATCAACAAACCGGGCGCTGGTTTGCGGCAGGCACAGCCTTCGTCCGGCGCGTGCGGGCAATAAAAAATGGCGTCAATGCGCCCGCCAGCTGCGGCCAGATTTTTCAGCATGTGCCCATGCACCGCATTCAGCGCCGCCATGTCAAACAAGCCACGACCCAAGCCCGATTGGTTGGTCGCCAAAACCACGTGAAAACCGGCATGGTTCAGGCGACTGATGGACTCCAGCGCGCCAGGCAAGGGGTGCCATTCATCAGGGGACTTGACGAACTCGTCACTGGCCCGGTTGATGGTGCCATCGCGGTCCAGAATGACGAGTTTGATTTGCATGGCCGTTGCGGGATCAGGCAGCCAAACGCGACAAATCGGCCACGCGGTTCATCGCCACATGCAGGCTTTTGAGCAAGCCCTGGCGGTTCAGACGCAGGTCCATTTCCTCGGCGTTAACCATCACGTCGTCAAAGAAGGCATCGACCGGCGCGCGCAGCGCGGCCAAGGTTTGCAAGCTGGCGGTGTAGTCACCGGCCTTGAACTGCGCCTCGGATTCGGGCAACAGCTTTTGCATGACGGCGTAGAGGTTTTTCTCGGCGTCTTCCTGCAGCAAGGCTGTGTTCACATGCGCGTCCACCTCCCCGGCTTTTTTCAGGATGTTGCCGATGCGCTTGTTGGCAGCAGCCAAAGCGGGGCTTTCGGGCAGGGCAGCAAAGGCGCGCACGGCCGACAAGAACTGGCTGACCTGACCCAAACGGGCAGGGCGCAAGGCCATGACGGCGTCGACTTCTTGGGCGCTGAAGCCTTGCTCGCGCAGGCTGCCGGACAGGCGGTCGTAGATGAAGTCAGCGACAAGCTGAGGTGTTTCCAGATTAAACGCCATCACCGAGCTGGCAACGGCTTCACGCTTGGCAAGCTCCAACGAATGCGCAGCTTCCTCGAAACTTGCGAAGGCGATGCGCAGCAAAGCGTCTATGTCTTGCTCTGGCAAGCGCTCCAGCAACATTCGGATCACGCCCAAAGCGTGGCGGCGCAGCGCAAACGGGTCTTTGTCGCCCGTGGGCACGTTGCCGATGCCGAACATGCCCACCAGGGTTTCGAGCTTGTCGGCCAAAGCCACCACCAAGCCGACGTTGTTGCGCGGCAAGTCGTCACCCGCAAAGCGCGGTTTGTAGTGGTCTTCGATGGCTTCGGCCACTTGGGTGGACAGGCCATCGTGGCGGGCGTAATAGCCACCCATGATGCCTTGCAGCTCTGGGAATTCACCCACCATGTCGGTCAGCAAATCGGTCTTGGCCAGGCGGGCGGCCTGCTCGGCTTGCTGCGCCAGGGCGTCACCGCCCACTTGTTGGCCAATGGCCTTGGCGATGGCGCAAACCCGCGCCATGCGCTCGCCCTGCGTGCCCAGCTTGTTGTGATAGACCACCTTGGACAGGCCTTCGACGCGCGATTCAAGCGTCTTTTTGCGGTCCTGATCGAAGAAGAATTTGGCATCGGCCAGGCGCGGGCGCACCACGCGCTCGTTGCCGCCGATCACAAACGATGCGTCTTCGGGGCTGATGTTGCTCACCACCAAAAAACGGTTCGTCAGCTTGCCCGAGGCATCGATCAAGGGGAAGTATTTCTGGTTGGCC
>ERZ1034363.582-NODE-582-length-24690-cov-3.271808_pt1 | contig 24690 bp, 23 predicted proteins | sample MGYA00520616_ERZ1034363 | MGnify/ENA primary metagenome ERZ1034363 (study PRJEB33736, sample SAMEA104284506) | Azolla filiculoides | biome: Urban; feature: Water surface; material: Ditch water | place: Netherlands | collected 2015-10-28 | depth 0-0.1 m ... | reverse complement strand
CAGTTTTATGCAACATATTGGCACACTGATACAGCTTGAAGAAAATTCGATTAGCAAGTTCCATGCGAGCGTCTTTGGTCTGTGACATAGGGAAAACGATAGGTTATTGAACACGAAAAAGACTTGAAGAGGAACGTGGGAAAACCCTAGAATAAGTCAACATGTTGTCATATGTTCGATATTCAGAGTTTTCCAATCCATTTCAATTCACGGAGAAAGTCATGAAAGACCTCAAAGGCAAAACAGCGATTGTGACCGGTGGCGGTGGCGGTATTGGCGGAGCCACAAGTCGGCGCTTTGCCGAGGAAGGCGCTCAAGGCGCGGTGTTCGACATGAACCTTGAGGCCGCCCAAAAAGTGGCGGATGGCATCACCGCCAGCGGCGGTAAAGCCGAGGCATTCCAATGCGACATCACCGACCGAGGCCAAGTCGACGCCGCCGTGGCCGCCGCTGAAAGCCAGCTGGGCCCCATTGACGTGTTGGTCAACAACGCCGGCTGGGACATCTTCAAGCCCTTCACCAAGACCGTGCCCGCCGAGTGGGACAAACTTATCGAAATCTACCTCACCGGCTCCCTGAACATGCACCTAGCGGTGCTGCACGGGATGGTGGGGGGTGGCGGTGGCCGCATTGTCAACATCGCCTCAAGCGCTGTGAAAGCGCCCATCGACATCTTGGGTTTGTCCAACGGTGCGCGTTCAGGCTTGACAGGTTTTGTGGCGGGCGTGGCGCGCACGCAAAAGCTGGCGGGCAACAACGTGACCATCAATAACTTGCTGCCAGGAAAATTTGACACCGACCGTTTGGCTGCCACGCACAAAGTGGCGGCCGAGAAAACCGGCAAAAGCTTGGCCGACATTCGCGCAGTGCAAGAGGCGCAAATTCCTGCGGGCCGCTTTGGCAACGCGCAAGAGTTTGGCGATATTTGCGCGTTCTTGTGCTCGTTACAAGCTGGCTACATCACAGGGCAAAACATCTTGCCCGACGGCGGCTTGTACCCAGGCACTTACTGAGTTACTTGCGCGAAGACACCACAATGCCGCCAATGATCAGCGCAAACGCTGCGGCGTGATACAGCTGCGGCATTTCGCCCAACACCAAGGCTGACAAGGTGGCGGTGAACACGGGAATCAGGTTCACAAAAAAGCCTGCGATGTTGGGCCCCACGTTTTGCACGCCCAAGCCCCAAAAACGATAGGCCAACACCGCTGGACCGACCGATACATAAACCAGCGCAGCCACCAACGGCCAGCTCCAGCTGATGTGTGCATCGGCAATGCCCGTCAGGCCCGCCCACTCTGCACCGCTGAACGCGGCAGACCAGAACAAGCCAAACACCATTTGCGCCATCAGGAAGTTGGCCCAGTTGCTGCGGGCTTCTGTGGGTTCTTGGGTGCCCGACAACAACCAGCTGTACCAAGACCACGCGGCCGTTGCCATGAGCACAAACACATCGCCGATGACCAAATGCACATTGGCCAGTGCATGCCAGTCACCACGGCACAGCACCACCATCACACCGAGGATGGACAGCACTGCACCCGTCATTTGCCGCTTGCGCACGGTTTGCTTGAAGAACAGCGCGCCCACCAGCAACATGAACACGGGCATGCTCGAGCCGACCAAGGTCACGTTGATGGGTGTGGAGGTTTGCAGCGCTAAATACAGAAAGCTGTTGTACAAGCCCACGCCCAGCAGGCCTAGCAAGGTGTAGCGCTTCCAGTGCGCCCACAAGGGGCTGTCGCGGCGCAACATGCTGTGCGCCAAAGGCAGCACCAGCACAAAGGCCAAGGCCCAGCGAAAGAAGTTGAGGGTGATGGGCGGAATTTGGTCCGCAATCATGCGGCCAATCACGGCGTTGCCCGCCCACAAAAGGGGAGGGATCAATAAAAGCGCCGCATTGCGCGGCGTGAGGGCGTGAGGAACAACTGACATAAGGGCAGGACTGTACCCGAGCCCCCCAATAACCTGTGCGACAGGCGAGGCACCGATTTCATGGCAGGATTCAGCGTCTGAAAAATTTCACCTATATCTGGAGCATCACCCCATGACCAAAGCAGTCATCATCGAAAAAAACGGCGGCCCTGAAGAGCTCAAGCTCATTGACGTGACCGTGGGTCAACCTGGCCCAGGCGAGATTCGCATTCGCCACAAAGCCGTTGGCCTGAACTTCATCGACGTGTACCAACGCAGCGGCGTGTATGCACTGCCCATGCCTTTGCACTTGGGCATGGAAGCCTCCGGCATCATCGAAGCCGTGGGCGAAGGTGTGACCCATTTGAAAGTGGGCGACCGTGCCGCGTATGCCAGCCAACCACCCGGCAGCTACTGCGAAGAGCGCGTGATGCCCGCCAAGTGCGTGTGCAAATTGCCAGATGCGATTTCGTTTGAAACCGGCGCAGCCATGATGCTCAAAGGTTTGACCGCGCAATATTTGTTGAAGCGCACCTTGCCACAAGGCGGCTTGCACAAAGGTGACTTCATCTTGTTCCACGCAGCCGCTGGCGGTGTGGGCCTGATTGCTTGCCAATGGGCCAAGGCCTTGGGCTACCAACTGATTGGTACGGCTGGCAGCGATGCCAAGTGCGAATTGGCCAAGGCCAACGGTGCAGCGCACGTCATCAACTACAACACAGAAGACTTCCTTGTGCGCGTGAAAGAAATCACAGGCGGCAAGGGCGTGAAAGTGGTTTACGACTCGGTGGGTAAAGACACATGGGACAAGTCACTGGACTGCATCGCACCGTTTGGTTTGATGGCCAGCTTTGGTAACGCATCAGGTGCACCAGCGCCCATCGCCCCCGGCATCTTGGGCCCTAAAGGTTCGATCTACCTCACACGTCAAACTTTGTTCAGCCACATCGTCACGCGCGAAAGCACGCAAGAAATGGCAGACGATTTGTTTGAAGCCGTGACCAGCGGCAAGGTGAAGATCCACATCGACCAAACTTACCCCTTGGCCGACATTGCCCAAGCGCACCGCGACTTGGAAGCCCGCAAGACCACGGGTTGCACCATCATCACTTTGTGATGACAGCGCAGGGGTTTCAGGCGCTGGGTTCGGCGTCCTGAAACTTGTCTGCGCGGCAGGTGAGCACCAGCGTATCGCGATGGCCGCCCTCAGCCAATGGCTGAATGGGCGTGCTTTCGTGAATCATGCGGGTGTCGTCTAACAACATCAACGACCAAGGCTCGCTCAGCGTGAAGCGTTCGCCTTGTGGGCCGTTGGCTTCAAACACGCGTGTCTCTCCGCCTTTGATGTCGGTGCGGTTGACCATGAATACCGCCACAAAATCCACGCCATCGCGATGTGCGCCTTCGGGTGTGGGGCGGCCAATGCCGTCGGTGGTGTCGATGCGGAACTGATGCGCTTCGATGCACCACTTGGTGCTCGGTGTGCCGCGTACTTGGGTGGCGGTGTTTGCCAATGCAGTGAGCAACTTCGTCCACGCAGGTGTGGCCACCGTGGCCTCGTGCATGGGTTCAAACCAACGCTCCATGCCGCCGTGCAGCGCGTTGTAGTCGAGGGACTGCCAATGCGCACGATGCGGCACTTGGCTGAGTGTGTTGTGCTCAAACACAAAGCTGCTGTGCAAACGGCGGCGGTAGCGGCCACCGTCTTTGAGGTAGTTGTCGGGCGGCATGTTGTCCCAGTCGGGCGACAGGGCTTGCAGCTCGCTCAATGCACATCCCGCCCATTCAGCCACGCTGGCAGCACTGAGCATGCCGTAGCCTTTTTGCGCAATGACAGTGTTCAGTTCGGCAATGCCAACTGTTTTTGGGGGAAGTATTTGCATGTTTAGTTTCCGCGGCGCACGCGCAACACTTCATCCAAGATGAGGCAGGCTGCACCCACGGTGATGCCGCTGTCGGCAATGTTGAACGCGGGGAAGTGAATGCCGGCGTAATAAAAATCAAGGAAGTCGACCACGTAGCCATACAGCACGCGGTCAATCACATTGCCCACTGCGCCGCCCAAGATGCAGGCGATGGCAAAGCCAAACAGTTTTTGGCCTGGGTGCTTTTTGAGCATCCACACCATGGCGATGGTGGCCACCACGCCAAGGCCGGTGAAGAACCAACGCTGCCAGCCGCCCGCCGTGGCGAGGAACGAAAACGCAGCGCCTTCGTTGTGCACGCGCACGATGTTGAAAAAGTCAGTGACAGGAAAACCTTCACCCAGTTGATAGGTGCTGACGATGAGCACTTTGGTGAATTGATCGGCGATCAACACCAACGCGGCAATGCCGAGCCACACCCAATACGAGGTGGTGTTGCGGATGAAGGTGTGGCGTGCCATGTGTAGCTTTCTTTATGCGAAGTGACGCACTTCACCGTCACCGTGCAAGTTGCTGTCGCAACGGCCGCACAGGGTGGGGTGAGCGGGGTTGTGGCCCACGTCGTCGCTGTAATGCCAGCAGCGTTCGCATTTGGTGGCTTCGCTGGCTTTGACTTCAACCGTCAAGCCTTCGCCTTTGACGAGTGCGACCTTGGAGGTGATGAACACAAACTTCAAGTCGTCGCCCAATGAGGCCAATGCGTCATACGCAGCGCCATCGCAGTGGATGACCAGCTCGGCTTGTAGCGATGCGCCCACCAAGCCTTCGGTGCGTTTGTTTTCGATTTCTTTGTTAGCGGTTTCGCGCACGTGTTGCACGGCATGCCACTTGTCCATCAACGCCGCATTGCTTGCGCCAAGGTCGGTGAACGTTTCCAAGAAGATCGACTCAGACTTGCCAAACGTGGTCCACGCTTCTTCAGCGGTGAAGCTGAGGAACGGGGCCATCCAACGCAGCATGGCGTGGGTGATTTGGTGCAACGCGGTTTGTGCGCTGCGGCGTGCGAGCGACTTAGGCGCTGTGGTGTACAGGCGGTCTTTGAGCACGTCCAAATAGAACGCGCCCAAATCTTCCGAGCAGTACAGCTGCAACTTCGACACCACGGGGTGGAACTCATACGCATCGAAGTGCGCGCGAATTTCGGCTTGCACTTGCGCTGCGCGAGACAGCGCGTACTTGTCGATTTCCAACAAGTCGTCAAACGCCACGGCGTCTTTGGCGGGGTCAAAGTCGCTCACGTTGGCGAGCAAGAAGCGCAGCGTGTTGCGAATGCGGCGGTACGCATCGACCACGCGGGCCAAGATTTTGTCGTCGATGTTCAGGTCGCCCGAGTAGTCGGTGCTGGCCACCCACAAGCGCACGATTTCTGCGCCCATCTTGTCGCTCACTTCTTGTGGCGCGACGGTGTTGCCCAAGCTCTTGCTCATCTTGCGGCCTTGGCCGTCGGTGGCAAAGCCGTGGGTCAGCAGGCCTTTGTAGGGCGCGCGGTCGTACAAAGCGCAGCCGAGCAACAACGAGCTGTGGAACCAGCCGCGGTGTTGGTCGTGGCCTTCTAAATACAAGTCGGCTTCTGGGCCTTGGTCATGGTGTGGTGCGCGGTCGTACGCATCTTTGTGGCTGCCGCGCAGCACGTGTTGGAAGGTCGAGCCAGAGTCAAACCACACTTCCAAAATGTCGGTGCTCTTGGTGTAGCTGGCTGCGTCGTCGCCGGGCTGGTTGAGGATGTCTTCCACCGTCACGCGGCTCCATGCTTCGATGCCGCCTTTTTCAACGATGTCTGCCGCTTGGTCCATGATGGCCATGGTGCGTGGGTGCAACTCGCCGCTGTCTTTGTGCAAGAAGAACGGCACGGGCACACCCCAGCTGCGTTGGCGCGAGATGCACCAGTCGGGGCGGTTGGCAATCATGTCGCGCAAACGTGCGCGGCCGTTTTCTGGGTAGAAGTGGGTTTCGTCAATCGCGTGCAATGCGAGTTCGCGCAGCGACTTGCTCGACTTGTCGGTGATGAACTTGCCCGTGGTTTTTTCGGTCGTGCTGTCAAACGCATCCATGCGGATGAACCACTGCGCCGCTGCGCGGTAGATGACGGGTGTTTTGTGACGCCAGCAATGTGGGTAGCTGTGCGTGATGGTTTGTGTGGCCATCAAGCGGCCTGCGTTTTGCAGGGTTTCCAGAATGACGGGCACAGCTTTCCAGATGTGCTGGCCACCGAACAACGGGAAGTCAGCGGCATACGCGCCGTTGCCTTGCACGGGGTTCAAGATGTCGGTGTACTTCATGCCGTTGGCCATGCATGAGTTGAAGTCATCCACGCCGTAGGCAGGTGCGCTGTGCACGATGCCTGTGCCGTCGCTCTCGCCCACGTAGTCGGCCAAGAACACGGGGGCTGTGCGTTGGTAGCCAGCGTCCACATGTGACAGTGGGTGGTTGAATTCAATCAAGCCCAGCTTGTCGCCGGTAGCTGTTGCCACCACTTTGCCTTCGAGCTTCCAACGCTCCAAACATTTCTCGACCAAGGAATCCGCGCACAAAAACAAACCACGCTCGGTGTCTACCAAGGCGTAGTTGATTTCGGGGTGCATGTTGAGCGCTTGGTTGGCAGGGATGGTCCACGCGGTGGTGGTCCAAATGACTGCAAACGCTTCTTTGTCGAGCTTGGGCAAACCAAACGCAGCAGCCAGTTTCTCGGGCTGGGCGCACAAGAAGGCCACGTCGAGCGTGTCGCTCTTCTTGTCGGCGTATTCAATTTCAAACTCGGCCAAAGATGAGCCGCAGTCAAAACACCAGTACACGGGCTTCAAGCCACGGTACACAAAGCCACGTTCCATCACGCGTTTGAAGGCGCGCAGTTGGCCGGCTTCGTTGGCGGGGTCCATGGTGCGGTAGGGGCGCTCCCAGTCGCCCAACACGCCCAAGCGTTTGAAGTCTTCGCGTTGTTGCTCGATTTGCTCAGTGGCGAATGCACGGCTCTTGGCTTGCATGTCGTCACGGCTGAGTTTGCGGCCATGCAGTTTTTCGATGGCGTTCTCGATGGGCAAACCGTGGCAGTCCCAGCCGGGGATGTATTGCGCGTCAAAGCCGCCCAATTGCTTGGACTTGACGATCATGTCTTTCAGCACTTTGTTCAGCGCGTGGCCGATGTGCAGCTTGCCGTTGGCGTAGGGCGGGCCGTCGTGCAACACAAACAGCGGTGCGCCTTGGCGAGCCACGCGCAGTTTTTTGTACAAGCCTTGCTCGTTCCATTGCTTGGCCCAAGCGGGTTCGCGTTTGGGCAAGTCACCACGCATGGGGAACGGGGTGTCCATCATGTTGAGCGTGGAACGGTAATCGGTGGCTTTGTCTGTCATGGCTATCTCAGGTCGGAGGCATTAAGAGGGGGCTGGCTGCTAAACCCAAAAGCGGGGCAGCTAGCTAAATCAGGCAGATGCGGGGCAATGTGCAGCAAGAGGGGGCTGCACGCCCCGTCAAATTCGGGCTGCGAGCCAGGCGCGTGCATCGTCGCAGTCTTTGTGTATGCCTTGCATCAAGGCGTCCAGACCGTCGTACTTCAGCTCGTCGTGTAATTTGTGCAGCAGTTCCACGCGGATGATTTTACCGTAGCCCCCCTCAGCGCCTAGGCTGGCGGGCCAGTCGAGGCAATGGGTTTCTAGCAGCACGCGGCCGCCGTTCACATCGGTCGGGTCAAGCGAGGGGCGAATGCCCAAATTGGCCACACCGGCCAAGGGCTGGTCGGCCAAACCGTGCACCTGCACCACGAAGATGCCGCTGGCAGCGGGCTTCCAATGGCTAAAGCGCAGATTGAGTGTGCGGCAGTTCAGCTCGCGGCCCAGCTTGCGGCCATGCACCACATGGCCCGAAATGGCATAAGGGCGGCCCAGCAACTGCGCCACCTCTTGCATCGCGCCACGGCCCATGGCCTCGCGCACGGCAGAGCTGGACACGCGCAGGTTCTTCACCTCGTAGCTGTTCATGCGGGCCACGTCAAAACCGTGGGCTGTGCCTGCGGCGTCGAGCATGGCGTAGTCGCCCGCACGTTTGGCCCCAAAGCGGAAGTCGTCACCCACCAGCACGTATTTCACGCCTAGGCCTTTGACCAGCACGTCTTCGATGAAAGCCTGCGGCTCTTGCGAGGCAAAGCTTTGGTCAAACGGCAGCACCACGCATTGGTCCACACCGCAAGCGGCCAGCTCGTTGAGCTTGTCGCGCAGCGTGGCGATGCGGGCGGGGGCGAGGTCGGGCTGTTGGTGCTGCTTGGCGAAGAAGTCGCGCGGGTGCGGCTCAAACGTCATCACGCAACTGGGCACGCCGCGGTGACGTGCCTCATTTTTCAGCAGGGCCAACATGGCTTGGTGGCCACGGTGCACGCCGTCAAAGTTGCCAATCGTCAGCGCACAGGCTGAAGCCAACTGGGGGTGATGAAAACCTCGAAAAATTTGCATGGTTTGAGTGTGGGGCGACGAACATAAAACTGTCACCCAATAAAGGTATATTGTCAGCGATAGATGTGCATTCCCGATCGGTCGTTTTAGAAGCGAATGGAGGTGAGGTGTGAAGGTCTTGAAACTGTCTGCCCAAGGGCTACCGCAGTCGTGGATATCGCTGGAAGAAGCGGTCCTCCACTACGCGGCCGACGAAGTGCGCTGGGAATCTGGCGGCGAGGTGGCGGTGTTTCATGGCGGCACCAATGCCATCACGGGCCAGCAGTCGATCATCACGGTCAATAGCATCATCGGCACGAAAGGTGTGCCCAACATCAACCCGTTTGATTTGAAATCGGGTCTGACCAACGACAAGCTCTTCAGCCGCGACCGCAACGTTTGCGCCTACTGCGGCGACCACTTCCACGAATCAGAACTCACCCGCGAACACATTCGCCCCGTGGGCCAAGGCGGCCCCAATGTGTGGATGAATGTGGTGACAGCGTGCAAATCGTGCAACCACCGCAAGGGCAACCGCACGCCCGAGCAAGCGCGCATGCCGCTGCTTTACACACCTTATGAGCCGTCGTTGTGGGAGGACTTCATCTTGCGTAACCGCCGTATCTTGGCGGACCAGATGGAGTTTTTGATGGCGCATGTGCCTAAGAGTTCTCGGCTCTTGGCTTAGATTTTTGCGTTCGCTCTCTCGAGTTGGCTGTTGCTCCGCCGAGAGGTGCATGGCCAGCTTCCTCATGCTGGAGTACCAGAAATCGTCAGCTGGCCATACCCCTCTCAGCTGCGAGTTCCTTCACTCGGACTAATTGGCTAACAACTCCGCCACAGCCTTCGGATAAATCAAATGCTCCTGCGTCAACACCCGCGCAGCCAGTGTGTCTGCGGTGTCGTCGGGCAGCACGGGTACGACGGCTTGCGCGAGGATGGGGCCGTGGTCTAGTTCGGCGGTGACGCGGTGCACGGTGGCTCCGGCAAATTTGCAGCCGGCTTCGATGGCGCGCTCATGCGTGTGCAGGCCGGGGAAGGCGGGCAGTAGCGAGGGGTGGATGTTGAGCAGTCGGCCTTCGTAGTGCGCCACAAAGCCTGGGGTGAGGATGCGCATGAAGCCAGCCAGCACCACAAGGTGGGGCTGGTGTTTGTCGATCTCGGTCATCAAGGCGGCGTCAAAGGCTTCGCGGGGTTGAGGTTCGCCTGCGAAGGCTTTGTGGTCGATGACGGATGTGGCAATGCCGTGTTCTTTGGCAAAGGCCAAGCCTTTGGCGTCGGCTTTGTTGCTGATGACGGCGCTCACCTGCGCGTTGAATTGCTTGGCCCAGTTTTGGGCTTGCGCGGTGCGCACGATGGCGGCCATGTTGGAGCCGCCGCCAGAGATCAAGATGACGATGTTTTTCATTGCCGCGAATTATCGCGGGGCTGGCAACACCGCTGCATACAAGGCTTAGTTGGTTTTGACGAAGCGCGGCTGCATCACGCCGTCAATCAGCACCTGTTCGTTAAACATGGCCGCAGGGCGCACCCACAGGCCGTGTGCGCCGTAAAGGGCGCGGTAGAGGGTCATGGGTTCTAGCGTTTCGCTGTGGCGCACGGTGCCAATCACCTCGTATTGGCCGCCTTTGTAGTGGCGGTAGAGGCCGATGGGAGTTTCTTGCAGTGGGGGGAGGTCTTGGTCGTTCATAGGATGGGACAATACACCCTATGCATCCAAAAGCCCTTGTTGAAGCTTGTACCGAGCTTGTCCGCCTCACTTTGAAGTTTGACCACCCTGCTGATTCAGTGGTGTCAAAGTTTTTCCGTGACTACCGTAAAACCTATGCCTTCGGCCCGCGCGAGCGTGCGGCCTTGGCCGAAACCACCTACAACGTGTTGCGCAACAAACTGCGCTACGACCACTTTGCGCCTTCGGGCTCCGGCCCCAAAGAGCGCCGCTTGGCCATCCTTGGCTTTGCCCAGCACTTGAAAGACCAAGCGCCTGCCAACAACGCGCCCAAAAGCGCCAAGCACGCCAACAACAGCCCGCTCGACTTTTTGTTCAGCGCGTTGAACAAACAAGAAGCCGCATGGCTCGAAGCCTGCGAAGCGGTGAGCCCCACCGACCTGATGGAACGCCATCGCCACAACATGCCCGAGTGGTTGGTCGAGCCGCTCAAGGCCCAAGTGGGCGAGGGCTTTTGGCCTTTGGTCGAACGCCTCAACGGCGGCGCACCGCTGGACTTGCGCGTGAACACCTTCACCGACAAACGCGCCGATGTGCAGCACGAGTTGAAGCTCGCGGGCATCAAGGCGGTGGACACACCGTTCTCGCCTTGGGGTTTGCGTATTGAAGGCAAGCCTGCTTTGTCGGGCCTCGACGCGTTTGCGCGTGGCGCGATTGAAGTGCAAGACGAAGGCTCACAGCTGTTGGCCCTGTTGCTCGACGCCAAGCGCGGCGAGATGGTGGTGGACTTTTGTGCGGGCGCTGGCGGTAAAACGCTGGCCATTGGCGCGTCCATGCGCAGCACCGGCCGCTTGTATGCGTTTGACACCTCGGGCCATCGCTTGGAATCGCTCAAGCCACGTTTGGCACGCAGCAAGTTGTCCAACGTTCACCCCTCTGCCATTGCGCACGAGCGCGACGAGCGTGTGAAGCGCCTGAGCGGCAAGATTGACCGCGTGTTGGTAGATGCGCCTTGTTCGGGCCTCGGCACTTTGCGCCGCAACCCTGACCTGAAATGGCGTCAGTCACCCAAGGCGGTGCAAGAGCTGACCGAAAAGCAAACCTCCATCTTGGCCAGCGCTGCGCGTTTGGTGAAGTCGGGCGGCCGCTTGGTGTACGCCACTTGCAGCGTGTTGCCCGAAGAGAACGAGGCGATTGCCCAAGCCTTCAGCGCAGCGCACCCCAACTTTGTGCCGTTGTCAGCAGCCGACACTCTGACAGAGCTGAAAGTAGCCAATGCAGGCAGTTTGTGTACGACAGACGGCTTGTATTTGCGTCTTTGGCCCCACATACATGCAACAGACGGCTTTTTTGCTGCGGTTTGGGTAGCCAAATAAGGCCCAAAACTTTAAAATTGACAGTTAATTTTCCACGAGTTGAAAGACATACATGTTGTTACCCAATTGGGCTTGGCTTGATGCCACGTTGAACTGGCTGAGCTACGGCTTGCTGCATTTTTCTGGCTGGCAAGTCTTCATCGTCACGATGGTGCTCACACACATCACCATCGCCAGCGTGACCATCTACTTGCACCGCCACTCGGCACACCGCGCTTTGGATTTGCATCCTGTTGTGTCGCACTTTTTCCGTTTCTGGTTGTGGCTCACCACGGCCCAAGTGACCAAAGAGTGGACATCCATTCACCGCAAGCACCACGCCAAGTGCGAGCAAGCGGAAGACCCACATAGCCCTCACGTGCACGGCATCAAAACCGTGTTGTTCACAGGCGCTGAGCTGTACCGCAAAGAAGCCGAGAACCTCGAAACCCTCGAGCGTTTTGGCCACGGCACACCCAACGACTGGATTGAGCGCAACCTGTACACCCCTCACTCGGTGTGGGGCGTGGCTTTGATGCTCATCATCAACTTGGCCTTGTTCGGTGCTTTGGGCCTGACCGTGTGGGCCGTGCAGATGATGTGGATTCCCGTCACTGCTGCTGGCATCATCAACGGTGCAGCCCACTACTGGGGCTACCGCAACTTTGAGGCGCCAGACGCCAGCACCAATATTTCGCCTTGGGGCATCATCATTGGTGGCGAAGAGTTGCACAACAACCACCACACATACCCCACATCGGCCAAGTTGTCGGTCAAGCCCTACGAGTTCGACTTGGGCTGGTTGTACATCCGTATTTTGGAAACTGTGGGTTTGGCGACTGTTAAGAAGACGCCTCCAAAGCTCGCCTTTGGCGACATCAAGCCAGTGGCCGATGAAAAGACCTTGGAAGCCGTCATTGCCAACCGCTACGAAGTGATGGCCAATTACGCCACCCAACTGCGTTTGGCCATGAAGCAAGAGCTCGACAAGATGAGCACCTTGCCTGCTGACTCTGTGCTGGCTGCTGCCAAGCGCTGGATGCACCGCGACGCCGAGAAGGTGCCTGCGGCTGTAGCGGCGCAATTGGCTCAAGCTCGCGCAGCCTTGCCTGATGTGGACACGATGGTGAAGATGCGTGAAGAGCTGCGCCAGTTGTGGCTCAACACCAACCACAACCGTGCGCAATTGGCGCTAGACCTGCAAGCTTGGTGCAAACGCGCCGAGACCAGCGGCATTGCTGCATTGCAAGAGTTCTCGATGCACTTGCGTGCTGCACGCGTGTAAACGGTTCTGCACTCACGACAAAGGCACCTTCGGGTGCCTTTTCTTTTGGGTAATTTTGTATAGGCAACAAAAAACCCGCCATCTTGCGAGAGCGGGTTCTTCATGAGGGCCAGCCTGAATTACTTCAGTTTGGTTTCCTTGTATTCAACGTGCTTGCGAGCTTTGGGATCAAATTTCATGATCAACATTTTCTCGGGCATTGTTTTCTTGTTTTTGCTGGTCGTGTAGAAGTGACCTGTGCCGGCTGTCGATTCCAGCTTGATTTTTTCGCGTCCGCCTTTGGATGCCATGATCGTGTCCTTTCAGTAACTGGAATTAAGCTTGACCGCGTGAACGCAAGTCAGCCAACACGGCGTCGATGCCGTTTTTGTCGATCAAACGCAGAGCTGCGCTAGAAACGCGCAAGCGAACCCAACGGTTTTCAGTCTCTACCCAGAAACGGCGGTATTGCAGGTTAGGCAAAAAACGGCGTTTTGTCTTGTTGTTTGCGTGGGAAACGTTGTTCCCAGACATTGGGCCTTTGCCCGTTACTTCACATACGCGTGCCATGTGGACACTCCATATCAACGGCGGTCGTTCCCACGAGCGCCTCACCTCGCCAAAAAGGGTGGCGGTAACCCATCTCTTCGCTGAATTCAGCAAAGCCTGAGATTGTAGCGCGTTTTAGTGGGCGCCTTGCTCCAAGAAGCGCTGGGCGTCCAAGGCGGCCATACAGCCCGTGCCGGCGCTGGTGATGGCTTGGCGGTAGATGTTGTCTTGCACGTCACCAGCGGCAAAGACGCCGGGCACGCTGGTCATGGTGGCAAAGCCTTCAGAACCGCTCTTGGTCAACAAATAGCCGTTTTTCATGGCCAGTTGGCCTTCAAAAATGCCGGTATTGGGTGAGTGGCCAATAGCAATAAAGCAGCCTTGGGTGGCGATGTCGCGGGTGCTGCCGTCGGCTGTACTCTTCAAACGGATGCCGGTCACGCCTGAGGCGTCGCCCAGCACTTCGTCCAAAGTGCTGTTGGTTTCGAGCACGATCTTGCCTGCGGCGACCTTTTCCATGAGCTTGTCGATCATGATGGCCTCGGCCTTGAAGGTGTCACGGCGGTGCACCAAGTGCACTTTAGAGGCGATGTTGGAGAGGTACAGGGCTTCTTCCACAGCGGTGTTGCCGCCGCCGACCACGCTGACCACTTGGTCGCGGTAGAAGAAACCGTCACACGTGGCGCAACCCGACACGCCGCGGCCCATGAAGGCTTCTTCCGAAGGCAGGCCCAAGTACTTGGCAGAAGCGCCGGTACAGATGATGAGGCTGTCGCAGGTGTAAGTGCCGCTGTCGCCGGTCAAGGTGAAGGGGCGCTTAGAGAAATCGACCTTGTTGATGTGGTCAAACACGATTTGGGTGTTGAAGCGCTCAGCGTGTTGCTGAAAGCGTTGCATCAGCTCTGGGCCTTGCACGCCGTTCACGTCGGCAGGCCAGTTGTCCACTTCGGTGGTGGTCATCAATTGGCCGCCTTGGGCCATGCCGGTGATCAACAGAGGCTTGAGGTTGGCGCGGGCTGCGTAAACGGCGGCGGTGTAGCCAGCAGGGCCGGAGCCGAGAATCAAAACTTGGGCGTGTTGGTTGGTAGACATCTGAAGAGGGCAATCAAAGAGACAATAAAGGCAAGATTGTAAGAACCTCGCTTTACCCCTGAGATGTCAAGGTTGCCTCTCGGGTAAGCTCTGCCTCTAGACATGACTTATTCGCTCAATACATTAAAGAACGATCCGCGCGCCTCGAGTGCCGATGCGGACCACAAGCCCACAGGTTTTCGCCGCTTTGCCCAAGAAATTGCGCTGACGGCTGGCTTTGTGCTCATGACCTTTTGGTTGCTGGCGCTGCTCACCCATTCACCACTGGACCCTGCTTGGACCACGTCGGGTGCAGGCAGCATGGTGCGCAACTTTGGCGGCCGTGTGGGCGCTTTGTTTGGCGACCTGAGCTTTTTCTTGCTCGGCTATTCAGTGTGGTGGTGCTATGCCGCTGCTTTGGTGGCTTGGCTGTCGGCTTTGGCCAACCGCTTGCGCGACGAAGACGAGCCCGCCCCTGAACACAACAGCTGGCGCTACACGCGCTTTGCGTTTTGGGCTGGCTTGGTTTTGTTGTTGATTTCAAGCACGGGCTTGGAGTGGACACGCATGTACCGCTTTGAAGACCGTTTGCCCGGTCACAGCAGCGGCGGTGTGTTGGGCTATTTGGTGGGGCCATCGAGCTTGAACTGGTTTGGCTTCAATGGCTCGGGTTTGATTTTCATTGTGTTTGGCGTGGTGGGCGCTTCGTGGGTGTTCCGCTTTTCATGGGGACAAACCGCTGAAAACATTGGCGCTTTCATTGACGGCCTGTACGAAAAGTGGCGTGAACGCCGTGAACGCGAAGAAGACGTGGCCTACGGCTTGGTAGCTGCGCGTGAACGCGAAGAAGTGGTGTTTGAAGAACGTGTGGAAATCAAAGAGCATCCGCCCATCACCGTGCACATCGAGCCTGAAATCATCGAAGTGCCCAAGAGTGCGCGCGTGGCCAAAGAGCGCCAAAAGACGCTGTTCACCGATGCTGCGACTGACTCACGCTTGCCACAAGTCGATTTGCTAGATGACCCCTTGGTGCGCCAAGACACCGTGGCCCCCGAAACGCTGGAAATGACCAGCCGAATGATTGAGAAAAAACTCAAAGACTTCGGCGTGGAAGTGCGTGTGGTGGCCGCGTCCCCCGGCCCTGTGATTACCCGCTACGAGATTGAGCCCGCCACAGGCGTGAAGGGCTCGCAAGTGTTGAACCTCGCCAAAGACTTGGCGCGTTCACTCTCGCTGGTGTCCATTCGCGTGGTGGAGACCATCCCAGGCAAAAACTACATGGCGTTGGAATTGCCCAATGCCAAGCGTCAGTCCATTCGCTTGAGCGAAATTTTGGGCTCTGACGTGTACAACGAATCCAAGTCCATGCTCACCATGGGCTTGGGCAAAGACATTGTGGGTAACCCCATCGTGGCCGATTTGGCCAAGATGCCCCACGTGTTGGTGGCGGGTACGACCGGCTCAGGTAAATCGGTGGGTATCAACGCGATGATTTTGTCCTTGCTCTACAAGGCCGAAGCCCGCGATGTGCGCTTGCTGATGATCGACCCCAAGATGTTGGAGATGTCGGTCTACGAAGGCATTCCGCATTTGTTGGCACCGGTGGTGACCGACATGCGCCAAGCCGCACATGGCCTGAACTGGTGTGTGGGCGAAATGGAAAAACGCTACAAGCTCATGAGTAAGCTGGGCGTTCGTAACCTCGCGGGTTACAACGCCAAGATTGACGAAGCCGCTGCGCGTGAAGAGTTCATCTACAACCCCTTCAGCTTGACACCCGAACAACCCGAGCCATTGCAACGCCTGCCACACATCGTGGTGGTGATCGACGAGTTGGCCGATTTGATGATGGTGGTGGGCAAGAAGATTGAAGAGCTGATTGCACGTCTTGCACAAAAGGCGCGTGCTGCCGGTATCCATTTGATTTTGGCTACACAACGTCCTAGCGTAGACGTTATTACTGGCTTGATCAAAGCCAACATCCCTACGCGTATCGCGTTCTCTGTGGGCTCCAAAATTGACAGCCGCACCATCCTCGACCAAATGGGTGCTGAAGCATTGTTGGGCATGGGTGACATGCTTTACATGGCCAGCGGCACAGGCTTTCCCATGCGTGTGCACGGTGCGTTTGTGAGCGACGAAGAAGTGCACCGCGTGGTGAATTACTTGAAGAGCCAAGGCGAACCCGATTACATCGAGGGTGTGCTCGAAGGCGGCACAGTCGATGGCGATGGCAACCCTTCAGGCCCCGATTTGTTTGGCGAAGTGTCGGCCGAGAAAGACCCGATGTATGACCAAGCCGTTGAAGTGGTGTTGAAGAACCGCAAGGCCAGCATTTCGTTGGTGCAACGCCATTTGAAGATTGGCTACAACCGCGCCGCACGTTTGGTGGAAGACATGGAGAAGGCCGGCATGGTCAGCGCCATGAGTAGCAATGGCCAACGCGAAATTTTGGTGCCTAAGCGTGATGAATAAAGCCACGGTGTCTGCTTTTGTGCACCGCGCCATGCGTGGAGTTAGCGCTGGGTTGATCTGCGCAGTATTGGGCTCAGGTGTGGCGTCTGCCAGCAGTTTGGACACGCTGGAAACGTTTTTGAAATCCACCAAGAGTGGCCGCGCTGATTTCACCCAAGTGGTTACACCACCTGCGAAAGCAGGGCAGACCACAGTGCGCAGCAAAACGTCGACGGGGCAGTTTTCATTTGTGCGTCCCACACGTTTTCGTTTTGATTACGTCAAACCCTTTCCACAAGTCATCGTGGCCGATGGTCAAACTTTGTGGCTGTATGACGCTGACCTTGAACAGGTAACCGCCCGCAAACAAGCGCAAGCTTTGGGCAGCACTCCTGCTGCTTTGGTCGCCACGGCGGCAGACTTGGGCACTTTGCAAAAAGAATTCAGCCTTGAAGCGCAGGCAGACGCTGATGGCCTGCAATGGGTGCAAGCCACACCTAAGAACCGTGAGAGCACCATTCAATCGGTTCGCATTGGGCTACGTGCAGACGGTGCACAGGTCAGCCTTGGCAAGCTTGAAATTTTTGATGCCATGGGCCAACGCTCGGTGCTGAGCTTTGATCGTTTTGAAGTGAACCCTGCCAACCTCGGCGCAGCGCATTTCAACTTTGCAGCCCCCAAAGGCGTGAGCGTGATTCGCCCTTAAGCGCAGCGATGAAGCAAGCCACGCCCGTGTTGCAAGGCTTGCCGCCATTGTTAGATGCCAGCACGCGTTTGGTGGTGTTGGGTAGTTTTCCTGGTGTAGCTTCGCTGCGTGCGCAGCAGTATTACGGCCACCCGCAAAACCAATTTTGGAAAATCATGGCCACGCTTTTGTCGCCTAACGCGGCGGAAGTATTGGCCATGCCCTATGCCGAGCGCGCGCAGTGGCTGCTTGCACAAGGGGTGGGGCTTTGGGATGTCTATGCAGCATGTGACCGTGAGGGCAGCTTAGACAGCCACATTAAAAATGCACAGCCCAACGACTTGCAGAGTTTGCGCAAACGTTGTCCCGCCTTGGTCGCCATCGCACACAACGGGGCAGAGAGTTTTAAGCATGCCAAGTTAACTCAGGCCCTAGGCTTGCCTGCGCATCGTTTGCCTTCGACCAGCCCCGCCAACGCCAGTTGGTCTTTTGAGCGCAAATTGGCCGAGTGGCAATCGGTGCTGAAACTTGTAGATATTTTGTCTAAAACATAATTATATTTATTAGTTCTGTAGAATTTTATGAGTTATAAACTCGTAGTTACAAGCATCCCTAGAGATACATAAAGCCATGAAATTTGTTTTGGTCGTCGACGATAACGCTGTCAACCGCAAGTTGGCAGTCGCACTGCTACAACGCCGTGGCATGCAGGTCGATGAGGCAGATGGCGGAACTGTGGCGATTGAATTGCTACGGCAAAAGCGTTATGACTCCGTCTTGCTCGACATCAGCATGCCTGTGATGGATGGCAAAGAGGTCTGTCGCATTATTCGCAGTACGCCTGACTTGGCTGCCTTGCACGTGGTGGCGTACACCGCTCATGCCATGGAGTCAGAGCGTCAAAGCATCATGGCCGCGGGGTTTGATGACTTGCTGGTCAAGCCCATCAGTGGTCAAGATTTGCTACGCGTTCTGCCTGATTAAGCTCAGGCACAGATAGTTCAAAGTATGAGCCCAGCCCCAGTTGGGAGGTGAGGTGTAGCTCACCTCCCATCAGTTTGATGAATTCACGAACCAATGCCAAGCCCAAACCCGTACCGCCGTGTTCACGTGTGACGAACGAGGTGGCTTGACGGAACCGCTCAAACACCACCTCCTGTACATGCGGTGCAATTCCCACTCCTGTGTCACGCACACCAACAACCAGCTTCTGATCTATCCAACGCGCAGACAAGGTCACTTCACCTTTGGTTGTGAATTTCACTGCATTGCTGAGCAAGTTGTTGATGACTTGGCGCAAGCGCGTGGGGTCGGTACACATGCGTTCGGGTAGGTCGTTTTCCAAAAGGGTATGAAGCACCAAGCCTTTTTGATCGGCCGAGTTGGTGTGCAGCAAGGCCACCTCGTTGAGCAAGGCGCGAATATCTGTCACTACAGGCTCTAGGGTCATGTGGCCGGCCTCGATTTTGGCGACATCCAACATGTCGTTCACCACAGACAGCAAGTGTTTGCCGCTTTGATGGATGGTTTGTGCAAACTCTCGGGTTTCGACGTCTTTGGCGTCTTCCAAAATGATTTCTGAAAAACCCAAAATGCCGTTCAATGGTGTGCGCAATTCGTGCGACACATTGGCCACAAAGTCGCTTTTCATCTGGCTGTTTTCTTCGGCCTGACGACGAGCAGCTTCACTTTGCTCAAACGATGCTTGCACGCTGTCGGCCATGTGATTCAGCGAGTTGTTCAGATGCCCCAGCTCGTCGTTGGCTCCGCGCTTAAAGCGAAAAGATAAATCGCCGCCTTCTATGCGGGCTAAGCCCTGTACCAAATCGGTGACGTGGCGCGTTAACAAGGAGGCCAGCCATACCGCGACGATGACGACCAAGATCAACATCAATAGCGTAGAACCCGTGAGACTGGCCGCAGTTTGGCTGACGGAGTTTCCAATCATGCTTTGCAGACTCAATTGTTTGTTTCGCAGTCGGTCTGAAAATTCCGTGACTTTTTCATTCATCAAATCAGCGGTTGCCATAGCGGGGGCATGAAAGTCTTCCACGTTCGCACCAATGGTCACGTAGCCAAAACCGCGAGGTGAGTTGCCGTACTGGCCTGTGAAGTAGGGAATCACAGCTGCCGTGGTTCGCTTCCAAACGCCTGACCACAAAATCAAGAACGAGCCCGAGCCACCTTGTTTCGTTAAGTCATGCCAGCCTTGGCACTGCGGTGCAAAGTTGAGGTAGCGGCAGTCCAGACCTAAATTGCCTGCTCGGGTCAGTTCTTTGGCAGGTTTCTTGTCTCGGCTTTGGTTGTCAAAGGTTCGGACGGTGCGTAAAAATTGAGACAAGGGTTTTTGGCTGGACTGCCACTGTTGATAAATGCTTTCTTCCAACCAAGGCGTCGCGTATTCGCCTGTGTTGGGGTCAAAGCCTGTGATGGAGTGGTGGCGTGGGTGGGCGATGTTGCGGTCTTTGTGGTCCCACATGAAGGCATAGTTGCCGCTGCTGGCGTCTGGCACTGCGGTGTAGCGTTCGGGCGTTGGCGTGAGATGGTCGGTGAAGCTGCGAATGTGCGCATGGTTCAAGGCCAAGGTCACATAGCCTGTGACAGTGCCCTCTTTGACCACGGGTGTGGCCCAGCGCACGATGCCTTGAAATTGTTTGCCACGTGGATTTTCTTGGCCCGCATAGGCTTCTTTGTGTGGCTCGAAGGCTACCGAGACTCGCTGGGTGTTGCTTGGCGTGACAGGCCCAATTACACGAGATGGCACATAGGGCCCAATCACTTCAGAGACATAAATTTGTCCGGGCTTGAGGGATTTGAGCGCTTGGAAGTAGGTCTCAGCGCGGCTCCATGTATTGGCTTTTTGTGACACATCGCGCAGGTCTTTGGGCAGGACGTTGCCTCTGGATGCTTTGATGACTTCACGCCCGTTCAGGTCGAGGTAGGTCAGCTCAAAATAAAGTGGGCTTGGCACGTTGCGGCTGACTGCTTCGGGAGGGCGTGAGTGAAAGTCTTGTAGGTTTTCTGCGTTGAGTGAAGATGCCAACTCAAACTGGGGCGTCAATTTGTTTTCTGGCTCCCAGCCTTGGCCGTCTTGGGTTAACTTCCATGCACCTGTTGGCGTGATGTAACGCGTGCGGGTTTCGAGAAATTTTCGATATTGCTGTTCGTTGGTCGGCAAAGTGGCTGCCAGCAAAATGTCTCGGTCACGGTCGTACAAAAAGTCGGCTACGGCTTTTGCTGTGTCAGTGGTGAGGCGCTCAAGCTCTTCTCGTGCGCGGTCGTCTAACGCGCGTACAGACTCTTTGGCGAAGCGTGTACTCATGTCCGAAACTGTGGTTTTGACTTCTTCGGCCAATTGCTCGGTTTCTTGTGACAGGCTCAGCCCGAGTTGCTGAACACCTTGCCAAGCGAAATAGGCTAGCAAGATAAGGGGCAGCACTTTGATTGCCACAAAGAGGGCAATGAGTTTGGAGCGGATACCGAAGTTGATCACCGTCCAGTGATCTTGCGTTTTCATTTTTTATTTAAACTTAATAAATTAATGCTAATTAATTATAAGTTCTACAGTGGTTGGCCTTCTTGCTTGGCTTAGAGATGGATTCCAGATGGCTACACTTCCCGCACACTTAAACAAGCTAATTCCTTGAGCGCTACCCACATCCCCCTAGCTGAACGCCTACGCCCCCGTACCTTAGGCGAAGTTATCGGCCAGCAGCACTTGCTGGGCGAGGGCATGGCGCTGCGCGTAGCGTTTGAATCGGGCCAGCCGCACAGCTGCATTTTGTGGGGTCCGCCCGGTGTGGGCAAAACCACCATCGCCCGTTTGATGGCCGATGCGTTTGATGCCCAGTTTTTGTCCATCAGCGCCGTGCTGGGGGGGGTAAAAGAAATTCGTGAATCGGTGGAGCAGGCCATTGCCGCCCGTGATTCGCTCGACCCCAAACGCACCATCATGTTTGTGGACGAGGTGCACCGCTTTAACAAGAGCCAGCAAGACGCGTTCTTGCCGCATGTGGAGTCGGGCCTGTTCACCTTCATTGGCGCGACCACCGAGAACCCGTCGTTCGAGGTGAACTCGGCGTTGCTGTCGCGTGCGGCGGTGTATGTGCTGCAGTCGCTCAGTGTGGACGACCTCACGCAAATCATTGCCAAAGCGCAAGCCATTGGTGCTGTGCCAGCCTTAGAAGATGCGGCGCTTGAGCGCCTGATTGCCTATGCCGACGGCGATGCACGCCGATTGCTCAACACGCTTGAGACCTTATCGGTGGCGGCCAACCGCGAGAAGCTCGAAGAAATCAACGACGCATGGCTCATGCGTGTGTTGGGCGAGCGCATGCGCCGCTATGACAAAGGCGGTGAACAGTTTTACGACACCATCAGTGCGTTGCATAAATCGGTGCGCGGCTCAGACCCGGATGCGGCGTTGTATTGGTTGGTGCGCATGCTCGATGGTGGGGCAGAGCCCAAATACATGGCGCGCCGTTTGATTCGCATGGCGGCTGAAGACATCGGCTTGGCCGACCCGCGCGCCTTGCGTTTGGCGCTGGATGCGGCCGAGGTGTATGAGCGTTTGGGCTCACCCGAGGGGGAGCTGGCCTTGGCCGAGTGTGTGGTGTATTTGGCCGTGGCGCCCAAGTCGAATGCCGTTTACAAGGCCTACAACGAAGCCAAAGCCCTCATCAAAAAAGATGGCACGCGTCCTGTGCCCATGCACTTGCGTAATGCCCCTACCAAGATGATGAAAGACATGGACTGGGGCAAGGGCTACCGCTATGCCCATGACGAAGAAGATGGCTTTGCAGCGGGTGAAAACTACATGCCCGAAGGCTTAGAGAATACGGGCTTTTACCGCCCTGTGGAGCGCGGTTTAGAGATCAAAATCGCTGACAAATTGCGCCACTTGCGCGACAAAAACAAACAAGCAGGTAAATAACAAATGGACGTCTTGCTTCAACAAGTCATCAACGGCTTGGTGCTCGGCAGCATGTACGCGCTCGTGGCTTTGGGTTACACCATGGTCTACGGCATCATCAACCTCATCAACTTTGCGCATGGCGAGGTGTTGATGATTGGTGCTTTGTGCAGCTGGTCAGTCATCGGTCTGTTGCAGCCCCTCATGCCCGATACCCCTGGCTGGGTGCTGCTGATCATCTCAATGGTGGTGGCCTCTGCGGCGGCGGCGGCGTTGAACTATGCGATTGAGAAAATCGCGTATCGCCCGCTGCGCAATGCACCTAAGTTAGCCCCACTCATCACAGCCATTGGTATGTCCATCTTGCTGCAAACGCTGGCCATGATTGTGTGGAAGCCCAACTACAAACCTTTCCCTGCGCTCTTGCCCACCACGCCGTTTGAAATTGGTGAGGCGGTGATCACGCCCACGCAGTTGATGATCTTGGGCCTCACTGTGGTGGCCTTGGCCGTGTTGTCGTGGTTGGTGAATCGCACCAAGCTAGGTCGTGCCATGCGCGCGACGGCTGAGAACCCACGCGTGGCCAGCCTCATGGGCGTGAAGCCCGATGTGGTGATTTCAGCCACCTTCATCATCGGTGCAGTGTTGGCCACGATCGCGGGTGTGATGTGGGCCATGAACTACGGCACAGCGCATCACGCCATGGGTTTCTTGCCTGGCCTCAAAGCCTTTACCGCGGCGGTGTTTGGCGGCATTGGTAACTTGGGTGGCGCAGTGGTGGGTGGTTTGCTGCTGGGCTTGATTGAGTCGATTGGCTCGGGCTACTTGGGCGAGCTCACCGGCGGTGTGCTGGGCAGCCACTACACCGACATCTTGGCCTTCATCGTGTTGATCGTCACACTCACGCTTCGCCCCTCGGGCCTGCTGGGTGAGCGCGTGGCAGACAGGGCTTGATCACCATGACACACAAACTCTTTTCTAACCGTTGGCTCATGGCCGCCGTTTTGTTGGTGTTGCCATTGGTGCTGCAAAGCTTTGGCAATGCCTGGGTGCGCATTGCCGACATGTCACTGCTGTATGTGTTGCTGGCGCTGGGGCTGAACATTGTGGTGGGCTACGCAGGTTTGCTCGACTTGGGCTATGTGGCGTTCTTTGCCGTGGGCGCGTATTTGTTTGGCCTGTTGGCTTCGCCGCATTTGACCGATGTGTTTCCTTGGATTGCGGTGATGTTTCCTGATGGCTTGCACTTGAGTCTGTGGCTGGTGTTGCCGTTGGCTGCAGGCTTGGCCGGCTTGTTTGGTGTGCTGTTGGGTGCACCGACCTTGAAGTTACGCGGTGACTACTTAGCCATCGTCACCTTGGGTTTTGGCGAAATCATTCGCGTGTTTTTGAACAACCTTGATCACCCTGTCAATATCACCAACGGCCCCAAGGGCTTGGGGCAGATTGATGCGGTGAGTGTGTTTGGCTACCCGTTGTCCAAGCGTTTGGATTTGGGCTTCATCGAGTTGCCCTCTGTCACCTTGTATTACTACCTGTTCCTCACGCTGGTGGTGGTGAGTGTGGTGATTTGTCACCGCCTTGAATACTCACGCATTGGCCGCGCATGGATGGCGATTCGCGAAGATGAAATTGCCGCCAAGGCCATGGGCCTAAATACGCGCAACTTGAAGCTCATGGCCTTTGGCATGGGGGCCACGTTTGGCGGCATTTCGGGTGCGATGTTTGCGGCCTTCCAAGGTTTTGTATCGCCCGAGTCCTTCAGTCTGATGGAGTCGGTGATGATTGTGGCGATGGTGGTGCTCGGTGGCTTGGGGCATTTGCCTGGCGTCATCTTGGGCGCGGTGTTGTTGGCGGTGTTGTTGCCCTTTGTGTTGGGCGGGTGGTCCATCGGTGCGGCGTTTGGTTTGTTCCTTGGCTGCTGGGTGGCCTTGGGCACGGCCCAGCAAGTCATTGAGCGTGTGGGCAAGCCTGGCCGCATTGGCGCATCGTTCTGGGGGCAACACACAGCTCATTTGGGCATGGCGGTGTTGGTGATTGGTATCACCGGCGTGAAGTGCTACGAGGTGGAGCGCGATGTGCGCATGCACATTGGTGACGTGGTGACGATTGCGCCCTACACCTTCCGCTTGAACTCGCTCGACGAAGTGCGCGGTCCCAACTACAAGGCCGTGCGTGCCGATGTGCAAGTGTTGCGCGACGACAAGATCATCGAAATTCTGCAGCCTGAAAAACGTCGCTATTTTTCATCGGCCATGGCTATGACCGAAGCGGGTATTGACTCAGGTTTCATGCGCGACTTGTATGTGTCGCTGGGCGCGCCGCTGGACGATGCGCGCACCGAGTGGAGCATGCGTGTGTACTACAAGCCCTTTGTGCCGTGGCTGTGGGGCGGTGTGTTGCTGATGGTGTTGGGCGGCGTGTTGGCGGCGCTTGACCGGAGGTATCGCAAATGAAAAAGGTCTTGATTCCCC
>ERZ1034363.578-NODE-578-length-24866-cov-3.227843_pt1 | contig 24866 bp, 21 predicted proteins | sample MGYA00520616_ERZ1034363 | MGnify/ENA primary metagenome ERZ1034363 (study PRJEB33736, sample SAMEA104284506) | Azolla filiculoides | biome: Urban; feature: Water surface; material: Ditch water | place: Netherlands | collected 2015-10-28 | depth 0-0.1 m ... | reverse complement strand
GCAGCCCGGCCCGATCAACCAGCAGGTCAAGCCGGTGCTGAGCCTGCTGACCCGGCTGGAGGAAGGCGAAGCCGACGAAGCCGTGGCCGACTGGCTGCTGACCCGCCTGGCCCGCACGCTCGATTCATTCGCTCGGCTGCACGGCCCGGCGGGTGCAACAGACGATTAAGGCGCCCACCATGCCCTTCATCTTTCCCCCTATGGATGCGCTCACCCCGGTTGATCCAGCCAAGCGCATCCCCATCACCGTACTGACTGGATTCCTGGGCAGTGGAAAAACCACATTATTGAACCGCCTACTGCGCCTGCCCGACATGCACGGCACAGCGGTTGTGATCAACGAGTTTGGCGCAGTCGGCCTGGACCACGACCTGGTGGACCACACAGACGAGCAGATGGTGCTGCTGGCCAACGGTTGCATCTGCTGCACCGTGCGTGGGGATCTGATCGGGGCGTTCGAGCGCTTGTCGCAGAGTCCCCAGGCGCAACGTGGAGCACTGCGGCATGTGGTGGTGGAAACCACCGGCCTGGCCGATCCAGCGCCCATCCTGCACACCTTGATGGGCGATGCCCGCCTGGCGCGCCATTGGCGCCTGGCCGGGGTTGCTTGCACGGTGGATGCCTACAACGCCACGGCCACGCTGGACCAGCACCGGGAGGCCGTCAAGCAAGCCGCCGTGGCCGACCGACTGCTGCTGACCAAAACCGATCTGGTGCCCACAGCCGAGCTGACTCCCCTGCTGGAGCGCCTGCACGGCATTAACCCGCTGGCCACTGTGACCCAGGGGCCTGCTGCGGCATTGGAAGAGCTGCAAGGGCTATTGAGCCGAGCGAACCCGGCACAGGTCCGAGCGCATGCGGATGAAAGGCGTTCATCATTCTTCCCGGTGTCCGCATCGACCCGGCACGACCCGAACCGGCATGATGACCAGATCCGATCACATGTCATCGTGCGCGACCAGCCACTCTCGCGCGCGGGATTCATGGCCTGGCTGGACATGATCGCCGCCATGCGCGGCGACGACCTGCTGCGCGTCAAGGGCATCGTGCAGCTGGCCGACGACCCGGAGCACCCGATGGTCATCCACGGCGTGCAGCACCTGTTCCACCCACCTGAGACCTTGGCGCGCTGGCCCAGCGAAGACCGGCGCACCCGCATCGTTTTCATTACCCGCAACATCGAGCTCGAGGACATCGAGACCACGTTGAGCGTGTTTGAAAGGCGCCACGCTCGCGGCGCACGGTCCCCCCAACCCATCTGAGAACCTGTAGGAGACACGACAATGATAAAGAAATTGATGGCCTGCGCTGTGCTTGGGGCTTGCAGCCTGTCGCCGGTACTGGCCCAAGGCAAATTCCCCGAAAGCATGATCAAGCTGGTCGTACCTTTTGCCGCGGGTGGCGGCGTCGATCAGGCGGCGCGCCTGCTGGGTCGTCAACTCCAGACCGACCTGGGTGTTCCGGTCATGGTGGAGAACAAGGCCGGCGCCAGCGGCACCATTGGCGGCAAGGCAGTGCAGATATCGCCCGCCGATGGCTACACCCTGCTGTTTTCGGCCGCTACGCATGTGCTGGCCAAGCAGGTGCTGGCGTCCCCCCCATACGACCCAGTCAACGACTTCGCACCCGTGGCACGGGTGGGTGAAGCCTCGCTGCTGCTGGTGATTCCGCCAAATGCTCCGCAAAAGAACTTGCGCGAGGTGCTGGACGCTGCACGCCAGCAGCCAAACGCCTGGACAGCAGCCGTACCGGCATTGGGAGCACCCAGTCATCTTGCGACCCTGTTGCTGGCCAAGCAAGGCAACCTGAAGCTGACCATGGCACCCTACCGGGGCACAGCACCTGCATTGGCCGATGTAGCCGGTGGTCATGTGCAGATCCTGCTGGACTCCATCATTTCCGTCCAATCCATGGCCAAGAGCGGCAAGGTCAAGCCGATCGCCACCACCTCGGTGAAACGCAGTAGTTCCACGCCCGATGTGCCAACTGCGGCCGAAAGTGGCTTTCCAGAAATGGTGTACGAATCTTGGTACGGCGTCTGGGCACCCAAGGGCTTGTCCGATGAGCGGGTACAACTGCTGAACAAAGCAGTCAACAAAGCCGTGAGTGAACTCAGCAGGACAGGGGCGCTGACCGCTATCGGCATCGAACCTGTGACCGAATCGGTCGATCAGTTCCGCAAGTACATCGCCGTCAACGTCTCCCGCAGCGCTGAACTGCTGAAGGAGGCAGGTTTCAAGCCAGAGTAAAAGAGCCTGGCAAGCGAGATGGGCGAACTGCCAGCGGATCGATGTCGAGCATCGACCCGAACGCGGCTGATCAGCGCGGCTGGTAGCCGGCGTTCTGCAGCATCTGGCGCCAGGCGGCCCGGGTGGTCTGCAGGCGCGCACCGAGCTGCGCCGGCGTGCTGCTGCTGGGGATGACGCCGAGCGCGCTCATCTTGTCGCTGAACTCGGCCGACTTGACGACCTTGGCGATCGCGCGGCTGTAGCGCTGCAGCAACGCGGGCGGCAGGCCGGCAGGGGCAAAGACCGCCGTGAAGATGACTTCCTCGTAGCCCTTGATGCCCTGCTCGGCATAGGTCGGCACCTCGGGCAGTTGCGGCAGGCGTCGCGTGCCGTTGACCGCGACGATGCGGAGCTTGCCGGCCTGGGCCTGCGGCAGCATGACGGCGACCGAGCCGATGCCGGCGGCGATCTGGCCCGACACCAGATCCTGCACGATCGGCGCATCGCCCCGATAGGGCGCCGAGACGAAATCGGTACCGAGCGCCCGGCCGACGATGCCGACCGCGAAGTCGGGGGCGCTGGCGGGCGCCGGCACGCCGATATTGGCCTGGTCCGGATTGGCCTTCGCCCATTGCGCCAGCACGTGCAAGCCGCTGCCCTTGGTGCCGAGCTGCGCGGTGCTCACCGCCATCAGGTCCGGGTTGATCGCGACCAGACCGACCGGAGCGAAGTCCCGGGCCGGATCGAAGCCCGGGTTCTGCAGCGTCAGCGGGATCATGGCCACGGTGTGGCTGTTCGAGACGAACAGGGTGTTGCCGTCCGGGCGCGCCACCTTCAAGGCCTGGGCGGCGATCTGGCCGCCCGCGCCCGGCTTGTTCTCGACCAGCACGCTGCGGCCGAGCTCCTGCTGCAGGCCATGGGCCAGCTGCCGGGCGATGGCATCGGTGCCGCCACCGGCCGGGAATCCGACCAGCAACTTGATCGGCGCGGCATCGGTCTGCGCGGCGGCCGGCTGCAGCAGGGCGACAGCGAACAGGCAGGCGCCGGCCAGGCGGGACAAGGGCTTGGACAGGACTGGGGAGCTCATGCGGACCTCGTGCGAAGCAAGGGTGAAAAATCGGCGACGGCAGGCATCGAGGATCAAGGCGAACCGGGGTAGTCGCCCGGCAACAGGATGTCGCGGCCGACGCTGTCGATCCGGGTCTGGCCGCACAGCGCCATGGTGACATCGAGCTCCTTGTGCAGGATCTCGAGGCAGCGGGTCACGCCGGCCTCGCCCATTGCGCCGAGGCCGTACAGGAAGGGCCGGCCGATGTAGCAGCCGCGCGCGCCGAGCGCCCGCGCGCGCAACAGGTCCTGGCCGCTGCGCACGCCGCCGTCGAGATGGACCTCGATCCGGTCACGAACCGCGTCGACAATCGCCGGCAGCGCGCGGATGCTGGACTCGGCGCCGTCGAGCTGGCGCCCGCCATGGTTGCTCACGATCAGCGCATCGGCGCCGACCTCGAGCGCCAGCCGGGCGTCCTCGGGGTCGAGGATGCCCTTGAGGATCAGCTTGCCGTCCCAGAGGCTGCGGATCCAGCGCACCGCGTCCCAGTCGAGCGTGGGATCGAACTGGCTGGCGGTCCATTCAGACAGCGAACCCATGTCCTCCACCCCGCTGACATGGCCGACGATGTTGCCGAACTGGCGCCGCCGGGTGCCCAGCATGCCGAGCGCCCAGCGCGGCTTGGTCGCGATGTCGAGCAGATTGGTCAGCGTGAGCCGCGGTGGCGTCGACAGGCCGTTCTTGATGTCCTTGTGGCGCTGGCCCAGGATCTGCAGGTCCAGCGTCAGCACCAGTGCACTGCAGCCGGCGGCCTTGGCGCGCGCGATCAGGCGCTCGATGAAGGCGCGGTCGCGCATCACGTAGAGCTGGAACCAGAAGCCCGGCCCGGCATGCTCGGCCACGTCCTCGATCGAGCAGATGCTCATGGTCGAGAGCGTGAACGGCACGCCGAACTGGCGCGCCGCCCGCGCGGCCAGGATCTCGCCGTCAGCATGCTGCATGCCGGTCAGGCCGGTCGGCGCCAGCGCCACCGGCATGGCGACCTGCTGCCCGACCATGGTGCTGCGCGTGCTGCGTCCCTCCATGTTGATCGCCACGCGCTGGCGGAACTTGATGGCCTGGAAATCGGCCTCGTTGGCGCGGTAGGTGCTCTCGGTCCAGCTGCCGGAGTCGGCGTAGTCGTAGAACATGCGCGGCACCCGCTGGCGGGCCAGGCGGCGCAGGTCGTCAATGTTGGTGATCGGAGTCATGGACAGATTGTCTTCCAGCCGCGGCACAAACCGGAGAATTTGCGGGCACAAGTCCACTATTGAGGCTCCGAGTCACCAGCGCTCAACCATCATCCCGGTCCCGCCGGTTGCTGGCCCAGATCGACAGCAGCAGCCAGACGCTGCCGAGCCCGGCGCCCAGGAAACCGAGCAGGCCGAAGGCCGGCAGACCGAGCCAGCTCGGGCCACCCGGCACCGTCATGACGATCGACGAGCCGATGATCAGCGCCGCGATCACGATCCCGACCACCAGCCGGTTCGCCGCCCGGTCGAGCTGGTTGCCGATCCGGCGCAGGTCGAGCACGTCGATGTGGATGTCGAGCCGGCCCTTGCGCGCCGCGCGCAGCAGGCGCGACAGGTCCTGCGGCAATCCCGCCAGCAGGCCGAGCAGCTCGCTGACGCTGCGCCAGCCGCGCCCGAGCAGGGCCGCGGGCTGGTAGCGCTCGTGCAGCAGCTGACGCAGCAGCGGCAGCGCCTCGCCGGCCATGTCGAAATCGGGGTCGAGCTCGCGCCCCATGCCCTCGAGCGTGACGAAGGCCTTGACCAGCAGGCTCAGGTCGGCCGGCAGCGCGACGCGATGGTGACGCAGGATGGCGACCACGTCCGACAGCAGCGCCGCCAGCTTGAGCTGCCGCAGCGGCACGCCACGGTATTGCTCGACGAAGGCCTCGATCTCGGCCACCAGCGCCTCGTGATCGACCGCACCGTCGCCGCTCCAGTCGGTCAGCACGTCGGCGACCCGGGCCGGCTCCTGCTGCACCAGGCCCAGCAGCAACGCCATCAGCTGCTCGCGCCGCTGCTCGGACAGGCGCCCGACCATGCCGAAATCGATGAAGGCGATCCGGTTGCCCGGCAGGTAGAACACGTTGCCGGGATGCGGGTCGGCATGGAAGAAGCCGTCCTGCACGATCATCTTGAGCACCGCATGCGCGCCCCGGCGCGCCAGCACCTTGCGGTCGAGGCCGGCGGCATCGACCTCGGCCAGCTTGCGCCCCGGTATGCCGACGATGTAGTCCTGCACGCAGACCCGCTCGCCGCTCCATTGCCAGTGCACGCGCGGCACCACGATCAGCGGTGCGGCCTGCAGCAGTTCGCCGCCGCCCGGGCGGGGCTGGCTCGCGTCGGCATCGGCATAGCCCTCGAACTGGCTCGCGATCCGGGTCGCATTGCGGCATTCGACCGCGAAGTCGAGCTCGTTGCGCAGCGACTTGCCGAACTGCTGCACCACCTGCTGCGGGCTGAAGGTGCGCAGCTCGGGGCTCTCGGACTCGGCCAGCTGGGCCAGCCGCAGCAGCCAGCGCAGATCGGCCTCGATCACCGGCCGGATGCCGGGGCGGCGCACCTTGACCACCACCTCGGTGCCATCATGCAGCCGGGCCCGGTGCACCTGCGCGACCGAGGCCGCCGCCAGCGGCACGGGATCGAAGGCCGCGAACACCTGCTCGGGCGGGCCGCCGAGATCCTCGACCAGCTGCGGCAGCAGCAACTCGTAGGGCACGGGCGGCGCGCTGTCCTGCAACTGGCTGAACTCGGCGATCCACTCGGGCTCGAACAGGTCGACCCGGGTCGCCAGCACCTGGCCCAGCTTGATGAAGGTCGGCCCGAGCTCCTCGAGCACGCGCCGCAGCCGCTGCGGCGGCGTCAGATGGATCAGCTGATGGCTGTCGCGCCAATGCAGCGCGCGGCCAGCATCCTCGAGCGCATTGGCCAGCCCGAAGCGCTGGACCAGGTCGCCGAAGCCGTAGCGGATCAGGACCGAGGCGATGTCGTGCAGGCGGCCCAAGTCGCGGACCGAGGCGAGCGCCTGCCACAGCATCAGGCGTCCTTGCCGCCTGCGCTGCCCTTGCCGGCCTGAGCGTCGGCCTTGGCCGCCGGCTTGACCTGTTCGGCCAGGCCGCCCAGCACGCCGGCGGCGATCTGGCGCAGCAGGTCGGTGCTGGCCTGCGCGAGCTTGAGTCCGGCGTCGAGCTGGGCCTTGCCGACCTCGCCGAGCTGTTGCGCCGTCGTCAGCCAGCCCTGCTGCAGCTGGGCGCCGACGGCCGAGCCGTGCAGGCGGGAATGGGCCAGCAGCTCGGACAGGATGACACCGGCCGCATCGCGCGTGCGGCTGGCGGTGGACTGCAGGGTCTCGAGGAACATCTGCTCGAGCTGCTCGAAATCGGCGCGGGCGTGCTTGAGGTCAGTGGCCGAGAAGGCCTGCGCCTTGCCGGCGGCCTCCTGCAGCGCCAGGCTGGCGCTCTGCGCCAGCTGTGCCAGCGCCGCATCGAGGCCGGCGACGACCTGCTGCAGCTGCTCCTTGGCCTGGCCGGTCTGGGCCAGCGCCGGCTGCAGCAGCGGCTGGGCCCCGGCCAGCGCGCCGTTGAGCACGGCCTGGCTCAGCTCGCGCAGCGCGGCCAGGTCGAACTTGCCGCTGCTGATCTGGGCCAGCGTCAGCTGCCGGACCTGATCCTGCAGGTTCAGGCCCTGCTCGACCGCTCGCTTGACATCGGCTTCGAGTTGGGTGGCGGCGGAATTCTGGTTTTCTGTCGTCATGCGTTGTGCTCCTGTGCTGATGTGGATTTTTGCACCTGGCTACAGTCTCGCCGAGAGCGATGACAGTGGCAAGGCTGGCACGGACAGCAAAAAACCCGCCGGGCGACAGGCCGGGCGGGTTTCTCGGGAGGCTCGGCAGGATTACTGCTTGACGGCCTCGACCTGCAGCACGATGCGGACGTTCTTCGGGAAGCCCCAGTCGATGCCATAGTTGACGCCGAAGGCGGCGCGGTCGATGGTGGCTTCGAAGTCGCCACCGCAGACTTCGCGCTTGAGCATCGGGCTCTCGTAGCAGTTGAACTGGTTGGCCTTGAAGCTCACCGGCTGGGTCTTGCCGAGCAGGGTCAGCTGACCCTGGACTTCGCTGACCTTGTCGCCATTGAAGACGAACTTGTCGGACACGAAGCGTGCCTTGGGGAACTGGGCGGCGTTGAAGATGTCAGCGCTTTGCAGGTGCTTGTCGAAGGCGGCGGTGCCGGAGTTGACCGAAGTCATGTCCAGGCTGATGTCGACCTTGCCGGTCTTGGCGGCGCGGTCGAACTGGATCGTTCCTTCCTTCTTGTCGAAGCGGGCGCGGTTGACCGAGGCGCCGAAGTGGCTGATCTCGAAGGTCGCGAAGGTGTGGGTCGGGTCGACCGTGTAGTTGGCGGCTTGGGCGGCACCGGCCGACAGCAGGGCGGCGGCGATCAGGGTCAGGGACTTGCGCATGGGGTGAACTCCAGTAAGAAAATGGATGAATGGATGGATTACAGCTTGCCGACGCCGGTCAGCGCGAGCTTGAACTTGACCTGCACTTCGTCGGCCACCATCGAGGTGTCGGCCCACTCGTTCTCGCCGATCTTGAACGCCAGGCGCTTGATCGGGAAGGCACCGGTCGCGGTGGTGGTGGCGCCGCTTTGCGTCAGCGTGACGGGCACGAGGACATCGCTGCTGACGCCCTTGATCGCGAGCTTGCCGGCGATCTCGAACTTGCCGCCGCCCAGGGCCTTGACGGCGCCGGACTGGAAGGTCGCCTTCGGGAACTTAGGCGTATTGAACCAGACCGGCTTGGACAGTTCGGCATCGGCTTCCTTGCTGACCGAGATGCTGGCCAGATCGACGCTGAAGGCGATCTTGGTCGCGGCGGGCTTGGCCGGCTCGAAGGCGATCTGGCCGTCGAACTGGCGGAAGCGCCCTTCGACCGGCACGCCCATCTGCTTGCTGACGAAAGTGATCTCGCTTTGCGCCGGCACCAGCTTCTGCTGGGCATGAGCGGGGCCGAAGGCGGCGGCAGCCGCCAGGGTCAGGACCACACCGAAAAACTTCTGTTTCATCTGAAACACTCCAGGAAAATTCAACTCAAACCAGGTCTTGCAGCGTTCAGCGGCCGAACCACATGCGCTGCAGCAGACCGTCGCGATCGATCACCACATGCTTGAGCGCACCGGCCACATGCAAGCCGGCCAGCAGCAGCATCGCGACGGCCGACAACTCGTGCCAGGGCTTGATGAACTCGGCCAGTGCCGGGGAAACTGGCACGAAGTCGGGCAGCGGCAGGGCGCCAAACAGCACGATCGGGAAACCCGCCGCCGAGCTGTAGGCCCAGCCGATCAGCGGCACCGCGAAGAACAGCAGGTAGAGGCCATGGTGGGTCGCGTGGTGGGCGATGGCCTGCCAGCGCGGCATGGCCTGCTCGATCTGGGCCGGCAGCGCGGGCGGACGATGCGTCAGGCGCCAGAGCAGGCGCAGCGCGGACAGCAGCAGGATCACGACGCCAGCCCATTTGTGCCAGCTGTAGAGCTGGAGCCGGCGCGGCGAGAACGGCAGGTCGGCCATGTAGGAGCCGAGTACGAAGATGCCGATCAGCGCCGCGGCCAGCAGCCAGTGCAGCAGGACGGCAACGCCGTGATAACGGATGATGGGTGAAGTTGTACTCGACATGCAGGCTAGTTTAGGAACCGGGCCTGGCCAGTGGCGACAAGTGGCTTGAAGCCTTGATTCGAAAAATTCGAACACAAATAGACAGAAAAACCGGTCGAAATCCCGGGTTGGCGACAGCGGTCGCCTCGAGCTGGACGGACCGGGGGAGTCGGCTCAAGGCTGGTAGAGCGTGGCCTGGCCGTCCGGCCGGGTCTTGAAGCGGCGGTGCAGCCAGTGATACTGGCCCGGCATGGTCCGGATATAGCCCTCGAGCTGCTGGTTCATGAAGCGGGCATCGATGCTGTCGTCGCCGCTCGGATAGCCGGCCCAGGCGTCCATGACCTCGACCCGGTAGCCGCCCGGCACGATGCGGCAGACCCAGGGCACCACCGGCACGCCGGCGGCCTTGGCCAGCCTGGGCAGCGAGGTCACGGTGGCGGCGTCCTGTCCGAAGAACTTGACGAACACCGAATCGCGCGCGCCCAGGTCCATGTCCGGCAGCAGGCAGAGCGCGGCGCCGTCGCGCAGGCCCTTGATCAGCGGCCGCACCCCCTCGTGGCGCGCGACCAGGCGCGGTGCGGCGTAGCGCAGCCGGCCCTCGCGCACCCAGCGGTCCATGGCCGGGCTGCTCTGGGGCGAATAGAAGGTCCACCAGTTGCGCGTGATCGCCTGGGTCAGACGGGTCCAGCCGGCATCCATGCCGTAGAAATGCGGCACGAAGCACAGCACCGCGCCCGGCTGCTGCAGCAGGTCGACCCGGCCGGTCAGCGCAACGCGGCGCTCGATCAGGCCGTCCTGGCCATGCCAGAGCCAGACCCGGTCGACGAAGCTCTGGCCAAAGCTCACGAAGGTCTCGCGCGCCCAGCGTGCGCGCTGGCTCGGGTCGGCCTCGGGGAAGCAGAGCTCGAGGTTGCGCTCGACGATATCGCGGCGCCGGCGCGCGAGTGCCCACAGCGTCAGGCCAAACACGGTCCCGGCCGCCCGGAAAACAGGCAGCGGCAGTCTGGCCAGCCAACGCTGGACGCGATCGGAAACGGGGCGGACGGGCTGGGTCAAGACAGGCCAGGATGGACAGGAAGCCGCCATTATCCCGAATGCCTCCTGGTGCAGGGAAATAGGCCCTGCCGCAGCGCCAGCATGACGGTCCCGGCCTAAACTTGAAAGCTGTCACAACTGTCACCTGCAAACCCCATGTCCAACCCCCCCACCCTGTTCGATCCAGTCCAGATCGGCGCCTGGAAGCTGCCGAACCGCGTCGTGATGGCACCACTGACGCGCAACCGCGCCCCGGGCCAGATCCCCACGCCGATCATGGCGACCTACTACGGCCAGCGCGCCCACCCGGTCACGGGCGCTGGCCTGATCGTCAGCGAAGGTACTCCGGTCTGCGCCGAAGGCCATGGCTACTCCGACACGCCGGGCCTGCACAGCGCCGAACAGGTCGAAGCCTGGAAGCCCGTGACCGCCGCCGTCCATGCCCAGGGCGGCCATATCGTGGCTCAGCTCTGGCATGTCGGGCGCATCTCGCATGTCGATCTGCAGCCGAACGGCCAGGCCCCGGTCGCGCCGTCGGCCGTGCGCGCCAACGCCAAGTGCTACCTGATCAAGGACGAGAACGGCCAGCGCAGCGGTGGCTTCGCCGACTGCTCGGAACCACGCGCGCTCAAGATCGACGAGATCGCCGGCGTGGTCGCAAGCTTTGCCGAGGGAGCGCGCCATGCGATCGCCGCCGGCTTCGATGGCATCGAGATCCACGGCGCCAACGGCTACCTGCTCGATCAGTTCCTGCGCGAGGAATCGAACCGACGCGACGACGCCTACGGCGGCTCGATCGAGAACCGCTGCCGGATCGTGATCGAGGTGGTACGCGCCTGCTGCGACGCGATCGGCGCCAACCGCGTCGGCCTGCGCCTGTCACCGGTGATGGAAGGCAACGGCGCGGTCTGCGACCCGCAGGCCCAGGCCATCCACGAGCATCTGCTGCGCCAACTGGCCCCGCTGGGCCTGGCTTACCTGCACCTGATCGAAGGCCAGACCGGTGGCGCGCGCGACCACAAGCCGTTCGACTACGCCGCGCTGCGCGCCGCCTACCGCGACGCGGGCGGCCGGGCAGCCTGGATGGTCAACAACGGCTACGACCTGGCGCTGGCCCAGCAGTCGCTGGCCGCGGGAGCCGACCTGGTCGCCTTCGGCAAGGCCTTCATCGCCAACCCCGACCTGACCGAGCGCCTGCGCCGCGGTGGCCCGTTCAACGAGCCCGACCGCAACACCTTCTACGGCGGCGGCGAGGCGGCCAAGGGCTACACCGACTACCCGACGCTGGACTGATCGGCAGCCAGCAAGCCCCCAGGCGCCTGCTGGCCCGGCCTCAGACCGGACTGTCGATCCGGATCCAGGTCGTCTTGAGCTCGGTGTACTTGTCGAAGGCGTGCAGCGACTTGTCGCGCCCGATGCCGCTCTGGCGAAAGCCGCCAAAGGGCACGGTGATGTCGTCGTCGTTGTACTGGTTGACATGCACGGTGCCGGCGCGCAGCGCGCGCGCGACGCCATGCGCCTTGTTGAGGTCGCGGGTCCAGACCGCGGCCTGCAGGCCATACAGGCTGTCATTGGCCTGGCGCACCGCTTCGGCGGCGTCGCTGAAGGACAGCACGCTCAGCACCGGGCCGAAGATCTCCTCGCGCGCGATCCGCATGTCGTTGCTGACGCCGTCGAAGATGGTCGGCTGCACATAGCAGCCGCCCGCCACCGGCTCGACCGCCGAGCCGCCCGCGAGCAGGCGCGCGCCCTGCTCCTGACCCGAGGCGATATAGCCCAGCACGGTATCGAGCTGGGTGCGGTCGACCAGCGCGCCCATGATCGTGCCCGAGGCCAGCGGATCGGCCGGCTGGTATCTGGGCACCAGCGCCAAGGCTTTTTCCAGGAAGGCGTCCTTGATCGACTCCTCGACGAACAGGCGCGACGGCGCGTTGCAGCTCTCGCCCTGGTTGAAGAAGACACCGCTGACCGCCGCCTCGACCGCGCGATCGAGATCCGGGCAATCGGCAAACACGATGTTGGGCGACTTGCCGCCGAGCTCGGTCCAGGCGCGCTTGAGGTTGCTCTGGCCGGCCATGACATGGATCTGCTTGCCGACCCGGGTCGAGCCGGTGAAGGCGATGCCGTCGACATCCATGTGCAGCGCGAGCGGGCTGCCGGCCTCGGGCCCGTAGCCCGGCACCACGTTGAAGACGCCGGGCGGAATGCCGGCCTCGAGCGCGAGCTCGGCCAGCCGCAACGCGGTCAGCGGCGACTTCTCGCTCGGCTTCAGCACCACCGAATTGCCGGCCGCCAGCGCCGGCGCGATCTTCCAGGCCGCCATCAGCAGCGGGTAGTTCCAGGGCACGATCACGCCGACCACGCCGAGCGGCTCGCGCGTGATCAGCGCCAGCGAGTCGGCCGGCGTCGGCGCGATCTCGTCGTAGATCTTGTCGACCGCCTCGCCATACCAGCGGATGCAGTTGGCCGCACCCGCGACATCGACGCTGCGCGCGAAGCGCAGCGGCTTGCCCATGTCCAGGCATTCGGTCAGCGCGAGCTGGTCGCGCTGCGCCAGCAGCAGCTCGGCCAGCTTGATCAGCACGCGCTTGCGCTGCGCCGGCGGCTGGCCGGCCCAGCGCCGGTCCTCGAAGGTGGCGCGCGCGGCCGCGACGGCAGCGTCGATGTCGGCTGCGCCGCAACGGGCGATCTGCGCGATCACGCGGCCGTCGACCGGCGACCGGTCATCGAAGGTCTGGCCGTCCTGCGCGGCGCTGCGCCGACCGTTGATCAGGGCGCGGCCATCGAAATTCGGGGTGCTGATATCGGTCATGGGACTCCGGAACTGGGAATGTCAGGCTAGCTTAGCGCCAAGCAGGGCCGGCAGCCAGGCCGTCGGACGGAGCGGCTGCCGGTGCGGGTCTCAACTGCGGGTCGCGGCCGCGATTTCGCGCGCGCGGCGGCGGGTCTGGCGCGCGACCCAGACGCTGTAGGACACGATCACGATCGTCACGGTCGCGATCAGCAGCGTGGCAGCGGCGTAGATGGTCGGGTTGATGCCGCGCCGCGCATAGCCGAAGATCACCTGCGGCAGCGTGTTGACGCCGGGGCCGGACAGGAACTCCGAGATCACCACATCGTCGAAGGACAGCGTGAACGACAGCAGGAAGGCCGCCAGGATGGCCTGGAAGATGTTGGGCAGCGTCACCAGGAAGAAGACCTGGTGCGGGCGCGCGCCGAGGTCCATCGCCGCCTCCTCGATCGCGCGGTCCATCTCGAGCAGGCGCGACTGCACCACCACCATCGCATAGGCCATTCCCACCAGCGTATGGCCCAGGATGATGGTCAGCATGCCGCGCTCGGGCCAGCCGAGCAGGTTCTGCGCGCCGACCATCAGCAGCAGCAGCGACAGGCCGATCACGACCTCGGGCATCACCAGCGGCGCGTTGACCATGCCCGAGAACAGCGTGCGGCCGAAGAAACGCTTGTAGCGCACCAGCACGAAGGCCGCGAAGGTACCCAGGGTGGCCGACAGCACACCGGTCACGGCCGCGACCTTGAGCGAGAGGAAGAAGCCCTCGACGATCTTGCTGTCGCGCGTCAGCGCCTCGTACCAGCGCAGCGAGAAGCCCGTGAAGCGGGCGTCCTGGCGCGTGCTGTTGAACGAGAACACCACCATGAACAGCAGCGGCAGGTAGAGGAAGGCATAGACCAGCAACAGCCAGGCCTTGCCGAGGTGCTTTTCGAGGAATTTCATCATCGCTTGTGCTCCCGCTCAATGCCGGCCGTCGGCCTGCTGGCCATGGCGTCGGTAGTACAGGGCCAGCGGCACCACGATGGCCGCGATCATCACCACCGCCAGCGCCGACGCGCGCGGCCAGTTGTTGGCGGTGAACATCTCGTCCCAGACCACGCGGCCGATCATCAGGTTCTCCGGCCCGCCGAGCAGTGACGGAATCACGAACTCGCCCAGCGCCGGGATGAAGACCAGCATGAAGCCCGCGATGATGCCGGCGCGCGACAGCGGCACCGTGACCAGCCAGAACGCCTTCCAGGGCGTGGCGCCAAGGTCGTAGGCCGCTTCCAGCAGGCCGTAGTCGAGCTTGACCAGGTTGGCATAGAGCGGCAGCACCATGAAGGGCAGGTAGACATAGGTCATGCCGACCAGCATCGAGACATTGGTGTAGAGCATCTGCACCGGCTCGGCAATCAGCCCGAGCGCCAGCAGCAGCTGGTTCAGCAGGCCCTGATCGGCCAGGATGCCCTTCCAGGCATAGACCCGCAGCAGGAAGCTGGTCCAGAACGGCAGCATCACCATCATCAGCAGCGCCGGGCGGACATGGGCATCGGCGCGCGCCAGGAAATAGGCGAACGGATAGCCGAAAGCCAGGCAAAGCAGCCCGGTCGCGAACGCGTACTTGAGCGAGCGGCCATAGGCCTCGAGGTAGATCGTGTCGAACAGCGCCCTGCCCTCGGCGCGGAAGATCGAGCTGTAGTTCTCGTACTTGAGGTTGAGCACCCCGCTCGCGCTGTCCCACAGCGGCTTGAACGGGTGGATGTCGTTGCCCATCTCGACGAAGCTGATGTAGGCCAGGATCAGGAACGGCAGGAAGAAGAAGACGGCCAGCCAGGTGAAGGGCAGGCCGATCACGAACTCGCGCCCGAGCAGACGGAAGAAGCGGTGCATCGCGAGCTCCCTCAGTCGCGCAGCGCGACGCCGTCGGTGTCGTCCCACCAGAAGAAGACCTCGTCCTCCCAGGTCAGGTCGAGCAGGTCGTGGCGCGAGCCGTTGGGCTCGGTGATCTTGACCTTCGAGCCATCCGGCGTGACCACGATGAAGGTGTTGAAGCTGCCGAAGTAGGCGATCTCCTGGATGCGACCGCGGAACAGGTTGCGGTCGATGCTGGCCGGGCGCTGCTTGGCGATGCTGATCTTCTCCGGGCGCACCGCCAGCGTCAGCGGCATGCCGAGCGCGCCGCTGATGCCATGGCCGACCTGCATCTCGCCGAGCGCGGTCGTGAGCGCACAGCGGTCGGCCTCGTCGACGCTGAGCTTGCCGTCGAACAGGTTGACGTTGCCGATGAAGTCGGCCACGAAGCGGTTGGACGGGAACTCGTAGACCTCCTTCGGGCTGCCGACCTGCAGCACGCGGCCCTTGCTCATGATCGCGATCCGGTTGGCCATGGTCATGGCCTCCTCCTGGTCATGCGTCACCATCACGCAGGTCACGCCGACGCTCTCGATGATGTTGACCAGTTCGAACTGGGTCTGCTCGCGCAGTTGCTTGTCGAGCGCGCCGAGCGGCTCGTCGAGCAGCAGCAGCTGAGGCCGCTTGGCCAGGCTGCGCGCGAGCGCGACGCGCTGCTGCTGGCCGCCCGAGAGCTGGTGCGGCTTGCGCCTGGCATAGGGCGTCAGCTGCACCAGTTCCAGCATCTCGCCGACACGGCGCTTGAGCTCGTCCTTCGGGCAGCCCTCGCGCTTGAGGCCGAAGGCCACGTTCTCCCAGATGTCCAGATGCGGAAACAGCGCGTAGTTCTGGAACATCATGTTGATCGGGCGCTCGTAGGGCGGCAGACCGGCGACATCCTGCCCGCCGAGCAGGATGCGGCCCGAACTCGGCTTCTCGAAGCCGGCCAGCATGCGCAGCAGCGTCGACTTGCCGCAACCCGAACTGCCCAGCAGGGCAAAGATCTCGCCCTGGCGGATCGACAGGTTGACCTCGTCGACCGCGACGGCCTCGTCGAAGCGCTTGACCAGGTCCTCGGTGACCAGATAGCCCTCTTTCATGTCTGCCATGGTGGCCCTCGGAATGCCCAAATGCATTGTCAAAAAAAAGGGCTGTTTGCGCCAAACAGCCCTGCTTCACCGGACCAGCCGGTGTATCACTTGCCTTGCTTGAAGGCGTTGTAGGCGTTGGCCATGGCTTCACGCGCTTCGTTGCTGAAGCTGCTCGGCGGCACCATCTTGGCCAGGTAGGCCGACTCGACAAAGATGGTCTTGTTGCCCGCGATCGCCGGGTCGACCTTGTCGATCGCGGCCTTGTTGCCGGTGTTGTAGTTCATCTCGTTGGCCATCTTGGCCGCGTTCTCGGGGCGCAGATAGAACTCGATGAACTTGTGCGCGTTGTCCGGGTGCTTGGCGTCCTTGGTGATCGCCATGGTGTCGAAGAAGCTCAGCGCGCCGGTGCTCGGCAGCAGGGCCTCGATCACGTCCTTGGAGCCGTTCTCCTTGGCGCGGCCAGCCGCGATATTGATGTCGCCGGCCCAGCCGACCACGGCACAGGCCTTGCCGCCGGCGATGTCGTCGATCATGGTCGCGCTGAACAGGCGGATGTCCTTGCGCACCTTGCCCAGCATCTCGGTCGCGGCCTTGTAGTCAGCCGGGTCGTTCGAGTAGGCGTCCTTGCCGATGTAGTGCAGCGCGGCCGGCAGGATCTCGGTCGGCGAATCGAGGTAGGCGATGCCGCAGGACTTGAGCTTGGCGGTGTACTCGGGCTTGAACACCAGGTCCCAGGCGTTTTCCGGCATCGGGGTCTTGCCGAGCGCCTTCTCGACCTTGGTCTTGTTGATGCCGACGGTCGTGAAGCTCCAGCCCCAGGGGATCAGGTGCTTGTTGCCCGGATCGGCCTTGTCGAGGATCTTCATGACGTCCGGATCGAGATTGCCGAGGTTGGCAATCTTGGACTTGTCGAGCGGCTGCAGCAGGCCGCCCTCGATCTGCGGCTTGGCGAACACGGCGCCCGGCACCACGATGTCGTAGCCGGTGTTGCCGGCGACCAGCTTGGCATGCAGCGCCTCGTTGGTCTCGAAGGTGTCGTAGTTGACCTTGATGCCGGTTTCCTGCTCGAAGGCGGCCACCATGCCTTCGGGGATGTAGTCCGGCCAGTTGTAGATGTTGAGGACTTTTTCCTCGGCTGCGACCGGAGCGGCCACAGGAGCCTGCGCGACCGGTGCCTCCTTCTTGCCACAAGCCGCCAAGGCAGCGACCGCGACGGTCGCCAGCAACAGAACACGTTTTTGCATCATTTTTCCTGCTTCAGGTGATCGGTGGTCCAGGCCATGGCCTGACCGGCAAGGCCTCGCATTTACCGTGCCAGGCATCTCAGAACATTGTAGTCAAAGGGTAGTGACAAAAACGGACTCTGCAGCCGAGCTGCGGGGGTATGCCAAGCCAAATCAGGTACCCCTAGGGGGTATTTATCACGTGTTTTTCAGCTGATTCTTTTCCCTGCCTGCTGGTTTTCCTGTCTGCGGAAGTTTTGCTGTTATCTCTTATGACTAATTTTCTAAAGATAGTCGTAGTAGTAGAGGAATGAATAAATCTGTGGATAAGTGTTTTTTCAGGAAATTTATCAAAATCTTGCAAGATTTAAAAGTCTGTGCATAACTAGAATTCTGTGGACATCCTTGGGTATAGCAACTTCCAGCCCAATAAAACTTCTGTGGATAACATGCAAGTTGCCAGAATTTAATCCACAGGCTTGTTAGCAACTGGAGTTTCTTGATTGCACAAAAAATAAGCGCCTCGATGAGGCGCTTTAAAAATCAATGGCTTGCGAAGGCGGTCAACAAGTTATCCACATCGCTGTGCACGACAGACGGGAATAATTCATACTTGTCCTCAAGCGCCGATCGCGACGCCGCGCGCATGCAAGTCGGCCAGCGTGCGGTCGAGCGCCAGCCGGATCAGCGCGATCATCTGGTCGATCTGCACCCGGTCCATGATCAGCGGCGGCGCGATGATCATGCGGTCGCCGACCGCGCGCATGACCAGGCCGTTGTTGAAGCAGTGGTTGCGGCACAGCATGCCGACGCCGAGCTCGGGCGCGAAGGGCTTGCGGCTGGCCTTGTCCTGCACCAGCGCCAGGCCGGCGACGAAGCCGCAGCTCTCGGCAATGCCGACCAGCGGGTGCTCGGCCAGCTCGCCGAAGCGCTGCGCCAGGTAGGGCCCGGTGTCATTGCGGACCCGGCCCGGCAGGTCCTCGCGCTCGAGGATGTCGAGGTTGGCCAAGGCCACCGCACAGGCCACCGGATGGCCGCTGTAGGTATAGCCATGGGTGAACTCGCCGCCCTTCTCGACCATCACCTGCGCGATGCGCTCGTTGATCAGCGTGCCGCCGAGTGGCTGGTAGCCGCTGGTCACGCCCTTGGCGAAGGTCACCAGGTCGGGCCGGATGCCGAACTTCTCGTAGCCAAACCAGTGGCCGAGGCGGCCGAAGCCGCAGATCACCTCGTCGGCGATCAGCAGGATGCCGTACTGGTCGACGATGCGCTGCACCTCGGGCCAGTAGCTGTCGGGCGGGATGATCACGCCGCCGGCGCCCTGCACCGGCTCGGCGATGAAGGCGCCGACCCGCTCCGGGCCGACCTCGAGGATCTTCTGCTCCAGCCAGCGCGCGGCGCGCAGGCCGAAATCGTCCCGGCTCTCGCCCGGCTCGGCCAGGTCGTACCAGTAGGGTTGCTGGATATGGGTGATGTCGGGCAGCGGCAGGTCGCCCTGCGCGTGCATGCCGCTCATGCCGCCGAGCGAGGCGCCCGCCAGCGTGCTGCCGTGGTAGGCGTTGATGCGGCTGATGATGACCTTGCGCCTGGGCTGGCCCATCAGGTCCCAGTAGCGCCGCACCAGCCGCACATTGGTGTCGTTGCTCTCGCTGCCGCTGCTCGAGAAGAACACATGGCTGAAGCGCCGCCCGCCGACCGGCGGCGCGAGTTCGCTCAGGCGCGCGGCCAGCCGCACCGCCGGCTCGGTCGTGGTCTGGAAGAAGCTGTTGTAGTAGGGCAGCTCGAGCATCTGGCGGTAGGCGGCCTCGGCCAGCTCGCGCCGACCGTAGCCGGCGTTGACGCACCAGAGGCCGCTCATCGCGTCGAGGATCTGGTGCCCTTCCGAGTCCCAGACATGGATGCCGTCGGCGCGCGTGATGATGCGCGCGCCCTTGGCCGCCAGGCCCTGGTGGTCGGTGAAGGGGTGCAGGAAATGCGCGCTGTCGAGCGCCTGCAGCTCGGTGGTCAGCGGATTGTTGGCGGCATTCATTCTCGGGGCTCCTCGTGATGGCGGGATCAAAGGGAATCAGACATGCAGCAACAGGTGCTCGCGCTCCCAGGGCGAGATCACCTTCATGAACTCCTCGAACTCGAGCTCCTTGACCTCGGTGTAGACCGTGATGAAGCCCGCGCCGAGCACATCGTGCAGGTCGGTCTCGCGCCGCAGCCAGTCGAGCGCCTCGCCCAGGCTGCGCGGCAGCGTGTAGGGCGCCAGGTAGGCGTCGCCGCGCATCTCGGGCTTGGGACGGATCTTGTTCTTGAGCCCGAGGTAGCCGCAGGCCAGCGTCATCGCCAGCGCGACATAGGGGTTGGCGTCGGCGCCGATCACGCGGTTCTCGACCCGGCGTGCCTGCGGACCCGAGATCGGCGAACGGATGCCGACCGTCCGGTTGTCGTAGCCCCATTCGATGTTGATCGGCGCCGCCGTGTGGCGCGCCAGCCGGCGGTAGCTGTTGACATAGGGCGCGACCAGCGCCATCGCGGCCGGGATGTAGCGCTGCAGCCCGCCGATGAAGTAGAAGAACTCGTCCGATGGCGAGCCATCGGCCTGGCTGAAGATATTACGTCCGGACTCCTGCTCGACCAGGCTCTGGTGGATATGCATCGCGCTGCCGGGCTCGCCCGCGATCGGCTTGGCCATGAAGGTCGCGTACATGTCGTGGCGCAGCGCGGCCTCGCGCACGGTGCGCTTGAACAGGAACACCTCGTCGGCCAGGTTCAGCGGATCGCCGTGGAAGAAGTTGATCTCCATCTGGCCGGCACCGACCTCGTGGATCAGCGTGTCGACGTTGAGTTCCATCTTGCCGCAGTAGTCGTAGATGTCCTCGAACAGCGGGTCGAACTCGTTGACCGCGTCGATGCTGTAGGCCTGGCGCGAGGTTTCGGCGCGGCCGCTGCGCCCGACCGGCGCCTTCAGCGGCATGTTGGAGTCGGTGTTGCGCGCGGTCAGGTAGAACTCGAGCTCGGGCGCCACTATCGGGCTCAGGCCCATCTTTTCATAGAGGCCGCAGACATGGCGCAGCACGCTGCGCGGCGCGTAGGGAATCAGCTGGCCGTCATGGTCGAAGCAGTCGTGGATCACCTGCGCGGTCGGGTCGCTGGCCCAGGGCACGATCCGCACCGTCGACGGGTCGGGGCGCAGCTGCATGTCGTGGTCGGTCGGTGCGATCACGTCGTAATAGGGCCCGCTCGGCGGGAATTCGCCGGTCACGCCCATCGCGACGATGGCCTGCGGCAGCCGCATGCCGCGGTCCTCGGTGAACTTCTCGCGCGGCAGGATCTTGCCGCGCGCCACCCCGGTCAGGTCGGGCACCAGGCACTCGATTTCGGTCACGCGGCGCTGGTTGAGCCAATGCTCGAGGTCGTTGTAGCTCTGCGGAGCGTCCTTGCGGTTGTTCATGTCTGCCTCTGTGGAATGGTTCTTGTGCCGGACAGGCGCTCGGCCTGGCGCTGGCGCACCGCCGCGCCGAAAGCCGACAGGATGGCGGCGTAGAACGGGTGTTCGGCGCAGCGCCATTCGGGGTGCCACTGCACCGCGCAGGCAAAGCTGCGCGCGCCCTCGAGCTCGAAGGCCTCGACCAGGCCGTCGGGCGCATGCGCGGTGGCACGCAGTCCGGGTGCCAGCCGGTCCACGCCCTGGCCGTGCAGCGAATTGACCTGCGCGACCGGCCCGCCGGCCCAGCGCTCCATCGCGCTGCCGGGCGCGAGCCGGACCTCGTGGCTGGGGGCGTATTCCTGCTCCGGCGTGTCGCCGCGCTCGCGGTGGTCCATCAGCCCCGGCACGCCATGCACGGTCTGGTGCAGGCTGCCGCCGAGCGCGACGTTGATCTCCTGGAAGCCGCGGCAGATGCCCAGCAGCGGCACGCCCTGCTCGACACAGCTGCGCACCAGCGCGAGCGTCAGTGCATCGCGCGCCGGGTCGAGCGGCAGAGCGGGGTCATCGACCGGCTGGCCGAAATGCGAGGGATGGACGTTGGACGGGGACCCGGTCAGCAGCACGCCGTCGACCAGGCCCAGCAAGCCGGGCAGATCAGTGGCTGGCGCGAGCGGGAACATCACGGGCTGTGCTGCAGCGCAGTCGCGGACCGCGCGGGCGTACTTGTCGCCGAGCAGCAGGTAGGGCGTGGCATGCGGGCCCAGTTGACGATGGTCGGCCGGCAGCCAGACCAGGCAGGGTGGGGGCGTCATGTTCTTGTCCTTCTGGCTTGTGGTCATTCTGCGGGGGAAACGGCTCCCAGGCAAGGTGCTGGTACTGATCCTGGTAGCAGGAACCGCACCAAGTTGTGCATAATGATCAGAAACAAAAGTCAGGGTGATGGTTGGCTGGCGGGGTTGAGGCTGGGGGTTGGCTCGGTGCAGCAATTCTCAATTTGGACGAGAGGGTGCCAAGTGGTGGTCTGAACGTGGTTGGCCAAGGCAGTTTAGAAGCAGATCAGGCTAAGAAAGTTGCGCGTTTCTTGGGCAAACACTTCTCGGAGGGATGAGCCAAGCCCCTCTTTTCCCAGCTACAACCGCTACTTTCCCCCGTGTAAACCCAAATTGAGAATTGCTGCTACATCGTCGAGCGCTTCGACCGCCATGCGGACGATGCAGGGCAAACCCGGCGCCGCCACATCATCGACGCCTGCCAGCTGCTGAACAAATCACGCCAGTTCAAGAACTACCGGGACGACTGCCCCGTTGATCCCGTGGCGCCGGTCAGTCCAGCGATCGCCCCTGGCCCGCCTCCTCCACCGTGCGGCCGTCGCGGATATGGTAGAGGCGCTGGAAGGTCGGGATGATCTTCTCGTCATGGGTCACGACGATGACCGCGGCCTGGGACTGACGCGCCATCCGGCCCAGCAGGCGCATCACGCCGAGGGCGCGCTCGCTGTCGAGCGGTGCGGTCGGCTCGTCGGCCAGGATCACCGCCGGCCGGTTCGCCAGCGCCCGGGCAATCGAGACCCGCTGCTGCTCGCCGCCCGAGAGCTGGGACGGCGCGGCCTGGGCGCGGTGCCCCATGTCGAGCTCGTTCAGCAGCTCCAGTGCCCGGCTCCTGGCCGCCGCATTCGGCACGCCAGCCAGCATCGGCAGCAGGGCCACGTTGTCGGTGACGTCGAGGAACGGGATCAGATAGGGCGCCTGGAACACGAAACCGATATGGTCGCGGCGCAGGGCGCTCAGGTCGCGGCTGGCCCAGCTCTGGTCGTACAGGACCTTGCCGCCCAGCACCATGCGGCCCGAGGTCGGCTCGATGATCGCGCCCAGGCATTTCAGCAGCGTGCTCTTGCCAGAACCAGACGGCCCGACCAGGCCCACCACCTCGCCCGGGCCGACGACCAGGTCGACCTGCTTCAGGGCCTCGACGGCGGTCGCGCCCTGGCCATAGACCTTGCGCAGGCCCTGGACCAGGATGCCACCGCCTGGCGGCACGACGGCGCCTGCGGGCGGCTGGATGAAGGACACCGGCATGCTCAACCTCCGATCGCTTCGGCCGGGTCGACCTGGATCGCGATCCGGATCGCCAGCGTGCTGGCCAGCGCGCAGATCAGCAGCACCACGCCGAGTCCGGTCAGGGCATCGCGCGGCAGCAGCAGCACATATTTCGGGAAGATCGGCGCCCACAGGGTGGCGGCGAGCTTGCCGACGAAAAAGCCGATCAGGCCCAGCCCCAGCGCCTGCTGCAGGATCATCGAGGCGATGGTCGAGTTGCGGGTGCCGATCAGCTTGAGCACGGCGATCTCCCGGATCTTTCCCATGGTCATGGTGTAGATGATGAAGGCGACGATCGCGGCGCTGACGATCGACAGGATGACCAGGAACATGCCGATCTGTTTGGCCGAGGTGGCAATCAGCTTGGCGACCAGGATCTCCTCCATGCCGGCGCGGTCGTAGACCTGCAGATGCTTCCAGCGCCGGATCGGCTCGGCCACCTGCGCGGCAGCAAAGCCATCCTTGACCTGCACCAGCACGGCATTGACCTGGTGGCTGCTGGCCTGGCTGGCGATCACGGCCTCCAGCAGTCCCGGCACGCCGGGGCGATTGAAGGCCGGATTGGCCGCGCTGCGCGCGCGCTCGTTGACGATGGCGTCGTTGTCCTTGAGGAACTGGGCCTCCTGCGCGTCCTTCAGCGGGATGAAGACCATCGGGTCGCCGCCCGACGAGACCATGCGCCGGGTCAGCCCGACCACCTCGTAGTCATGGCGGCGCAGCCGGATCCGGTCGCCGAGCTCGAAGCCGGTCCGGACATCGGCCAGGGCCTCGTAATGGCTGCGGCTCAGCGGCCGCCCCGCCACCAGATGGCTCGGACTGCCTGGCTTGCCGGGCTCGATGCCGACCACCATGGCCCGCACCTCGGTGTCGCCGCGCCTGACCTGCATGTTGAAATAGGTCACGTTGGCCGCCAGCGCGACCCCGGGCATGCCCTCGATGCCATGCACCAGGTCGTCGCGCAGGCTCGACGCTTCGGCATAAGGGCCCTGGGTGCCCTGCTGCACCAGCCACAGGTCGGCGCCGCTGTTGCTCAGCAGCGCCTGGGCATCGTCGACCATGCCGCGATAGACCCCGGCCATCGAGAAGGTGACGCCGATCAGCAGGCCCAGCCCGATTCCCGTCAACAGGAACTTGCGCCAGCTGTGCAGGATGTCGCGTCCGGCCAGGCTGATCATGGGCTAGTCCTGGCGGCAGCCGAGGGACGAACGAGTTGGTCGACGATCTTGATGCGCGAGTCGGCGCTCAGCGGCTGCTGGCTGTAGACCACAACCCGGTCCCCGGACTGCAGCCCGGACAGGATCTGGACCTGCCCGTCCAGGCTGGCCGCACCGACTTGCACCGGAGCGAAGACCAGCCGGCCACCTTCCAGGCGCCAGACGCCGGTGGCGCCGCCCTGGCGCTGCAGGCTGGCCGCCGGCAGCAGCAGCGAGTCGTCGATCGGCGGCAGCTCGATGCGGGCCTCGAGCATCTCGCCGACCGACAGCCCTGGCGGCGCCTGGTCCAGGGACAGCTGGGCGATGCGCTCCTCGGTCACGCTGTCGCTGAGCCATTCGACCCGGGCCACCCGGGCCGGGACCGGCTCGTGCGGGCGCGAGCGCAGCAGCAGCCTTGCCGACAGGCCCGGCTCCAGCCCGGCCGATCGGCCCTGGTCCAGCCGCACCCGCGCCCACAGGCTGGCCGGGTCGATCAGGCGCAGCACCGCCTGGCCCGCGACGACGGTCGAGCCCGGCTCGGCGTCGCGCGCCGGCACCCCCGCATCGGCTGGCGCGATCAGCCGGGCATTGGCGCGCTGCTGCTGCAAGGCCGCGCGCTCGGCCTTGGCGCGCAGCCAGTCCTGCGCCGCGGCCTGACCAGTGGCGCGCGCCGACTCGAGCGCGGCCGCAGCCGAAGCCAGCTCCTGGGTCCGGGCCTCGAGGGCACCGGGGCTGATGAAGTTCTGCTGCGCCAGCTCCTGATTGCGGCGCAGGTTGGCCGCCGCAAGCTCGCGCCGTGCCTGGGCATCGGACTGCTGGGCCGCAGCGGCGGCCTGCGTGCTGCTGGCGCGCACGATGGCCGCATCGAGCGCCTGCAGCCGCTGGTCCAGATCGACCGGGTCCATCTCGGCCAGCAGCTGCCCGGCCCGGACCCGGTCGCCGACATCGACCTTGACCGTCAGCACCCGGCCCGGGGCCGTGGAGCCCAGCACCCACTGGCGCCTGGCCTCGAGCGTGCCGATGCCGAACAGCTCGGGCGTGAAGCGACCGGTCCGGACCTCGGCCTGCGTGACCTGAACCGGCGCCAGCGGGCCGGTGCGCAGCAGCACGAACAGGAACAGCAGCACCAGCAGCACGACCGAGCCGCCGAGCAGGAGGCGCCGCTTGAGCGC
>ERZ1034363.576-NODE-576-length-24877-cov-13.568871_pt1 | contig 24877 bp, 17 predicted proteins | sample MGYA00520616_ERZ1034363 | MGnify/ENA primary metagenome ERZ1034363 (study PRJEB33736, sample SAMEA104284506) | Azolla filiculoides | biome: Urban; feature: Water surface; material: Ditch water | place: Netherlands | collected 2015-10-28 | depth 0-0.1 m ... | reverse complement strand
AAAGATTATATGTCTGAAGAAAGAGTAATAAGAATAAACAAAGTTTTAAGGGAGTTAAATATTTCTCTTGATAGAGCTGTGGATTTTTTAAAAGACAAAGGTCACGAAATCGAGTCTAGTCCAAATGCTAAAATATCTCAAGAGGAGTATGGAGTCTTATGTGGTCAATTTTCTGCTGACAAAGGGAATAAGGTTGCCTCTCTTGAAGTAAGTGAAGAAAAGAGAAAAGAGAAAGAGGCATTAAAACGTGAACTTGAAAAAGAACAAGAAGCAAAACGTTTGCAGGAAGAAGAGCGCCAAAGACAAGAAGTTATCAAAGCTAAAGCTATTGTAACTGCACCAAAAGCAGTTGGAAAAATAGAATTAGATCCTAAAAAACCAGTTGTTACATCTGAAACTCCTGTTGCTGAACAAAAAGTTGAAACTCCTGAAGTAAAAACTACTCCTGAAGTGAAAGTAGTAGAAGATACTAAAATAGAAGTTGAAAAACCTATTGTTAAAAAAGTAGAAATTGAAAAACCTTCTAAAGAAGAAAAACCAGCAGCTGAATCTGCGGATGAAGCTGGCGAAGTAAAAATAGAAACACAATATCAAAAATTGTCAGGAGCTACTTTTACAGGTCAAAAAATTGATTTAACTCAATTTGAGAAACCAAAAAAGAAAAAAGAAGACTTTAAAAAAGATATTAAAAAACCAGGAACTCCTCAAGCACAAAATGCGGGCGGAGCAAATGCGAATAACAACAACAAGAACAAACGTAAAAGAATCATCAAGCCTGGAACTCCGGGTGCTCCTGGAGCAAATAATCAGACAGGTGGTCCTAAAAAAGAGTTTGTTAAAGGTGCTGGCGCTGGTGGTTTCAATAAAGGAAAAAAACCAATTATTCAAAAGGTTGAACCATCTGAAGAAGATGTAAAAAACCAAATTAAAGAAACTTTAGAAAGATTACAAGGTAAAGGTAATAAGTCTAAATCAGCAAAATACCGTAGAGATAAAAGAGATTCACACCGTCAACGTGTGGATGATGAATTGCAAGCACAAGAAGAAGGAAGCAAAACATTAAAAGTAACTGAATTTGTTACTGTTGGTGAAATTGCATCTTTAATGGATGTGCCAATTACAAAAGTAATCGGAACATGTATGTCGCTTGGAATCATGGTTACCATGAATCAACGTCTTGATGCTGAAACATTATCTATTGTTGCAGATGAATTTGGATATGAAGTGGAATTTATCACTACAGATATTGAAGAAGCTGCTGAAGTTATAGAAGATAATCCAGAAGATTTAGTACACAGAGCGCCAATTGTTACGGTAATGGGGCACGTTGACCACGGAAAAACATCTTTGTTAGATTACATTCGTAAAGCAAATGTTATTGCCGGTGAGTCTGGAGGAATTACACAACATATTGGAGCTTATGGAGTAATTTTAGAAGGAGGAGAAAAAATTACTTTCTTAGATACACCAGGTCACGAGGCTTTTACTGCTATGCGTGCACGTGGAGCTCAAGTAACAGATATTGCAATTATTGTGGTAGCTGCCGATGATGACATCATGCCTCAAACAAAAGAAGCAATCAGTCACGCTCAAGCAGCAGGTGTACCAATGATTTTTGCAATTAATAAGGTAGATAAACCAAATGCAAATCCTGAAAAAATCAAAGAACAATTGGCAGGAATGAATTTGTTAGTTGAAGATTGGGGTGGAAAATATCAATCGCATGATATTTCTGCAAAATTTGGTCAAGGTGTACCAGAATTATTGGAAAAAGTATTGTTAGAAGCAGAAGTTTTAGAACTTACTGCTAATCCAAATAAACCTGCACTTGGAACAGTTGTGGAAGCACAATTAGATAAAGGAAGAGGTTATGTGTCAACTATTTTAGTGCAAGCAGGAACACTTCGTATCGGAGATTATGTTTTAGCTGGAAAAAATCATGGTAAAATTAGAGCCATGTTTGACGAACGAGGAAATCAAGTAAAAGTTGCAGGCCCGTCAACTCCGGTATCAGTATTAGGTTTGGATGGTGCGCCAACAGCTGGTGATAAGTTTAATGTTTATGAAGATGAAAGAGAAGCAAAACAAATTGCTGCAAAACGTACGCAATTGCAACGTGAGCAATCTGCAAGAACCAAGAAGCATACAACGCTTGCAGAACTTGGACGTCGTATTGCACTAGGTCAATTTAAAGAATTAAATATTATTATCAAAGGAGATGTTGATGGTTCTGTAGAAGCATTAGCAGATTCATTCTCTAAATTGTCTACTGAAGAAATTGAAATTAAAATTATTCATAAAGGTGTTGGGGCTATTACAGAATCTGATGTATTGTTAGCTTCTGCATCGGATGCTATCATTATTGGATTTAATGTTCGTCCTCAAGGAAATGCAAAACAGTTAGCTGATAAAGAAGAAATAGATATCCGTAATTATTCAATTATTTACGATGCTATTGACGACTTAAAAGATGCTATGGAAGGAATGTTGTCTCCTGAAATGAAAGAGGAAATCACAGGTACTGCCGAAATTAGAGAAATCTTTAAAGTAACTAAAGTTGGTTCTATTGCAGGATGTATGGTTACAGATGGTAAGATTTTTAGAAATTCTAAAATACGCCTTATTAGAGAAGGAGTTGTAATCTACACGGGAGAGTTAGCAACATTAAAACGTTTTAAAGACGATGTAAAAGAAGTAGCTAAAGGTTATGATTGTGGTATGCAGATTAAAAACTATAACGATATTAAGGAATATGATTTAATTGAAGCTTTCCAAGAAGTGGAAGTAAAGAAAAAATTGAAATAGTTTTAATACATAAAAAAAGCCTTGCATTGCAAGGCTTTTTTTATGTATTAATAGTTTTATTTTGATGGTTTAATAATTAAAGCAGTCGGATATTTCTTCTTAATTTCAAGCATTGCTTTCTCAACTTCAATTCTTGTTTCAAAATTTCCAACCCATACTTTGTAGTTCGGATTTGTGTAAACAATTGTGCCGTCTATTTCTTTAAATTCTTTCTTAAATTCTTGTAATTTCTTTTTTGAATCATCGCTATTTCCATAAAAAATTTGAATTTTATAAGCTTCATTTGAGGCTAATCCAACATTTATTTTTCTTTTTTCTTTTAATATTTGCTCAAACTTTGGGTCTTGATTAACTGTGGTCTTAATTTCCTGAGCATTTGTTTTTACAAAGAAAATTGTTGATAGTATTAAGAAGAACAATAAGTTATGTTTTTGTAATTTTTTCATAATGATTATAATTTAATACAAAAATACAATTTCATTTTATAACGAGATGGTTTAATATTATTTAGAACAAATATAAATTACATTTTAAGATAAAATTAAGGTTTTAATAATAGTTCTAATATTGTATTTTTGTCGGAGTTTTTTAAAAATTAGAGTTGATTTATAGGTAGGGATATCTAAAATTATACCAAAATTAGTTGATAATCATTTTAAATATGAAAAAGGTGGGTAACCATAAATCGTTTTCAAAGATTTTCTTCAGTTTAGCTTTTATGCTAACTTTTTCTTTAACTGCATTTTCTCAGGATGCAGCAAAGGGTAAAGAAATTTTTAACACCAATTGTGCTGCATGTCATAAATTAGATGCAAAAGCTACGGGTCCTGCACTTCGTGGTGTTGCTGATAAGTATGATAAAGAATGGATCTACAAATGGGTTAAAAATAGTGGAGATTTAATCAAGTCAGGAGATGCGCAAGCAGTAAAAGTGTTTGAAGAGAACAATAAAGTTCCAATGACTGCATTTCCACAATTGTCAAATGAAGATATTGACAATATTTTAGCTTATACTTCAGAACCTGCCCCTGTTGCAGCTGCTCCAGTTGCTGGCGCTCCAGTTGCTGGAAAAGATGGTGCTACTGAAAGTGGTGTTTCAAACAATGTAATTTTAGGTGTACTTACATTAGTAATGGCAATGTTAATTGTAATGTTGTTCTTAGTGTATAACATGTTGACTAAAATTGCAGACGCTAAAGGGTTAGAAATTGTTAAAAAGAATCGCTCATTAATGGGATTGTTTAATGCTTATGCTAAAAATCAATTTTTAGTATTAGTATCTGCGATTTTATTTTTGTTGGTTAGTGCTTACTTTGCTTATGGTTATTTAATGCAAATAGGTGTAGATCAAGGGTATGAGCCAGTACAGCCTATTCATTATTCGCACCGAATTCATGCTGGTGATAATGGTATTGACTGTAAATACTGTCACTCTTCTGCTAGAGTTAGTAAAAATTCAGGGATTCCTTCTTTAAATGTTTGTATGAACTGTCATAAAAATATTAGTGAAGTTGCTGAAACAACTGCTACGGAAGAACATTCTAAAGCGTTCTATGATAAGCAAATAGCTGCATTGTATGAAGCTGTAGGTTGGGATAAGTCTTTACAAAAATATACAGGTAAAACGAAACCGGTGAAATGGGTTAGAGTTCATAATTTACCTGATCACGTTTATTTTAACCACTCACAACACGTAACTGTTGCTGGAGTTGAGTGTCAAACATGTCACGGTCCGGTTCAAGAGATGGAAATCATGAAACAACATGCTCCATTAACAATGGGATGGTGTATCAACTGTCACAGAGAAACAAATGTGAAAGTAGAAGATAATGCTTACTACAAAAAAATCCACGAAGAACTTTCTAAAAAATACGGAGTGTCGCAATTAACTGCTGCACAAATGGGTGGTTTAGAATGTGGAAAATGTCACTATTAATAAAATAATTTAAGAAGCTAATATATTATACAATGGCATCAAACAAAAAATACTGGAAAAGTGTTGAAGAACTAAACGAAAATAGTTCTATTGTTGAGACGCTAAGAAACAACGAGTTTGTGGAACCAATTCCTGTTGATGAATTTTTAGGAGATAAAGAATCTTTATCTTCTTCTTCAACTACTCGTCGTGACTTTTTAAAATATGTTGGATTTAGCACGGCTGCAGCTTCATTAGCGGCTTGTGAAGGTCCTGTTGTAAAGTCAATTCCTTACGTAGTTCAACCAGAAGAAATTATTCCTGGTGTTGCTGATTATTATGCAACAACAATGGCTGATGGTTTTGATTTTGCTAATATTTTAATCAAAACTCGTGAGGGTCGTCCTATTAAAGTAGAGAACAATAATTTAGAAGGAGCTAAAACTGGAGCTAATGCAAGAGTTCATGCTTCTGTTCTTTCATTATATGATAGTTTACGTTTAAAACAACCTAAAATTGCTGGTAAAGATGCAACTTGGTCTGACGTAAACACTAAAGTTAAAGCTAGTTTAGAAGATGCTAAAGCAAAAGGTGGTAATGTAGTGGTGTTGACAAACACTATGGCAAGTCCTTCAACTGATGCTTTAATTGCTTCTTTAGTTGCTAAATATCCAACTACAAAACATGTTGTTTATGATGCGGTTTCTGAATCAAACGCTTTAGATGCTTTTCAAGTAGTTTATGGTGTTAGAGCTTTAGCTAATTATGATTTTTCAAAAGCTAATACAATTGTTTCTGTTGGAGCAGATTTCTTAGGAGATTGGCAAGGAGGAGGTTTTGATGCAGGATATGCTCAAGGTCGTATTCCTAAAAACGGAATGATGTCTAAGCATATTCAAATTGAGGCTAACATGTCTTTAGCAGGTGCTAATGCAGATGTTAGAATTCCAATGACAGTTGCACAACAAAAGCAAGCTTTAGCTGATTTATATTATGCTGTTGTAAGTGGAGCGCAACCTAAAAATGCTCAAATTGCTAAAGTTGCTAGCCAACTTAAAGATGCTAAAAATAAAGGTGTTGTTGTAACTGGTTTAGATGATGTTAATGCACAATTAGTGGTTTTAGCTATCAACAACGCATTACAATCTGAAGCTTTTAATCCTTCTGATGCTATTCTTACAAGAAAAGGTGATGCAAAAGTAGTTTCGCAATTAGTAGCTGATATGAAGTCTGGAAAAGTTCATACTTTAATTATGAGCGGAGTTAATCCAGCATATACTTTAGCAAATTCTAAAGAGTTTGTTGCGGCTTTAAAATCAGTTAAGCTTTCGGTTTCTTTCTCAATGAAAGAAGATGAAACTTCAAGTTTAACTACAATTGCTGCTGCGGCTCCACATTATTTAGAGTCTTGGGGAGATGTTGCAATTACTAGAAGTAATTACAGCATTATGCAACCAACGATTCGTCCTTTATTCAATACAAAACAGTTCCAAGATGCTTTATTAACTTGGACAGACAATACAGTTGCTTATTACGATTTCTTAAAATCTTTCTCAGCTACTTCTTTAGCAGGAAAGTCTTGGAATCAAGCAGTTCATGATGGTTTTGTTGCTTCTGTTGCAAGCCCATTAACTGCTGCTTCTGCTGATTATGCTTCGGCAGCTTCAGCTTTAGCACAAGCAAAATCTTCTAATTTCGATTTAGTTTTATATTCTAAAGTTGGAATGGGAGATGGGCAACAAGCAAATAACCCATGGTTACAAGAATTTCCAGATCCTATTACTAGAGTATCTTGGGATAACTATGTAACTATTTCAAAAGCAGATGCTGAAAAAGGAGGGTTTAAAAACTGGAATGTTGCTAATGGAGGTCTAAACGGAAGTTATGCAACAATTAAAGTAGGAAATGCTACTTTAGAAAATGTACCAGTAATTATTCAACCGGGACAAGCTAAAGGAACTTTAGGTTTAGCTTTTGGTTACGGTAAAAAATTAGGATTAAAAGAAGAGATGCAAGTAGGTGTTAATGCTTATGCGTTATACGCTAACTTAAACTCGAATCAATCGGCTACTATTACTGTTGCTGACGGTGAGCATGAATTTGCCTGTGTTCAGTTACAAAAAACATTAATGGGTAGAGGGGATATTGTAAAAGAAACTACTCTAGAAGTATTCAATACGAAAGATGCTAAGGAATGGAATCCAATTCCAATGGTATCATTAGATCACAAACCAACAGCAGCTACTGAAGTTGATTTATGGGATTCTTTTGATAGATCAACTGGGCATCATTTTAATTTATCTATAGATTTGAATGCTTGTACAGGATGTGGAGCATGTGTTATCGCATGTCACGCTGAAAATAATGTTCCAGTAGTAGGTAAATCAGAAGTAAGAAGAAGTAGAGATATGCACTGGTTGCGTATTGATAGATACTATTCTTCTGAAAATACTTTTGCTGGAGATATTGAATTGAAAGAAGGTACTTCAGGTTTAATGAATTCGATTGATACATTCTCAGGAATGGAAGATCCTTCAGAAAACCCACAAGTAGCTTTCCAACCAGTAATGTGTCAACACTGTAATCATGCACCATGTGAAACAGTTTGTCCGGTTGCTGCTACATCTCATGGTAGAGAAGGTCAAAACCATATGGCATATAACAGATGTGTTGGTACTCGTTATTGTGCAAACAACTGTCCATATAAAGTAAGACGTTTCAACTGGTTCTTATACAACAAAAATAGCGAGTTTGATTATCATATGAATGATGATTTAGGCCGTATGGTTCTTAATCCAGACGTTAATGTTCGTTCTCGTGGGGTTATGGAAAAATGTTCTATGTGTATCCAAATGACTCAAGCGGTTAAGTTAAAAGCGAAACGTGAGGGTAGATTAGTTGGAAAAGATGAATTCCAAACAGCTTGTTCTGCAGCATGTACTAGTGGAGCTATGAAATTTGGTGATGTAAATGATGAAACATCTGATGTAGCTAAATTACTTGAGGATGAAAGAATGTATCATTTATTAGAGCATATAGGAACTAAGCCAAACGTGTTCTATCACGTAAAAGTTAGAAACGATAAATAAGTATTAATTAACAGAAACAATATAAAGGATTATGTCGTCTCATTACGAAGCACCCATTAGAAAACCTTTAGTAGTAGGAAGTAAATCTTACCACGATGTAACGGTAGATGTAGCAAGACCTGTAGAAGGAAGAGCTAACAAACAATGGTGGATAGTATTTTCAATCGCATTAGCTGCGTTCCTTTGGGGATTAGGTTGTATGATTTATACTATAACTACTGGTATTGGAACATGGGGATTAAATAAAACAGTAGGTTGGGCATGGGATATTACCAATTTCGTTTGGTGGGTAGGTATCGGTCACGCCGGAACTCTTATCTCAGCCGTATTATTATTATTCCGTCAAAAATGGAGAATGGCAATTAACCGTTCTGCAGAAGCAATGACTATTTTCTCAGTAGTTCAAGCAGGTTTATTCCCAATCATTCACATGGGACGACCATGGTTAGGATACTGGGTATTACCAATTCCAAATCAATTTGGATCATTATGGGTTAACTTTAACTCGCCATTATTATGGGATGTATTTGCAATTTCAACTTATTTATCGGTGTCATTAGTTTTCTGGTGGACTGGTTTATTACCTGATTTTGCTATGTTACGTGATAGAGCAGTTACTCCATTTACTAAAAGAGTATATTCTATCTTATCTTTTGGATGGTCTGGTAGAGCTAAAGACTGGCAACGTTTTGAAGAGGTTTCTCTTGTATTAGCTGGTTTAGCAACTCCTCTTGTACTTTCTGTACACACTATTGTATCCTTTGACTTTGCTACTTCTGTTATTCCAGGATGGCATACAACAATCTTACCTCCATACTTCGTTGCTGGAGCGATTTTCTCAGGATTTGCAATGGTAAATACTCTTCTTATTATCATGAGAAAAGTATCTAACTTAGAAGACTATATTACAGTACAACATATCGAATTAATGAACATAGTAATCATGATTACAGGTTCTATTGTAGGTTGTGCTTATATTACGGAGTTATTCGTAGCTTGGTATTCTGGAGTTGAATATGAGCAATATGCATTCTTAAACAGAGCAACTGGTCCTTACTGGTGGTCATATTGGTTAATGATGACTTGTAACGTAATTTCTCCGCAAGTAATGTGGTCTAAGAAAATTAGAACTAACATTATGGCTTCATTTATCATTTCAATTGTGGTAAACGTAGGGATGTGGTTTGAGCGTTTTGTAATTATCGTTACCTCTTTACATAGAGATTATTTACCATCTTCATGGACAATGTTCCAACCAACATTTGTTGATGCTGGTATTTATATTGGAACTATAGGATTCTTCTTTGTATTATTCTTATTATATTCTAGAAGTTTCCCTGTAATTGCTCAAGCGGAAGTTAAAACAATTTTAAAATCTTCAGGAGATAATTACAAAAAAGAGAGAGAAGATCACGGTCACAATCATTCAGATAATCATTAATATTATGAGTAATAAAGTAATACACGCTATATATAATGATGATGATGTTTTAATGGATGCTGTAAAACAAACTAGAGCAGCTCATCATCATATCGAAGAAATATATACTCCATTTCCAGTTCATGGATTGGATAAAGCAATGGGGTTGGCTCCAACAAGAATTGCAATTGCTGCATTTCTATACGGAATAACTGGACTTTCAATATACACTGCTTTGATGAACTTCATTATGATTAATGATTGGCCTCAAGATATTGGTGGAAAACCAAGTTTTAGTTATATTGATAATATGCCTGCATTCGTGCCTATTATGTTCGAAGGAACTGTTTTTTTTGCAGCTCACTTAATGGTTATCACTTTTTATATGAGAAGTAAATTATGGCCATTTAAAAAAGCAGAAAATCCTGATGTAAGAACTACAGATGACCATTTTTTAATGGAAGTAGGTGTTCACGGAAATGAAGAAGAATTAGTTTCTTTTTTCACGAGTACAGGGGCAGTTGAAGTTAAAGTAATTGAAAAGCATTAAGAAGTAGTTATGAAAAGATTATATAAAATAGTAGCAGTGGTAGGTTTGTCTTTTATGGCAACTTCTTGTTTCGATAAATCTAAACCTAACTATCAATTTTTCCCAAACATGTATGAAGCAGTTTCTTATGAAACTTATTCTGAGCATGGTGTTTTTAAAGGAGGTGTTGAAGCTCAGACACCTGTAAAAGGAACAATAAAAAGAGGTTTTGTACCTTATGAAATTCCGAATACTCCTGAAGGTTATGCTTTAGCAAAAGCTACTTTAAAATCACCACTTGATTCTTTAAGTTTAAATGCTGAAAAAGGGAAGGAATTATTCAATATTTATTGTGCAATTTGTCACGGTGAAAAAGGTGATGGTAAAGGAAACTTAGTAGTTAAAGAAAAATTCTTAGGGGTTCCTAACTATAAAGATAGAGAAATTACAGAAGGAAGTGTTTTTCACGTAATCACTTACGGTTTGAACTCAATGGGTTCTCATGCTAATCAATTATCGCAAGAAGAAAGATGGCAAGTAACAGATTATGTTTTAAAACTTAAATCAGAATTATAATACTAATACTTTTTGAAAATAATAGATATGTACACGTTTTCAAGTAAATTAAAAACTTTTTCATTCATCTTGATGGCTCTTGGAGTTGTTGGGATAGTTGCAGGATTTTTGAATGCTCCTAAAACTATTGAGGATGTTGAAAAATTATTAGCAGATAGTCATCATAACGAGGCGTCTCATTCGGAAAAAGTTTCACATGATGAACATGCAGCTCACGCTGTAGAAGCTACTCACGCTGAAGCGAAAGTTGTTGACTCTGTTAAAGTTGAGGCTGTTGATTCTACTCATGCAGTAGCTGAAGCTGTAGATAGTTCTGCAGTTGCTGCAGTTGCTGTTGCTGAAACTCATTCTGATAATCACGATTCTCATAAAAAAGATGAAGTTGCACATAGTGATGACGAACACCAAAAACATTTAGAGCATGTACTTCACCAATTACAAAACAAACCATGGTCTGCTTTGTATGTTGCTTGTATTTTCTTTATGTTAATTTCTGTTGGAGTTCTTGCTTTTTACGCTATTCAATATGCTGCTCAAGCTGGTTGGTCTCCAATTTTATTTAGAGTAATGGAAAGTATAACAGGTTATTTATTACCGGGTTCTATTATTTTCTTTATTTTGTTAGTAGCTGCAAGTATGCACTGGGGACATAATCATATCTTCGTATGGATGAACCCTGATGTGATTAATCCAAAACATGCAGATTATGATAAATTAATAGATTTGAAATCTGGATATCTAAATGTTCCTTTCTTTTTAGGAAGAGCGGCTGTTTTCTTGATTGTTTGGAATTTATATAGATATTTTTCAAGAAAGAATTCATTAGCTCAAGATGCTGCTTCTGATAATTCTAACTATAAGAAAAATTTCAAATTAGCTGCTGGATTCTTAGTGTTCTTTATTGTTTCTGAATCTATGATGTCTTGGGATTGGATTATGTCTGTTGATCCTCACTGGTATAGTACATTGTTTGGTTGGTATGTGTTTGCAAGTTTCTTCGTAAGTGGAATTACTGTAATTGCTATGACTACTTTGTATTTAAAATCTAAAGGATATTTAGAACAAGTTAATACAAGCCATATTCATGATTTAGCGAAATTCATGTTTGGGATCAGTATTTTCTGGACATATTTATGGTTTTCTCAGTTTATGTTAATTTGGTATTCAAATATTCCAGAAGAGGTTACTTATTTTGTAACTCGTATAGAGCATTATAGATTACCTTTCTTTGGTATGTTAGCTTTGAACTTTATTTTCCCATTGTTAATATTAATCAATACTGATTTTAAACGTTTAACATGGATTGTTGTAATGGCTGGTACGGTAATTTTATTCGGACATTATATTGATTTCTTCAATATGATTATGCCTGCAACAGTTGGTGATCAATGGTTTATAGGTTTACCAGAAATCGGAGCCTTATTATTTTTCTTGGGATTATTTATATTTGTGGTATTTACTACATTAACCAAAGCTCCATTAGTAGCTAAAGGAAATCCATTCATTGAGGAAAGTAAACATTTTCATTATTAATAGTTAAAAAGAAATAAAAATGACAAGTTTCTTGGTATTTACAGTTTTAGTTTTAATCGGAATTGCAGTATGGCAATTGACTAAAATTTTTGATTTGACACAAATTGGTAGCGCTTCTGCTGATTCAGAAATTGCTAACGATAAAGATAATAGTGTTAATGGTTACTTAATGTTTGCTTTTGTTGGATTCATTTATGTATTCACAATTTATTCATTATATGCTTGGAGTGATTTAGTTTTAGGAACTCCAGCTTCAGAGCATGGTACTGACTATGATAATTTGATGGGTATTTCAATGGCATTGATTTTCTTTGTGCAAACTTTTACCCAGTTTTTATTGCATTACTTTGCTTTCAAATATAGAGGTAAAGAAGGTCAAAAAGCATTGTATTTTGCAGATAATAATAAATTAGAAGCTATTTGGACTATTATTCCAGTAATCGTATTAGCTGGTTTAATTATGTATGGTCTATATACTTGGAATAATATTATGTTTGTTGATGAAGAGGACAAACAAGATGCTATAGTTATTGAGTTATATGCTAAGCAGTTTGGTTGGGAAGCTAGATATGCAGGTGAAGACAAAACTTTAGGTAAAGCTAATGTTAGGTTAATTGAGGGTATTAATACTTTAGGTGTTGATTTAGCTGATCCAGCTGCTCAAGATGATAAAGTAGTTACTGAATTACATTTGCCTGTAGGTAAAAAAGTAATTTTCAAAATGCGTTCTCAAGACGTGTTACACTCAGCTTATATGCCTCACTTCAGAGCGCAAATGAATTGTGTGCCAGGTATGATTACTCAATTTTCATTCACTCCAACGGTTACTACTGCAGACATGAGAACTGATGCAGCAATAGTTACTAAAGTGGATAAAATTAATAAGATTAGAACTAAAAATAGTGCTAAAATTGTTGCTGAAGGTGGAGCGGCTTTAGATCCTTACACATTTGATTATTTATTGTTATGTAATAAAATATGTGGATCTTCTCACTACAACATGCAAATGAAAATTGTTGTAGATACACCTGAAGAGTTTAAAACATGGTTGTCTGACAAACCAACTTTGGCTCAACAATGGAAAGAGGCTAATGCTCCTAAACCTGTTGAAACAGCAGTTGCTCCAGCAGTCGATTCTACAAAAGTTGTAGCTCAAGTTATTAAATAAGAATTTTTATATCACATATAATAGAATTAATATGTCACACGAACACGGTCATCATAAAGAAACATTCATTACTAAATATATTTTTAGTATTGACCATAAAATGATAGCAAAACAATACCTAATTTCAGGTTTATTAATGGGTATTGTTGGGGTTGTTTTATCTTTATTCTTCCGTATGCAAATCGCATGGCCAGAAGAATCGTTTGAAATTTTCAAAGTTTTCTTAGGAGATAATTTTGCACCAGATGGTGTAATGCGTAATGATATTTACCTTGCATTGGTAACTATTCACGGAACAATCATGGTATTTTTTGTACTAACTGCAGGTTTGAGTGGTACATTTAGTAACTTATTAATTCCATTACAAATTGGAGCTAGAGATATGGCTTCTGGATTCATGAACATGCTTTCTTTCTGGATGTTCTTCGTTTCTTGTATCATAATGATTTCTTCTTTGTTTATTGAATCTGGACCAGCATCAGCAGGATGGACAATTTATCCTCCTTTAAGTGCTTTACCTCAGGCTATTCCTGGTTCTGGATTAGGTATGACTTTATGGTTGGCGTCAATGGCTATTTTCATCGCATCTTCTTTAATGGGATCTTTGAACTATGTTGTAACCGTAATCAACTTAAGAACAAAAGGAATGACAATGACAAGATTGCCATTAACTGTATGGGCTTTCTTCGTAACAGCTATTATTGGTATTGTATCTTTCCCAGTTTTATTTTCTGCGGCATTATTATTAATCTTCGATAGAAGTTTTGGAACATCATTCTTCTTATCAGATATTTTCATTCAAGGTGAAGTTTTACATTACCAAGGAGGTTCTCCAGTATTATTTGAGCACTTATTTTGGTTCTTAGGTCACCCTGAAGTTTACATCGTATTATTACCTGCTTTAGGCATTACTTCTGAAATTATTGCTACAAACTCTAGAAAACCAATTTTTGGTTACCGTGCGATGATTGCTTCTATTTTAGCAATTGCATTTTTGTCAACTATTGTTTGGGGTCACCACATGTTCGTATCAGGAATGAATCCTTTCTTAGGTTCAGTATTTACATTTACAACATTATTAATTGCAATTCCATCTGCTGTAAAAGCGTTCAACTACATTACAACACTTTGGAAAGGTAATTTACAATTAAATCCTGCAATGTTATTCTCTATTGGATTAGTATCTACATTTATCACTGGAGGTTTAACAGGTATTATTTTAGGAGATTCAACTTTAGATATTAACGTTCACGATACATATTTTGTGGTTGCTCACTTCCACTTAGTAATGGGTATCTCTGCACTTTACGGATTCTTTGCTGGTGTTTACCACTGGTTCCCTAAAATGTTTGGTAGAATGATGAACAAAAATTTAGGTTACGTTCACTTTTGGGTAACTGCTGTTTGTGCTTACGGAGTTTTCTTCCCAATGCACTTTATTGGAATGGCTGGTTTACCAAGACGTTACTATACTAACTCAGCATTCCCATTATTTGATGAATTAGCAGATGTGAATGTTTTAATTACAATCTTTGCTATTGTAGGTGCTGCGTTCCAAATCGTTTTCTTCTGGAACTTCTTCTATAGTATTTTCTATGGTAAGAAAGCAACTCAAAATCCATGGAAATCAAATACTTTAGAATGGACTACTCCAGTTGAACATTTACATGGAAACTGGCCAGGTGAAATTCCTGAAGTACATAGATGGCCATATGATTATAGCAAACCAGGTCACGATGACGACTTTGTGCCTCAAGTGGTTCCAATGAAAGAAGGAGAAGAAGTTTTACACCATTAAGATTTTTTCTACAATATATAAACCTCTCCTATTGGAGAGGTTTTTGTTTTATAACTTTACTTATCTTTGCTTTTATGAATGATAATTTGAATCCTAATAAAGAGTCCTATTCTCCGCAAGATATTGATATCGAAAAAGAGTTGCGTCCATTAAGCTTTGATGATTTTTCTGGTCAAGAGCAAGTATTGGAAAACTTAATTGTTTTTGTTCAAGCTGCTAATTTGAGAAAAGAAGCTTTAGACCACACTTTGTTTCATGGACCTCCTGGATTAGGAAAAACTACATTGGCTAATATTTTAGCAAATGAATTAGGAGTAGGAATCAAAATTACTTCTGGTCCAGTTTTGGATAAGCCCGGTGATTTAGCAGGGTTATTAACAAATCTTGAAGAAAGAGATGTGTTATTTATTGATGAAATTCATCGTTTAAGTCCGATTGTCGAAGAATACTTGTATTCTGCTATGGAGGATTTTAAAATAGACATCATGATAGAATCGGGTCCAAATGCAAGAACGGTTCAAATCAATTTGAATCCTTTTACTCTAGTTGGAGCTACCACTCGTTCAGGATTATTAACAGCACCAATGCGTGCTCGTTTTGGAATTCAAAGTCGTTTACAATATTACAACACCGAATTGTTAACCACCATTGTTCAACGTAGTTCATCCATTTTAAAGATGCCAATTACGATGGAAGCTGCAATAGAAATTGCTGGTAGAAGCAGAGGAACACCTCGAATCGCAAACGCATTATTACGTCGTGTTAGAGATTTTGCTCAAATCAAAGGAAACGGAAAAATCGATATTGAAATTGCAAAATTCGCACTAAAAGCGTTAAATGTAGATGCTCATGGATTAGACGAAATGGATAATAAAATTCTATTGACCATAATCGAAAAATTCAAAGGAGGTCCTGTTGGATTAACAACATTAGCAACCGCAGTTTCTGAAAGTGGTGAAACTATTGAGGAAGTATATGAGCCTTTTTTAATACAAGAAGGTTTTATCATGCGTACACCTCGTGGAAGAGAGGTAACGGAGAAAGCATATAAACATCTAGGGAAAATTAAAAACAATATTCAAGGAGGACTTTTTTAGTTTGATTAATAATAAAGAAAAATACACCCAACTTATAAAAGCCGAATCCAAAAGACTCGGCTTTCTCACTTGTGGTATTTCCAAAGCTGGTTTTCTAGAAGATGAAGCTCCAAGGTTAGAAAATTGGTTGAACAATCAAATGAATGGTCAAATGAGTTACATGGAAAACCATTTTGACAAACGTTTGAATCCAACACTTTTGGTTGATGATGCTAAAAGCGTGATTTCTTTATTATTGAATTATTATCCTTCCAAACTTCAAAATCATGATTCATACAAGATTTCTAAATACGCCTACGGACAAGATTATCACCACGTCATAAAAGAGAAGTTGAAAGAATTGTTGCATTTTATTCAAACCGAAATTGGAGCGGTTTCAGGTAGAGCTTTTGTAGATTCTGCGCCTGTTTTAGATAAAGCTTGGGCTGCAAAAAGTGGCTTGGGTTGGGTTGGAAAAAACAGCAATTTAATTACCCAAAAAGTTGGTTCGTTTTATTTTATCGCCGAATTAATTATAGATTTGGATTTGGAATATGATACGGTAACTACCGATCATTGTGGAAGTTGTACAGCTTGTATTGATGCTTGTCCTACTGAAGCTATTGTGTCACCTTATGTGGTAGATGGGAGTAAATGTATTTCGTATTTCACTATCGAACTGAAAGATAATTTACCACAAGAAATGAAAGGTAAATTTGACAATTGGATGTTTGGTTGTGATGTTTGCCAGGATGTTTGCCCATGGAATCGGTTTGCAAAACCACACCAAGAGTCTTTATTAAAATCAAATGAATCTATATTGAAATTTTCAAAAAAAGATTGGGAAGAAATAACGTTTGATGTTTTTCAAAAAGTATTTAAGAACTCAGCCGTTAAGAGAACAAAATATGAAGGGCTTCTAAGAAATATTACCTTTCTGAAGTAGATTCTCTTTCTATGATACTTGTTTCTAATTCTATAGTTTTTGGAATAAAATCTAAAGATATTTTTTTTTGATTTATTTCTTCTAATAATAAATTAAATGATTGTACTCCCATTTCATAACTTGGTTGGTCTACTGTGCTTAATTTAGGAGTAATAACTTGTGACATAAACCAATTACTAAATCCAATTATTTTAATTTGATTCGGCACAAGAATGTTTTGCTCGTTAAAAAAAGCCAAAACACCTACAGCAACTAAATCTGTAATAACAAAGATGCCATCAATATCAGGATGATTTTTTACAATTTGCTTGGCAAACTCTTTGCCTTCTTCAAACGTAACATTTTTGCAAGTATATACTAGTTTATAATCAAAAGGAATGTTGTGTTTTTCTAAGGCTTTTTTATAACCTAAAAACCTATCTATAGCATTTTGAGGATTTACAGGACCTCGAATATGAGCTATTTTTTTACAGCCTTTACTAATTAAGTGTTCTACAGCGTTATAAGCCGCTTTTTGGTCATCAATGATTACTTTTGAACAATTAATGAATTTTGAGATTTTATCAAATAGTACAAAAGGTATTTCTCGTTTGATAATTTCTTTAATATGTTCATCATCATTAGACTCATTCGAAAGTGACATTATTATTCCATCAACTCTTTTGTTTATTAATAATTCAACTTGTTTCTTTTCTAATTCCAATGACTCATTGGATTGAAGTATTATCACTAAGTATCCACTTTTTTCTGCTTCTTCAATAATACCATTAATTACATTGGAAAAAAAATGGTGGACTACTTCAGGAATTATTAAACCAATGGTCTTTGATTCCTTAGTTCTGAGATTTACTGCGAAACTATTTGGTGTATATTGTAAACTTTTTGCGAGTTCTAAAACAGCATTCTTTGTTTTAGGACTAACATCAGGATAATTTTTTAATGCCTTTGACACTGTTGTTATTGATATTCCTAATGTATCTGCAATTTGTTTAAGTGTAATGTCTTTCATTTAACAAATATGATAAAAAAAATTCAATATTAAAATCGAAAACGTTTTCGGTTATTTCGAAAACGTTTTCGATAAATATTTCGCATTTTTTTTATCTTAAAAATATAATTTCGAAATATTAAACAAACCAATTTTATTAATCAAACAAAAATTTTAAAATGAAAAAAATTACTAATTTTTTGAAAAACATGTTTTTTTTGATGGCAATTTTGCTAATCAATCAAGCATTTGCTCAAAGTGGTGTTTTATCAGGTAAAGTTACAGACAGTAAAGGGGAGGTTGTTACTGGCGCGAATGTTGTTGCAGGATCTAATTCGACAATGACGGATAGCAACGGTATTTATACTTTTTCTTCTGTTAGTAATGGATCAATTACAATTACTACTTCTTACATTGGGTTTCAAACTAATGTAAAAGAAGCAATTGTTGAAGGAAATACTACCATTGATTTTGTACTACAAGAAGAAACTTCAGATTTAAACGAAGTGGTGGTTACAGGTGTAGTCAATCCAAAGACTAAATTAAAATCAAGTGTTTCAATAACGACAGTTAACGCGAAGCAAATTGAACAATCAGCACCAAGATCAACTGCAGAAATTTTCAGAACAATTCCAGGTATTCGTTCTGAATCTTCAGGAGGAGAAGGGAATTCAAATATTTCAGTTCGTGGTGTACCTATTTCTTCTGGTGGGTCAAAATATTTACAAATTCAAGAAGATGGATTGCCGGTACTTTTATATGGAGATATTTCTTTTGGTACTGCAGATATTTTTACAAGATTTGATAGAAATGTGGCTAAAATAGAAGCTATTCGTGGAGGTTCAGCTTCTACATTATCTTCAAATTCACCTGGTGGAATAATTAATTTCATTAGTAAAACTGGTAAAACTGAAGGAGGAAGCATGGCTACAAGTTTTGGTTTAGATTATAATGATTTTAGAACAGATGTAGAATATGGTTCTAGAATAGGTGAAGGATTATATTTTCATGTTGGTGGATTTTACAGAGCTGGAGAAGGCGTGAGAAGTCCAGGTTTTACAGCAAATAATGGTGGACAATTCAAATTCAATATCACTAAAGAATTTGAAAATGGTTCGGTAACAATTTATACCAAATTCTTAAATGATAGAGCGGCTGCCTATATGCCAATGCCTATTAAAGTAACAGGTACTAATTCTGATCCAAATTGGGATAGTGTAAGCGGATATGATGCAACAACAGGAGCATTACAATCAGTATATTTAAGTCAAAATGTTGGATTAGGTTCTGATGGTGAATTAAGAAGAGGGAAAGTAGCAGACGGAATGCATCCAGTATCTAAAACAATTGGGGCATCTATAAATTTTGATTTACTAAACGGTTGGAAATTATCAAATAATGGGCGATTCTCTTTTAATAATGGACAATTTATTGCGCCATTCCCTGCTGAAGTTGCTTCTGCAGCTTCTATTGCAAATTCTTTTGGAGCAGGTTCTACATTAAGTTATGCAAATGATGGGTCTGCATTTAATACAGCAAATGGGTTAGTGGCAAGAATTCATATGTTTGATGTTCAATTAAACAATTTCAATAACTTTATGAATGATTTCCGTATCACTAAGAAATATGATAAAGTAGGAATCACTGCAGGGTATTTTAAATCTATTCAAAATATTTCAATGTCTTGGTTATGGAATTCATATCTTCAAGAAGTTTCGGATAATAATCCTCGTTTAATTAATGTTACTGACGCAAGTGGAAATTTATTATCTCAAAATGGATTATATGCTTATGGTGTTCCATATTGGGGAAATTGTTGTACAAGAAATTATGATACACAATATAACGTTTCAGCTCCTTATGCAAACGTAACTTTAGATGCTACTGAAAAGTTATCTTTAGAAGGAGGAATTCGTTATGATAAAGGCCAGGTTGATGGATCGTTTTCTGGTGCTGTTCAAACGGTTTATGATATTAATAATGATGGAGATATTTCTACACCTGAATCAAGTGTTTCTGCAGTTGATACTGCAAACTCAAATGCCGTAGATTATAGTTATGGATATGTATCTTATACTTTAGGGGCAAACTATTTGTTGAATGAACAACAATCTTTCTTTGTAAGATATAGTAAAGGTGCTTCTGCAAAGGCTGACAGAATTTTGTTTTCTGGATTGAATTATTTAGATGGAGACAAAATCAATTCATTAGATTATCTAGCACAAGCTGAGTTTGGATATAAAAGAAAATTTTCAAAAGGATATTTATATGCTACTTTGTTTAGCTCTGCTACAACAGAAGAAGGAGGATTTGAAGCTTCATCAAATAGTATAATTGATAATGATTATAAATCATATGGATTAGAATTAGAATCTTCATACGATGTAAATGAGGATTTAAATTTTAGAGGTGGATTTACTTATACAAAAGCTGAAATAACTTCTGGAGCAAATGATGGAAATCAGCCAAGAAGACAGCCAAAATTAATGTATAATTTTATACCAACTTATAAATTTTCACAAAGCAAAAACACGTTGGGATTAAGCTTTATTGGTCAAACAAAAGCATATGCACAAGATAATAATGACTTAGTAATGAATGGTTTTGTAATAGTTAATGGATTTGTTGAATTTGGATTAACAAAAGGATTATCATTGAATGTAGCAGGTAATAATTTACTTGATACGTTAGCTATTACCGAATCTGAAGAAGGTAGTATTACAGAAAATACTACAAACATTGTTAGAGCAAGACCTTTGCCAGGAAGATCAATTTCAATGACTTTATCATATAAGTTCTAATTAAATTATTTCATGTTTAGTTTATAATTCCTGTACCAATTTAATATTGGTATGGGAATTATTTTTAAAACTAATGTATTTTTACAATATGAATTACTAAAAAAATTACAGATGAATAAGTTGTTTTTCCTAATTCTTTTCTTTTTCGGAATTGCTCAAAATGAGTTAATTGGACAAGAAATTCAAAAAAAAACTACTGAACAGAAAACAATTATTGTTTATGGAAGTGATGAGTGCCATCATTGTATAGAAACCAAAGCGTTTTTGAAAGAGAAAAAAATTGATTTTATTTTTTATGATATTGATAAAAACCCTGAAGCTTTAAAAGAAGTACTTATAAAACTAAAGAATGCTAATATTAGTACTTCTAATCTTGGAATACCAGTGGTTGATAAATATGGAGTATTATATACTAATAATGGGGATTTTCAAGAATTTCTAAAAAAATTAGAATAAATGAATAAAATAAAATTAAGCTTTTGGCAAATCTGGAATATGAATGTTGGTTTTTTTGGCATTCAATATAGTTTTGGATTACAACAAAGCGCAGTAAACCCAATATATGATTTTTTAGGAGCTACTCCAGATGAAATTCCTTTGTTAAACCTTGCTGGTCCAGTAACAGGATTGTTAGTTCAACCTATTATTGGAGCAATGAGTGATAAAACATGGCATCCAAAATTTGGTCGTCGCAAGCCCTACTTTTTTATTGGAGCTTTATTGTGTAGCTTATGTTTGTTGGCTTTCCCTTATAGTAGTTCATTATGGATGGCAGCTGGATTGCTTTGGATTTTAGATGCAGGAAACAACACCGCGATGGAGCCATATAGAGCTTTTGTAGCAGATAAATTAAATGACGAACAGCAGCCTCTTGGTTTTCAGATGCAAAGTTTTTTTACTGGTTTTGGACAAACTTTAGCTAACCTTTCATTATTTATTTTTCCATTGATTTTTATTGGAAAAACGGGTTCATTGCCTACATGGGTATACGCTTCATTCTTTTTAGGAGCCATTTGTTCAATTGGTTCTATTTGGTGGAGTATGCGAACCACATCTGAAATACCACCAACAGAGGAAGAAATTGTTCAAATGAAAACCAAAAAAGGAGGATTTTGGCATCCATTAGTTGAAATTTTTTCTGCAATTATTGAAATGCCAAAAGTGATGTGGCAATTAGCTTTAGTTTATCTATTTCAATGGTATGCTTTGTTTTGCTATTGGCAAAATTCTTCTAAAAGTATTGCTTTGTCAGTTTGGAATGCTACTCCAAAATCTAATCCAGATGCATATGAAAAGGCAGTTAGCTGGACAGGATTAGTAAATGGATGGTATAACATCGTAACTTTTTTAGTGGCTTTTTTGTTAGTTGGTTTTGCAAAAAAGTATAGTGCTAAATATGTGCATGCAGCGTGTTTGTTTATCGCAGCAATTGGTTTTTTAGCATTTCCGCATATCGAAAACAAAAACGTATTATTTGTTGCAATTACTGGTTTTGGAATAGGCTGGGCAAGTATGATGGGCATTCCATATTTAATGATTGTTTCTAATATTCCAAAAGAACGTTACGGTGTTTATATGGGAATTATAAATATGATGATTGTGATTCCTATGATTTTTCAGAATCTTACGTTTGGTTATATTTTAAAGCATTTTTTAGATAATGACCCAAGAAATGCAGTCACTTTTGCAGGTGTGTTTTTATTGATTGGTGGTATATTTACACTGTTTATTAGATCAAAAAAACAAATTACAATTTAATCTATGAATGATATTTTTTATAATAAATCAATAGAATTATTGCACAAAGTAGCTACAGTGAATGGTTTTTTAGCAAGTGCAGAAAATACCTCAAATTATCAAAGGGTTTGGGCTAGAGATGGTGTGATTTGTGGTTTGGCAGCATTGGCTTCTAATGATGAAAAATTGATTGAAGCATTTGAAAAAACACTTGAAACGTTAGCAAAACACCAACATAAAATAGGAACAATTCCTTCGAATGTTTTAATTACAGAAGATGAAATTGAGGTCAGTTATGGCGGTTTAGCAGGAAGAGTTGATGCTGTAACTTGGTTTGTTATAGGAGTTTGTCAGTATGGATTTTATATGGACGATTTTGATTTTGTACAAAAATATTCATTAGAAATTGAAAAATGCCTTACTCTGTTAGAATCTTGGGAATTTAATAATAAGCATCTTTTATATGTTCCCCTTTCAGGAAATTGGGCTGATGAATATATTACAGATGGTTACGTTTTGTATGATCAATTATTACGAGTTTGGGCTTTAAAAAGCTATAATCATTTTGTAAAGAGGGATGAAATTACCACTAAAATAAGTGAAATCATCACTCAAATAGAAATTAATTTTACGCCTAATTCTACTGGAGAAAAGTTTCATCAAAGAGCTTATGATGAATTAATCTTTCAAGATTTTATGCCTTGTTCGTTTTCGCCATCAGGTTATAAATTGCAATTTGATGCTTTTGCAAATGCTTTAGTTTTATTGTTGAATATTGGAACAACTGAATTTCAAAACAAAATTATTCAGTATTCAAGTCAATTAGCAGCTGAAACTAAATTAGGATTGTTGCCAGCATTTTGGCCACCTGTTTTTCCTGAAGATGAACATTGGAATTTACTTAAAAGTAATTGTAAATACGAATTTAGAAATTTTCCTTATGAATTTCATAATGGAGGAAGTTGGTCAATGGTCAATGGATTTTTTGGATTAGCCTTGTTGTCAAAGTCTGAAATTGAAAAAGCTTTTTTTATTTTAGAAAATGTAAATAAAGCAAATGCAACAGTTGACTTTTCGTTTTATGAAAACTTCAATACTAATACTAAAGAGCCAAATGGAGTTGCTTATTGTGCTTGGAGTGCAGCAGCTAGTATTTTAGTGCATCAATCATTACATAATAATTTTAAATTTTTATTCTAGTTTGAAAACTATAGATATTATAAGTATAGGGGAAGTGTTAATTGATTTTATAGGGCATGAAGTCAACACTTCTATTAATAAAACCAAAGATTATCATCGTTTTTTAGGTGGTTCTCCTACTAATGTTGCTGTTAATGCTTCTAGATTAGGTTTAAAAACGGTTCTTGTAGCCTCTTGCGGACAAGATGGATTAGGTGATTATATTGTTAGAAAATTAAAATCTAATCATGTAAATACCGACCATATTAGAAAATCTGATGTAGCACCAACATCGGTAATTTTTGTTTCAAAGTCTACAGACACACCTGATTTTATAGCGTATAGACAAGCCGATTGCGAAATATATGAGGATCAATTACCAGATGGAATTATTGAAAGCGCTAAAATATTTCACACTACTTGTTTTGCGTTAAGTAAAAATCCAGCGAGACAAACTATTTTAAATAGGGCAAGAAAAGCTAAAGAGTTAGGGCTAAAGCTAAGCATTGATATTAATTTTTCGGAAAAAATTTGGCCAGATAGAGAAGAAGCTAAATTAATTTTGAAAGAATATCTTGCGAATGATCCGTTGGTAAAACTAAGTGAAGATGACTGTTATAGATTGTTTGCTGAAACGAAGTCTGAAGAATATATTTTTGATTATTTTCATGGTTTAGGTGTTACTACAATTTGTTTAACAAAAGGGAAAAATGGAGTTGTTGTTTCAGATTTAAATAACGGATTATTTTTTCAAAAAGCCCTAGAAATTCACGAGATCAAAGATACTACTGGAGCTGGAGATGCATTCTGGACCGGATTTTTATATGCGCAAATTCAAAATAAAACAGTTGAAGAAAGTATGTCAATAGCTCAAAAATTGGCCGCAATAAAACTGCAAAATGTAGGAAGATTACCAGATAACATTAATCTTAATCAAATTTTACAAGGTTAAACATCAAGCCTAGTTTGTTTTTAAGTTATGTGAAAAAGTTGCAGTTTTAGAATTGCAACTTTTTTTATGAATGTTTTTTTTAAAGATTATGGTTAAAAATTTCTCATTTTATGCGCATACCATTATATTTGTAAGTTAGTAAAATATAAAACCATGCATAAAGATAGTAAACGTAGAGAAGCCTTATTATATCACGCAAAACCAACTCCTGGTAAAATTCAGGTAGTTCCAACAAAAAAATATGCCACACAAAGAGATTTAGCTCTAGCTTATTCTCCAGGTGTAGCCGAACCTTGTTTAGAAATTGAAAAAGACGTTAACAACGTTTATAAATATACCGCAAAAGGAAATTTAGTAGCTGTAAT
>ERZ1034363.575-NODE-575-length-24893-cov-4.836396_pt1 | contig 24893 bp, 22 predicted proteins | sample MGYA00520616_ERZ1034363 | MGnify/ENA primary metagenome ERZ1034363 (study PRJEB33736, sample SAMEA104284506) | Azolla filiculoides | biome: Urban; feature: Water surface; material: Ditch water | place: Netherlands | collected 2015-10-28 | depth 0-0.1 m ... | reverse complement strand
CAGCAATATGACGTTGATTTCGAAACCAGAAATGACGTTACGATTCCCGAATATCTAAAAATGATTGAATATAAAACCGCTGTTCTCGTTGCTGCAGCAATGAAAATGGGCGCCATTGTGGCTCGTTCTTCTAAAGAAAACAGAAGTTTAATTTATGATTTTGGTCTTAATTTAGGTTTGGCATTCCAATTGCAAGATGACTATCTGGATGCTTTTGGTAATCCTGAAACCTTCGGAAAACAAGTGGGTGGCGATATCATCGAAAACAAGAAAACCTATTTGTACTTGAAAGCGCTCGAATTTGCAAAACCAACCGAAAAGGAACAATTATTGCATTTATTTTCGACCAAATTAGACGACAACTCCGATAAAATAGTCGCCGTAAAAGAAATTTTCAATTCAACTGGAGCTTCAAAAGCCACCCAAAATGCCATTGAAGAATACACTTTGAAAGCTTTCGAAACCTTAGAACAAATAAAAATTTCAGAAGATAAAAAAGCCATTTTGAAAGCTTTTGGCGAAAATTTGATGAGCAGAAATACATAAGCTAAAATAGAATTTCCGTTACCATATCAATGAACAAAGAATTAAACAGGCGTGATTGCCTGTTTTTTTGTGTTTTAGTTTTATTAAAAAATCATAGTAATCTTGATTGTTACTCTATTCGAAAATAATAATTTCAAATCATCACCCTCAAAAATGATTCTTAACACAAATATTTACAGCTAGTTAAAAAATTATAATTATTTTTTAATGGACACTAGTAGTACTAAACCTAAAAAAAACAGAAAATAAGGTAGGGTAATTTTATTTTTAAATGTTTTAAATGACAAGTTCTAATAGAATTATAAAAAATCCGTATAAAATATATGATATAGTTTTACCTAATTTTAAATTTTTAACAAATGAAAACCAATCAAAACACTATTTTAGCATTAGCATTATCTTGTGTATTATTTAGTTGCACAAATAATGACACCATTTCATCAAATACAGACACAAGTGCAACTTCAACCTATGAAGTGGTTTCCGCTGCAGCTTTACCAACTACAATTTCAAATTACATTACATCTAAATATGCAGGTTCTACAACAACCGAAGTAAATTTGAATGCTGATGGAACTTATGTAACTTATGTAACTCTTGCTGCTGGTGCTACGGCAAAAACAACCTCAACAGCAAAAACTAGTAATGTAGTTGTAAAATTAAAATTCAATGCCAAAGGGGTTTTAGTGGTTACAAAAATAGAAACTCCAGTTGCAATTGCTGATCTATTGCCTGCAATAACAACTTATATCACTACCAATTATCCTGGTGCTACAATAAATGTTGCTCACACAGAAACTGGTGGAAGTTTTGATGTTCTTATTACTGCTGCCGATGGAAGTAAAATCAAATTGAATTTTACAGCCGATGGAACCTTTGAATCTGCACGTGTTTTTAGAACAAACGGAAATCACCGTCACAATCATGATAAACCACAAACTCCAGTAGCCATAGCTGATTTAGCGACAAGCATAACAACTTATATTACCACAACTTATTCAGGTGCTACTATTACTTCAGCTCATAAAGAGTCTGACGGAAGTTTTGACGTGTTTATTACTACTGCTGCAGGTGCTAACCTAAACTTAAATTTTAGTGCTACTGGCGATTTTGTTTCCGTAAGTTCTTGCGGAAATAATCATTCCAATCACGAAACTCCAATTGCTGTTGCCAATTTATTGACAGAAATTACCACATACATTACAACAAATTATGCTGGAGCCACAATTACATCTGCAGAAAAAGATTGGAACGGTGGTTTTGAAGTGCATATTACCACTGCAGCAGGAGTTCGATTAGAATTGAATTTTACCGCGGCAGGAGTTTTTGTAGTGGGTTCTGATTCCAATAACAATCATTCGGCAGGATCAGTTTCGGTTATTATTAATGATTTAATAGTTAACATCAAAACGTATATCAGCACAAATTATGCTGGTGCGACAATAAAAGAAGCTCATTTAGAATCGGATGGAAGTTATGATGTAACCATTATAGCCGCTACAGGAACTAAACTGAAATTAACTTTTACTGCTGCCGGTGTTTTTGTTAGCGTAAAAACTACATAAAAAAATAGTATTTCTTTTCAATATACATTCAATAAAGACCATCAGTGAGCTGATGGTCTTTTTGGTTTTAAAAATTTGAGGAGTATAAATACCTAATTTGATTGTTTTAGTGTTGAAGCAAAAAATTTAATTCCTAAAAACAGTTGTTTTTCAACTCCTATTTTATATTTTCGAGTCGAATTATTTTTAAACAACATCTTTACTGGCTTGAATAGGATTCGTCATTTGGGGCTGTTTTTATTCCAAATTTAGATTTCATTTTATACTATTAGAAAAAATTTAGACAAAATAATTAATTACAGAATAACCACTTCAAAAGAATTTATCGAATGAATTTTATTGCTCCAATAAATACAAATCAATTACTCGAAGAAGCCGAAAAGGAATCTTTGTACTTGAAATTAATTGAACAAATCAATAAGGATTTCAATCTGGCCAATGAAGGAATTGATTTTCCAATGAGCATTTCGCCCGAAGAATTGAAAATTCAAATGCATGAAAAAATCTATCGAATGATTCAATACAAATTTGCCGAATATTTGAATCTGCTTTACATAATTGATGTTTCTGAAGATCAAATCAAAAAATTGGATGGTTCGGATTTAGTCATTCTAGCCGAAAATGTCGCATTTTTAATTTTAAAAAGAGAGTGGCAAAAAGTGTGGTTTAGGAATAAATATTAAAAATAAACACGAACAAAAGGCAAAAATCCTTTGCTGTAATAACTTTTATTGTCGTCAAACAACACATCATATCTCACGCCTATGGTTACGTTTCCAGTTCGATAACCCGCTCCAACATACAAGGCTGTATTCCAAAAAGAATCCGAAACGCCATAATATTTATAGTTGGTATTGACGTTGATTTCTTCTAACTCTACCGAAAGCTGAATTTCAGGAATTGGATTAACCAAGGTAATTAAACTTGCTCCATAAATAGTAGAGGTGTAGTCATTTTTTGCAGAAACATAACCAAACTGTAAGGCAGTCCCAACAGCAACAGTTGAATTTACATTGTAAATCGCACTTGGTGAAATGGTGATGTCGGTATAACCCGATCCTATACTCAACCCTATTCCTCCTCCAAATTGAACATTTTTCCAAAAACCATTTGACGAACTGGGAGTATTTGATGGTCCTTGAGCGGCTATTGGATTAAAAATAAATAGGAATGCCAAAACAAATAATGACCTGAAAATGGTTAAATGATGATTATTTTTCATGCTTTTTGGATTAATTTAACAAATTATTACGTAAAAGTACGTAAAAAAAAATATTATGTGTATTGTTTTATTGTACTTTTGCCAAACTATTTTTAACATATAAAGATATTTTATACAATTATGGACAGGTTTTCATTCTTAAACGCGGCTCACACCGAATTTTTTGCCCAACTTTACGATCAATATTTAGAAAATCCAGATAGCGTAGAGCCAAGTTGGAGAAGTTTTTTTCAAGGTTTCGACTTTGGAATGACCACTTACAACGAAGAAAATCCAGTAACTCAACCAGAAATCAAGACAGTTGTAACTCCTGAAAACAATTCTGGAACAGAAAAATTGCTGAAAGAGTTTAAGGTTATCAAATTAATTGATGCTTATAGAAGTCGTGGACATTTGTTTACTAGAACAAATCCGGTTCATAAAAGAAGAACGTATTCGCCAACATTAGACTTGGAGAATTTTGGGTTAACAAAAGCCGATTTACCAATCGTTTTTGATGCTGCTAGAATCATCAAAATTGAGCCTTGCAGTTTAGCTGAAATATTAGGTCATTTAGATAAAATCTACTGCCAATCTATTGGTGTAGAATATATGTACATCCGAAATCCTAATGATATTCAATGGATTCAATCTAAAATAGGACACAACGACAACCAACCAGATTTTTCGGTAGAACAGAAAAAAGCAATTCTAAGAAAATTAAACAAAGCCGTTGCATTCGAAAACTTCTTGCACACTAAGTATGTTGGACAAAAACGATTTTCACTAGAAGGTGGTGAATCAATCATTCCAGCACTTGATGCTTTAATCGAAAAAGCAGCCGAAAAAGGAGTAGAACATTTTGTGATGGGAATGGCACACCGTGGCCGTTTGAATGTTTTGGCTAATATTTTCGGAAAATCTACCCAAGATATTTTTAGCGAATTTGACGGAAAAGATTACCAAGACCAAGAATATTTTGATGGTGACGTAAAATACCATTTGGGATTAAGTGCCGAAAAAAGAACCAGTACAGGAAAAACCATTAATATCAATTTAGCACCAAATCCATCGCATTTAGAAACCGTTGGAGCTGTAATCGAAGGAATAACAAGAGCCAAACAAGACAAATACTTCCCGAACGATTTCTCAAAAGTATTGCCAATTGCCGTTCATGGTGATGCTGCCATTGCTGGACAAGGACTTTTATATGAAATCATTCAAATGTCGCAATTAGATGGTTATAAAACAGGTGGAACTATTCATATTGTAATCAATAATCAAGTTGGTTTTACTACTAATTATCTTGACGCACGTTCATCAACTTATTGTACAGATATTGCCAAAGTAACACTTTCGCCGGTATTGCACGTTAATGCCGATGATGCCGAAGCTGTTGTACATGCTGTACAATTCGCTTTAGATTTCAGAATGCATTTTGGTCGTGACGTATTTATCGATTTGTTGGGCTATAGAAAATACGGTCATAACGAAGGTGACGAACCCCGTTTTACACAACCTATTTTATATAAAATCATCGCCAAACATAAAAATCCAAGAGACATTTATGCTGAAAAATTATTGGCCGAAGGCGTAATCGATGCTACTTATGTAAAAGAATTAGAAACCGAATACAAAGCCGATTTAGAAGTTAGCCTTGAAGAATCTCGCAAAAAAGAATTGACTATCATCACTCCGTTTTTACAAAATGAGTGGAAAGGTTTTGAAACTGCTGGAATTTCACAAATGCTTACAAAAGTGGACACGACTTATCCAAAGGAGGGTCTTACTGCTGTAGCCAATGCCATTTGTAATTTGCCAACCGATAAAAAATTCATTAGCAAAGTTCAAAAATTAATCAACGACAGAAAAACAATGTTTTTCGAAACCAATAAACTAGATTGGGGAATGGCCGAGCATTTAGCCTACGGCTCTTTGCTAAGAGAAGGTTTTGACGTTCGTATTTCAGGACAAGACGTGGAACGCGGAACTTTTTCACATCGTCATGCAGTTGTAAAAGTTGAAGATTCAGAAGAAGAAGTAGTTTTAATCAATAGCCTTGAAGGAAAAAAAGGAAAATTTAACGCTTTCAATTCATTGCTGTCTGAATACGGAGTTTTAGGTTTTGATTATGGATATGCCTTGACGAATCCAAAAGCACTAACCATTTGGGAAGCCCAATTTGGGGATTTCTCCAACGGAGCCCAAATTATGATTGACCAATATATTTCTTGTGGAGAAGACAAATGGAATAATCAAAACGGAATCGTTTTATTATTGCCTCACGGATATGAAGGTCAAGGAGCTGAGCATTCCTCAGGACGTATGGAACGCTTTTTGCAACTTTGCGCTAGACAAAATATGTATGTTGCCGATTGTACAACACCAGCCAACTTCTTCCATTTGTTGAGAAGACAAATGAAATTAAAATTCCGTAAACCACTTGTTATTTTCACACCAAAAAGTTTGCTTCGTGACCCAAGAGTAGTTTCTAGCATCGAAGAATTAGAAAATGGCGCATTCCAAGAAACTATCGATGACGATTCTGTGAACAAATCAGAGATTAAAACCCTAGTTTTCTGTACAGGAAAATTCTATTATGACATCACAGCCGAAAGAGAAATAAGAGGTAGAAAGGATGTAGCAGTTGTGAGAATCGAACAATTGTTCCCATTCCCTGCTGACCAACTAAAAGGAATTATTGCAAAATACCCAAATGCCGACGATTATGTTTGGGCACAAGAAGAGCCTAAAAACATGGGTGCTTACGGTTATATGTTAATGAATTTCGATTTCATAAAATGGAGATTGGCATCTTTAAGAGTTTCCTCAGCATCAGCGTCAGGAAGTTATACAAGATCTAAAAACCGTCATGCAAAAGCCCTTAAAATGGTTTTCGAAAAGGATTATATCAGATAAAAACAGTTCCTATAAAAAATTTAAAATTCATAATTTAATACAGACAAGATGATTTTAGAAATGAAAGTCCCATCACCAGGGGAATCAATAAAAGAAGTTGAAATTGCAACTTGGTTAGTAAAAGAGGGCGATTATGTAGAAAAAGATCAAGCCATTGCCGAAGTAGATTCTGACAAAGCAACATTAGAATTGCCAGCAGAAGCTAGCGGAATCATCTCTTTGAAAGCAGAAGAAGGAGATACTGTAGCCGTTGGAGCAATTGTGTGTCATATCGATACTGATGCCGCAAAACCATCAGCTGCAGCGCCAGTAGCAGAAGTGAAAAAAGAAGAAAAAGCTGTCGAAGTTAAGAAAGAAGAAGTGAAAGTAGCTGCTCCAGTTGCACCAACTTCTTACGCTTCAGGAACTCCATCGCCAGCAGCAAGAAAAATATTAGACGAAAAAAATATTCAACCTTCTACCATTGTTGGAACTGGAAAAGACGGAAGAATCACTAAAGATGATGCCATAAACGCAGTTCCATCTATGGGAACTCCTACAGGAGGAAATCGTGGTTCAGAACGTACTAAATTGTCAATGTTGCGTCGTAAAGTAGCCGAAAGATTAGTGGCTGCTAAGAATGATACTGCGATGTTGACTACTTTCAACGAAGTAAACATGACACCTATCAATACTTTGCGTAACGAATACAAAGATGCGTTCAAAGCCAAACACGGTGGTCTTGGTTTAGGATATATGTCATTTTTTACCAAAGCGGTAACAAGAGCTTTAGAATTGTTCCCTGATGTAAACTCAATGATGGACGGTGATTACAAAGTAGCTTACGATTTTGCTGATATCTCTATCGCCGTTTCTGGACCAAAAGGTCTTATGGTTCCTGTAGTTCGTAATGCCGAAAATTTATCTTTCCGAGGAATCGAAGCTGAAATCAAAAGATTGGCCATTAAAGCACGTGACGGGCAAATCACCGTTGATGATATGACAGGTGGAACATTTACTATTACTAATGGTGGTGTTTTTGGTTCTATGTTGTCAACTCCAATCATCAACCCTCCACAATCTGGAATCCTTGGAATGCACAACATTATCGAGCGTCCAATTGCCGTAAATGGTAAAGTGGAAATTCACCCAATGATGTATGTGGCTCTTTCTTATGACCACAGAATTATCGACGGACGCGAATCTGTTGGTTTCTTGGTTGCCGTGAAAGAAGCATTGGAAAACCCTGTAGAATTGCTATGCGGTGGAAATCCAAAAAAAGCTTTTGAATTGTAAAATTCCATTTCAAAATATAGAAATCCCGTTTGAGAAATTGAACGGGATTTTTTATTTCCCCAAATACAAACAATGATTGTAATAATCAATAATTCCTTTGCCTTTCATTAAAATATCGGCACCAATAATGCCGTGAACAGGTTTAGCTTTGTGTTGAATCAAAGCTTCGTTGACGTGCGATAAATCAAAAATAACAAGATTAAAATCACTGCATTTCCAATTGCCTAATTGTAGTTTGTTTTTGTGCGCTGTTTGAGTTTTCATTCCAGTTGCTCCAGCACCAGAAGCTTTGGTTTTAGAATCTTTGGCTTCGAGTTGAAACAATTCGACACTTTCAAAACCAATGCAACTGTTAGAAGCACCTGTGTCGAGAATAAAATTGCCTTTCACGCCATTGATTTTTCCTTTGATGAGCAAATGCTGGGTTTTCGAAACCTTGAATTTTATTTTTTTGTAGTTTTCTTTTTTGAGAATATAAGGAAGATAGTTCATTTTCGGAAGTGTTTAAAGACCAAAAATAGTCCAATTAAAATCAATAACCCAAGAATATAAAAAGAATAATTCGTTGGTTTTTCGGCAGTTTCAATTCCGCCATAATACACGAAAGCACTCCAATAATAAGGTGATTTTTTGGCATTCGAAACCGATTTGTCGTTCAAGAAATCCTGTTTGGCTTGATGATTGGCTTCCAAATACGATTGACCATTTTTGATATTTTTATAAAAATCGGCCATAAAAACCGAGGTCGTGTAATCGTTGACTTTCCACAACGAAAACAATAGATTTTGTGCTCCGGCAAACTGGAATCCTCGGGCAACGCTCATCGCACCTTCGGATTTGTAGAGTTTTCCGATTCCGGTTTCGCAGGCACTCAAAACCACCAAATCGGGACTGATGTTGAGGTTGTACAATTCCGAATACAGGATTTCCCGATCATAAAACTTTATACTTGCGGGTGTTTCGGTGTCGCCGGAAGTGGCGTGCGTGCTCAAATGCAAAATCGAATAATTGGCAGCATTCTTCCTGAAATTATCGAAAGTCGCGTTTGAATTTTCGAAAAACTCGCCATCGAAATTGCTTTTTATCGATTGCATTTCGGTTTTGGAAAAAGTCAATTCGTAATTGGTTTTTTCGAAGACAGGGAAAATTCCCAGAACCGATTTTTTATCATTTGAAATTGGTTTTCCATTCAAATAAAAGCCCGCCGAATTATTGTAGGCAATCTTGAAATCATTCAACAAATAATGCATTTGGGCAAAATTTGTTGTTGTGGATTCTTTCGTAATCAAAGCTTCGAATGGCAGAAAATTTAATATGCCGTCTGGGACAATGATAAGGTTTTTGTAAGTTATGTTTGTTGGTAATTTCAACATTTTATAAAGTGAATTACCATAATGATTATAGCCCGAAATATTATCGGTGATTTTATTGGCATCGCTAAAATAATCCAAAAACGAAATTATTTTCGGAATAGCCGTATCGGTTACGTTAAAATTTTCCAGTTTAATTCTTTGGTTTGCCAAGGTGAAAATATACATTCTCTCAAATCCCGAAAAATATTCCACCATAATGGCTTTGTCTTTTTCGAGTTTTGAATATAAGTCTTGAATATTCCAATCTGTTTTCGATGTTTTAGATTCTTTTGCTCTTTTGGATTTTAAAGAAAGCATCAATTCGTTTTGTTTTTTTATGGCTTCGTTTATTTTGGAAACGTTTGCCAAATCGCCTTTTTGCTGTTCTTTCAGGATTTCGTTATTCCAGTTTTGAAGTTGTTCCAAATGCAATTTTTCTTCTCTGGAAGCTGTTTTTTTGTTCGAAAGATAACTTTTCAAAACACCCGATTTGGTTCGTTCCGAAAGCTGGAAAGCACTTTCGATGTAACCGATTTCATTTTCTTTTTTGAAGAGAAAATCATAAATGGCGATACATTTTTCGGTTCGGTTTCTAATACGGATTTGGTTGATGATTTTGGAGTTCTCATAAACCAATAAGTTGGCAAACAACTCCTCGATTTGAAAAGAAAGCGCGTACGCTTCCAATCCTTTTTTGGGTTGGTTTTGTTCTACAAAAATCTCCGCTTGCAAATCCAGCGCGTCCAGCAAAACGGTTTCGGCATAAAGGGAATTGGGATTGGGCAGAATGTTTTTTTGATTGGAATAATTGGGAATCAAAATCCGGAAAATGGCTTTAATCAAGTTGCTGGATTCGGCATATTTTTGTTGTTGGAATAACAAATTGGCTTCTTCATAATTGAATTTGGCTAGTTTTCGAGGCGAAATATTGGGCGTTGCAAAGAAATAGTTCTTGGCTTTTTCAAAATAAGAATTGGCCAATTCCATCTTTTGCCATTGCAAATTTAATGAGGACAAGTTGCGGTAACAATTGGCCAGCGTTTCGGTTTGGGTTTTGTCGGATTGTAATAATCGAATGGCTGTAAAATAAGAGCTTTCCAATTTTTTAAATATATTGGGAATTGGTTTTGAAAAATTTGGATTTTTATAACTTAACACATAATTGTTGCCCAAGTTATTGAACAAATTTCCTTTTTGAACGGCAGATAATTTCTCGGTTTTAATGGTTTTTTCGAGTAAATCAATGGCTTCATTCACTCGACCCGTGTTTTGATACACATTCGACAAATTGAGGATGGCCGCTATTTTTTGGGCTTGGTTTTTTTCGGCATTGGCAATAAAATAATACTGTTTGATGGTGTTTTCCGCATTGTCATAATCGCCCATAATGGTGTAAAGATTGCCTAAAGGTTTTAGGCAATATTCGGTAATGTCGTAATTGGAAAGTTTGTTCTTTTGATAAATTTGCCAAGCTTTTTCATAACTCGAAACGGCTTGATTGGTTTTACCAAATTGATTTTCGTAGTAGGCTTTATTGCAATTCAAGACCACAATGGCCAGTAGTTCATTCTTGGTTTTTGGTATGGGATTTTTCCGGAAATTTTTTTCGGTTGCGTCTAATTTTTGCAAACTTTCCAAAGAAGGATTGGCTACAACGGCATCAACGGCATTGTAAATTTTATCTTCTAGCGTAAGCGAATTTTGTCCAAAAACAGTCAGCGTAGTGAAGAGTAGAAGAAAAAAAAGTTTTTTTACCATTAGGGGATTAAGTTTATTAAGTCAGTTTTGATAAAATAAATCCGTGAAAATCAGTTTAAATCCGTGTCATCTGTGTGCCATTTCTAAAACTTCCAAATACCATACAACTGAAAATAATTGAAATTATCTTCAAAATTCAGGACATATCTCGCGCCAAAACTTGGGCCAATTCTCGCTGCGCCAATGGTTAAATCAAACAATAATCCTGTTTTGAAACTGGTAAAAGATTCTTTTGTAGTCTTGGATTCGTTGGTTGTCGAAAGTAAAAGTTTATCGGTTGGTCCTTCATAAGTTTCTATTTTCAGGTTTTGTTCCTGCTTTTCCGAAACATTAAAGTTGGCTTGTAATCCTGCCCCAATTCCTATGAAATTATTGATATTGTATCGCATTAGCACCGGGATTTCCCAATTGATGTTGCTGTTTTCCAATGAAGTTGTGGTGCGTTGCAATTGACGAACACCATTGGCATTTTGAACGAAAGTTTCTTCCGTTGTCGTTGTTCCATCATAAGAATGCAAGCTATTCACGAACTCGGCTTGCCAATAATAGCGATAGGATTTGAATGGCGAAACCGTGGCTCCCACAAAATAACTTTTGGAATTTTCTAAATCAGGATACATATTATAACCTGCTTTTGCTCCGACAGAAATTCCCGGCGAGAATCGTGTAGTGGCATAATTGGTAATTATGGGTTCGTTTTTGTCGAAAATAATGGCGGTTCTACTTTTGGTTTTTACTTTGTGAAAGTCTTTGTTGAACTTCATCGAATACTTGACAAATCCCTTGGTACTGTCTTTTTCTTTGACGTTTTTCTGTTCACTTCCCGGCAAATAAATGTTTTTGAAGGTAAAGAATATCTGTTTTTGTTTGATAATCGTGTCTAAACAACTCGTTGTTGGTTCTTCGCCCTTGGGACAAATCGGACATTTGGGATACATATCTTCGATTTGAAAAGTCTTTTTGTCGAACATATCTGGAATGTCGGTTTCCAGTCGAATCATTCTCGCCGGACCTTCACCATTGTTTTGAAAACGCGTTTTGAAGTTGACTCTCTTGAATCTCACCAATCTGTAATTCATAAAACTTCCGTTGGAACCCATTTTGTTGGGGTCGTGCGAAGTCACGATTTCCATTTCGAGGTTTTTGACTTTGTGGTTCTTAAAACTTCGGTTTGGGACAAAAACACTTCGCATCGTAACGGTAGCACTGGTGTCTTTAATCATTTCGGGCGTGGTTTTGTGGGTAAAAAACACGTTTCGGGTTTCGCCCGGATTGACTGCGTCAAATTCAAGGATTGTTACGTTTTTGTATATTTTTTTTGCTTCCAATAAAGTAGCATCTAAGTCTTCTTCGGTTGTGGTGACTTTATATTTTTTGGCTGTGGCCAAAGCGTTTTCGGAAGCTAAATATGAATCCGAGTCATCTAAATCATTCGTAGAAGCAACTAGATTTTCTTTCACTTCTCGTTCGCCCGCATACGTCCTGAAATCGACCAATTCGAAGTTGTTGTTTTTGAATTGTTTTTCGTTGTAAAAAAGATATAATTTCCCGTCGGCGACGTAATTTTCCATATTTTGATAACTCACGATTACTTCCATTTGCTGGTCGGGAATTGGATCACAATTTTTTTGAATGGACAATCCGTTTTGGTCTTCGATTGAAGCTATGTCTGTATAAATTTCATCCGTCGAAATTTCGTTAACCGCAACTGCTTTTGGTCTTGTTGCTGGTGGTTTTCCGTTGTCGTAATTGTTGGTTACGGCAAGTCTGGTGTTGTAAGTTCCTTTGTTTTTATAAACGTGTTTGGGTTCGGCTTCTTTGCTATAATGACCATCGCCTAATTCCCATAAATAAGAATAAGACGGTTTTGGAGCACCAGCAATTGGGATTAAAGGTGGCGTTTCGGGTTTGAATTTTAGCGCATTTGCCTTTTGATTATAAGTGATAATGGCTCTTCGGGTTACTGTATCTTTTACTTTGGTTTGCGAAAACGAGACGATAGATAATAGAAAACAAGAGAGCGATAATAGTTTTTTCATAATCGATACGGTTTGAATAAAGTTCTAAAAATAGAAAAAAGGGTTGAATAAATAATTTCTTTTTCCTTAAATCCGATGAAATTGAAATTGTTACCCTTGTTTTTGATGTTTTTCAAAATGAACGAATGGTATTAATATACCTTAAAGGATATAAAATAGTAAAAATTTGATTAAATGTACTTTAAAGGGTATAAATAAGTGATAAAATTATAAAAATATATCAGAAGTGGTGTAAAATATCGAAAAAATTGTATATTTGTACTTTAAAAGGTATAAAAATGAAAGAAAATTCTAGAAACGACATCAGCAAGTATGTCAAACAAAGACGAAAACAAAGCAAATTGACCCAGCCCGAAATGGCTTTGAAAGCTGGAGTAGGCTTGCGATTTGTCAGGGATTTAGAACAAGGAAAAAACACGTTGAGAATGGATAAAGTAAACGATGTTTTGAGATTATTTGGGGAAACATTGGGCGTGGTGCCATTGGACAGGGATAAAATTTTAGGAAATGAATAGATCGGGAAAAGTATATTTTAAAGATAATTATTGCGGACAAATTAGCGAAACCGACAGTGGCTATTTGTTTGAATATGACAATGATTATTTGCAAAATAAAACTGCACAAGCCGTAAGTTGCACAATGCCATTGACCGATAAACCATTTGAAAGCAAGACTTTATTTCCTTTTTTTGACGGTCTAATCCCGGAAGGTTGGCTTTTGGATATTGCCGAAATGAACTGGAAAATCAATCACAAAGACAGAATGGGATTGCTCTTGACTTGTTGTCAAGATTGCATCGGTGCAGTAAGCGTTAGAAATAATGAAAAATTATAAAAAGAAATATTTAGAAAATTTAGCCCGTACCAGTAATGCCGTAAATGAGCCTCCAACTCCTTACGGCAGCAAATGTTTGTATTGTTACGAGCCATTAACGCAAGGCGAAACCCACTTTCATCAGGCGTGTAACAAAAGATTTTTTGGTCAGTTGTACACGCCAACATTGGCTTATAATCTAGAAAATCTGCAAGAATTAGCCACTAAAATAATCCAAAGCCAGATGGCGGTTACGGGTGTTCAAGCCAAGGTTTCGTTGAGTTTGCATCGAAAGGAAGACAAGAACACTACCAAAAAGCTAACCATCGTGGGGCTTTACGGCGATTATATCTTGAAACCGCCATCGGAATATTATCCCGAATTGCCCGAATTGGAAAATGCCACGATGCGAATGGCGGAGCGTTGCGGTCTTGCAACCGTGCCGAGTAGTTTGGTTTATTTGCAAGACGAAACTTTGTGTTACATCACCAAACGGGTCGATAGAACCCGAAAAGGCAAGTTGCAAATGGAAGATATGTGCCAATTGAGCGAACGACTTACCGAGGACAAATACAAAGGAAGTCACGAGCAAGTGGCCAAATTGGTTTTGAAATATTCATCGAGTCCTTTGCTGGATGTCAGTAATTTTTATGAGCAGGTTTTGTTTAGTTTCTTTACGGGAAATGCCGATATGCACCTCAAAAACTTTTCGTTGTTGGAGAAAGAAAACCTCGGAATGGTTTTGTCGCCAGCTTATGATTTAGTACCCACGGTATTGGTAAATCCGACCGATTCCGAAGAATTGGCCCTGAATTTGAACGGCAAAAAAAAGAAACTCAACTACAATGATTTTTTGGCAGCTTATGAAAATGGAGGTCTCAACAAAAAAGTTTTGGACAACACGCTGGAACTTTTTCGGTATTGTAAACCCGAAATGTTTGAAGTTCTGGATAAAAGTTTTGTGAGCGATGATTTCAAGGCGAAATATAAAAAAGTTATTGAGGAACGGTATGCGCAACTGGGTTTGAACTAATTCATTGCGATTACAGAATAGTGTAAAATCAAAAAGTGGCGAAATTACTCGCCACTTTTTTTATGGATAGAATTTGGGTTATTGTATCGCATTGATTGCGGCTACTAATTGTGCTTCGGTTCCGATTGTTGTTTCGGCTAGTGTGAAAGTATATACATCATTGGCTTGAACTGTCACTGCCTTGATGGCGTATCTCCAGTTGCCGTTATCTTCAGTTGCGAAAATCACGTGACAGGCTAATCCTATTGGGATTTGACCGTAATGTTCGCTGAATTGTTTCGTAGTGGAATTATAAGTATCTAATTTAGCTAAAGCATTGGTTCCTTCGCCATCATATGACAAATAAATAGCGCTATTGGTGTTGTCATATCCAGTTGGAACTTCGGCTAGAATGGTTGTTCTAGGTCTGGGGTCACTGTAGAATTTATCCACGTTTGTCCAGCCAAAGTTGCCAAAAGATACATTATAAGTATTTTGTTTAAAATCAACATTTCCGTCTTTTTGTCCTCCAGTTCCCGCAGCAGTTCCAGGTCTTACCCAAGCCAAATTTTCAGGATCGGTAGTAATGTCTCCTGCCCAGAATAGCATTCCAGTATCGATGGCTCCTGTTAAATTTGCGGGTACTTGAAGTTGAATACCGCCATTTGACACTAAATCAACTCCGCCTTGAGAAGCTTTGATGAAAAATTCTCCGCCTGATTTCAGCAAACTTTTTTTGCCGTCAGGCATCACTCCCATTGTGGGTTTGTTTGTGATAAGCATATTTCCTTTGTCGAAAAGCTCGATAAAAGTAATGTCGATTGCTCCAGTAACAGGGCTTCCGTTTTTAGTTAGCGCATTCCCGTTTAAAGTGATAATAACTCCTTTTGCAGATGTCAAAGTTATGGTTCCTGTTCCAGCAGTAGCCGTGAAAGTTTGTGTGTTTTTTTTGAGTCCTGCTTCGTTTATTCCTTTGAATGCCGCTGCTGTTGGAGGAATTGGATCTAAATTTTCATTGTTAGTACAGCTTGCGAAAATCATTGTCGCTAAAACTAAAAGTCCGATGTTTTTAAAATTTGATTTCATAATTTCTAATGTTTTAAAATGGTTGTTTATAGTTATATCAATTCGGGTTTGATATTGTTACCCCTAATTTTATTTTTTTTTATCTGGTAATTAATGCCCAAATTTTATGGATGAATGAGAGGCTGATTTTTTTTAAATTTTCCATAATCTAAAAGTTTTAAAAGTTCTTAATTATTTATATGGCTATATCAATTGGAGTTTAAATTTGTTACCCTTTTATTTGAATCATTTTGAAAAAGCTACCATTATCTAATGTTTCCAACACTGTTTTTTGCGGTGTCGTGTTTGGTTTTTAAAACATTCGATACTGAGCTTTTTTGAGGAAAAGGATTTCCATCATCCTGACCATTTGGCCTTGTAGTTCTTTCGTTTGTTTGATTACTTTTAGTTCTTGTTTTTAGAACCTGAACAGGTTCTGTGATTTCGTCAGAAACAGAAGTTATTTCTCCAGACATACTATTTTCTTTAAAATAAGGATTGGTAATTGCAGCAGCGCTTGACAAATCGCTTTTAGCTTTTACGATGTCTTGGGTTGATTTTTCTGTTTGTGCAAAACCAATTGATGTTGCTAAAACCATTAGAAGATAATATTTGTTAATGGTGTTTTTTTCTGATGTGTGATGAGTTGATTTCATAATTTCTATTTTTAAAGGATTATAATTTTTGATTTATACCGTTATATCAATTGGATTTTAAATTTGTTACCCCTTTAATCTGAATTTATTTCAGATTCTTTTTTACATTAGCAGATAAATATTTTTTTATGGCACAAAGCACAATTCATCCCGACCAAATTTATATCGATGGACTTGCCAATAATGATTCGGCAATCATTCAATCTATTTACAAGAAGTTTGTCCCTAAAGTCGTTCATTATATAAGGAATAATTCCGGCGATGAAGACCGGGCGCAAGACGTGGTTCAAGAAATAATGATTCTACTTTTCAATCAGGCCAAAGCGAAGAAACTGCAACTGACTTGTCCGTTTGACGCCTACTTTTTTTTATTGTGCAAAAGAAAATGGTTGAACGAAATAAAAAAATCTTCGAATAAAGGGGTAACAATCGATGGGGATTTGCCATCTATTAATGAATCTACCGAGCAAATGGTAACAGAAACCGAAGTGTTCGACGAAAAACAGCAACTTTTTGACTTGATGTTTCAAAAACTGGGCGACAAATGCCAAGAGTTATTGAAATTGAGTTTCACCATCAAATCGATGGAGGAAGTTGCCGAAAAACTCAATGTAACTTATGGTTATGTGAGAAAGAAAAAATCGTTGTGCGTTGGTCAATTAACCCAGTGGATTCAAGAAACCAATCGCTTTCAATCTTTAAAAATTACTTAGCCATGAACGAGGAACGCTACATAAAATTCGATCAATATCTTGCCAACGAAATGTCTGCCGAAGAGAAAACAGTTTTCGAAAAACAATTATCCGAAGATCCAGAATTGGCAACATCATTGGAGGTTTTCAAAGAATTACATCTCCATTTGGAAAATAAATTTGGAAAAGAATCCGAATTTAATGCCTATAAAAAAAATATAGAATCTATTTCTAAAAAACATTTCAAGACTAAAAAATCAAAAGTTATTGATTTCAGTGCTTGGCATTATGCGGTGGCGGCTTCGGTGGCGATTTTGGTTGGACTGTTTGTTTTTCAGAACATAAATCCAACTTTTGAGGATTATGATAATCCAGAAATGGCAACTTTTGTTGAAAGAGGAGATGTGAACGAAAATTTAAAATTAGCACAAGATGCTTTTAATGCAAAAGAATATAAAAAAGCAATTCCAATTTTTGAAACGGTTTTAAAAACCAATAAATCACCTGAAATTCAGTATTTTTATTCCATTGCACTTTTGGAAGACAATCAACTTCAAAAAGCCGAAATCAATTTTTCTGATTTAAGATATGGGAATTCTATTTACAAAAACAAGGCGACTTGGTATTTGGCACTTTCAAAACTCAAACAGAAAGATTTTAGATCCTGCAAAGACATTCTGTTGACTATTCCTGATGATTTCGAAGATTACGACCAAGTTCAGGAATTGTTGAATGAGTTAGACTAAATTCTCACCATATAAGTCATTTAAGTTTTTAATAAAATTCTTAAATGACTTATATGGTTAATTTTTTGGGCAAGATTGTATATTTGCTGCTTAAATGAGATTGCAATGACAATTACTGATACCCACACCCATTTATATTCCACTGAATTTGACCAAGACCGCAACGAAATGATTCAGCGTGCCATTGATGCTGGAGTTACACGATTCTTTATCCCTGCTATTGATTCTACTTTTACACCATCGATGTATGAATTAGAAAAAGCTTATCCCGAAAATATTTTTTTGATGATGGGTTTGCATCCAACGCACGTCAAAGACAACTATCTCAATGAATTACAGCATGTTGAAGAAGAATTATCCAAAAGAAAATTCTTTGCCGTGGGCGAAATTGGCATCGATTTATTTTGGGATAAAACCCATTTACCGCAACAACAAGACGCTTTTAGAAAACAAATTCAATTAGCAAAACAATACAAATTGCCCATCGTAATTCATTGTCGGGAAGCTTTTGATGAAATTTTCGAAATATTGGAAGAAGAAAAATCATCTGATTTATTCGGGATTTTTCATTGTTTTTCCGGCACTTATGAGCAGGCATTACAAGCCATTTCGTACAATATGAAATTGGGAATTGGCGGAGTTGTGACTTTTAAAAACGGAAAAATAGACCAATTTTTGAACCAAATCGATTTGAAACATATTGTTCTAGAAACCGATTCTCCTTATTTGGCGCCCGTTCCTTTTCGAGGAAAACGCAACGAAAGTAGTTACCTAATTAATGTTATCGATAAACTGTCAATGATTTACAATCTGTCGAAAGAGGAAATTGCTTTGATTACAACCCAAAATTCTAAAGCTATATTTGGGATTTAATGTAGATTTCACTACTTTTCGATAAAATTTTTGTTCATTTGCCTTTTAAAAAACATGTTATATGTCAAAATTTGACGCCATTCGTCCATTTTATGAAACTGAAGTAAACGATGCCATTCAAGGTGTGCTTCATCACCCTATGATGAAAGCATTGATGAACTTTACATTTCCAGATCTTCCTGACGAAATATGGAAAGAACAATTGCTACGAACGCATTCAACGAGAGATTTTCAATGTAACTTTACATACAAATCACTCAAAAAAATTCTTGAAAAAAAATCAGATGGATTGACCACTTCTGGATTTGAAAAGCTTCAAAAAAACACACCTTATTTGTTTATTTCAAATCATCGAGACATACTTTTAGATACTTCATTATTAAATGCTTGTTTGTTCGAAAATAAATTAGTGATGACTGCATCGGCCATTGGAGACAATTTGGTGCAAAAATCATTCTTGAGAACACTAGCCCGATTGAACCGAAACTTTCTAGTTCAAAGAGGTTTGTCGCCACGCGAAATGTTGCAAAGCTCAAAATTATTATCCGAATATATCAGCATATTATTGCAACACGAAAACCGTTCTATTTGGATAGCGCAACGAGAAGGAAGAACAAAAGACGGCAATGACGCTACAAATCCTGGCGTTTTAAAAATGCTAGCTATGGCATCTGACGAAGAAAATTTGATGGATTATTTCAAGAAAATTCAAATAGTTCCCGTTTCTATTTCATACGAATACGACCCAACCGACTTTTTGAAAATGCCACAACTTTTGGCAGAAGCCAAACAAGAAATTTACATCAAAGAAAAAAATGAGGATTTCATCAACCTTATGAGTGGGGTTATGGGGCAAAAAAAACGCATTCACATTCACGTTGGAGATGTTCTAGATAAAGAATTGGATATTATAAAAGAGCTACACGAAAACTCAAACAAACAAATTCAAGCTTTGGCACAAATAATAGACGATTCTATTTTAAGCAATTATAAACTTTGGCCTACCAATTATATTGCTTACGATATTTTGAATAAAACCACAACCTATCAGCATTTGTACACCGAAAACGAAAAATCGCTTTTTGAACGCAGATTAGAAATGAGGATAGATCATAGCAATCCATTGGCGTTGCAAGGTTTCTTGTCTATGTATGCGAATCCGGTTGTGAATAAATTAAAATACGAAAATGCTATCTAAAGCCAAAATCCTCTTGATTTATACCGGCGGAACCATTGGTATGATGAAAGATTTTGAAACAGGAGCACTCAAGGCTTTTAATTTTAGAAAATTGCTGCAAAAAATCCCTGAGTTAAAACAATTGGATTGCGACATCGAGACAGTTTCTTTCGAAAAACCAATCGATTCTTCTAATATGAATCCCGAGAATTGGACAGAAATTGCTCAAATCATCGAAAACTATTTTGACAATTTTGATGGATTTGTAGTGCTTCACGGTTCAGACACGATGTCTTATTCTGCATCGGCATTGAGTTTTATGCTCGAAAATTTATCAAAACCCGTGATTTTTACAGGCTCGCAATTGCCCATTGGCGATTTAAGAACTGATGCCAAAGAAAATCTCATAACAGCCATTCAAATTGCATCTTTAAAAGAAAACAACAAACCCCTAATTAGCGAAGTCTGTCTTTATTTTGAATACAAATTATATCGAGGCAATAGAACGACCAAGATAAATGCCGAAAATTTCAATGCATTTATTTCTCCAAATTATCCCACTTTGATAGAATCGGGAGTGAATTTGAAGACTTTTCCCGATTTGTTTTTGCCACAGACCAAGGAAAAAAAACTTAAAATTCATAAAAAATTAGACACTAACGTAGCCATTATAAAAATGTTTCCTGGCATTAGCGAAACCGTTTTGTCGGCAATTTTTGATATTCCGCAACTAAAAGGAATCGTATTAGAAACCTATGGCGCAGGAAATGCTCCAACCGAAGATTGGTTTTTATCCTTACTAAAAAAAGCCATTGCCAACGGATTGTATATCGTTAATGTGACCCAATGCTCCATCGGAAGTGTGAACATGGGAAAATATGAAACGAGCACTGCCTTGAAGGAAATTGGAGTGATTTCTGGCAAAGATATCACTACCGAAGCTGCCATTACAAAATTGATGTATTTGCTGGGACAAAATGTTTCGAAAGAAAATTTTAAAACCCTTTTCGAAACTTCTTTAAGAGGAGAGTTGCTATAAAAATCGATTATTATTACCGATTGCATATTCAATATAGTCCAATTGCATTGTACTATTTTCATATTGCATCGGCATTATACCTATACTCTTCAGATTAAAACATAAATTCATTTGGTATAATTTTCTAAAGTCAATTTTTTTAGTGTTCTTTGCAGGCGCAAAAATAATAGAGAGGTGTCCGAGTGGTTGAAGGAGCTAGCCTGGAAAGCTAGTATATGGGTAACTGTATCGAGGGTTCGAATCCCTTCCTCTCTGCAAAATTAAAGCCTTTAAAATCTTATGATTTTAAAGGCTTTTTTCTTTCTAGAAACTGCTCATTGCTTACCTCTCAAACACATTGTTTTTAATCCGAGATCACGCGATTGAAATAAATTCCGCCAAGATGCTCAAAGGGGACACAAAGATTCGCAAAGAAAAAAATGGATTCTTGAGATTGAACTTAAAAAACTTTGCGAATCTTTGCGAATTCTTCGGGTTCCTTTGTGAAATTAGCCTAATGCTTATTCTGGGTTAATAGAACACTAAAATCACAAAATAAAATTTAGGAGGTTTTAAACTTTCAAAAGAGATTTTGGCGTCCAATTTTTTATCAACATTCCCTTAAAATTAACTTTTGTTCCGTCACGATATAAACTGTCGTTTTGTAATTTTACAGAATGTATGCTTTAGTCGATTGTAACAATTTTTATGCTTCCTGCGAACGTGTTTTTCAACCGAAATTCAACGGAAAACCTGTTGCAATATTATCCAACAACGACGGCTGCGTGATTTCCAGAAGCAATGAAGCCAAAGCAGTTGGCGTTCCAATGGGTGCTCCAGCATTTCAAATCAAAGAATTGGTCAAAGAAAAAAACGTTCAATTATTTTCTTCCAACTATCCGCTCTATGGCGATTTGAGTAATCGGGTAATGAAGATTTTAAACCAATTTACGCCCAATCTGGAAATCTACAGCATTGACGAAGCTTTCCTAAATTTTGACGGATTAAACATTTCAGATTACCACGATTACGGTCTCCAAATGAAAACCCGTGTGCAAAAATGGGTCGGAATTCCGGTTTGCATTGGCTTTGCCGAAACCAAAGCTTTATCGAAAGTAGCCAACAAAATTGCCAAGAAATTTCAGGAAAAAACCCAAGGCATTTATGTAATTGACACCGAAGAAAAACGCATTAAAGCCCTGAAATGGACTAAGATTGAAGACGTTTGGGGCATTGGTTATCGAATGAATAAAAAAATGAAGTCGAAAAACATCAAAACTGCGCTAGACTTCATCCAACCGCAACACGAAGCTTGGATCAAAAGAGAAATGGGGGTTGTGGGACTTCGACTGAAATATGAATTGGAAGGAAAATCGGTTTTGGATTTGGAACCCATTCCTGACCAAAAGAAAAGTATTGCCGTTACTAGAAGTTTTCCCAAACAAATTGCCGATTTTGATTTGTTGCGCGAACGCGTGGCGACTTTTGCCTCGGTTTGTGCAGAGAAATTGCGAAATCAAAAATCCTGTTGCCATACTATTATTGTGATGTTGGTCATTGACAAACATAGTGTTCAAACGAATAAATATTATTTTAATATGGCGGTTACTCTGCCTTTTGCAACAAATTCGACCCTGACCATTTCGAACACAGCCATCAATGTCCTAAAAAAATTGCACGCAGGTAACGAAAACATCAAATTCAAAAAAGCAGGCGTAATCGTAACCGAATTGATTGACGAAAACAAAAAACAACTGCAATTATTTGATGAAGAAAACCCAAAACATTTGGCTTTAATGCAGGCAATAGACAAACTCAATCATAAAATTGGTGATAAAAAAGTAAAACTCGCCACCCAAAACTTGAACCTGACTTGGAATATGAACCAGAACCATCTGTCACCAAAATACACTACTAATTTCAACGATATTCTCGAAATACGATGTCCCTAAAAAAAGACCAAAAGCTAACTTTTTTTCAGCCTAATTTTGAAAGTGAACTGCGAATTCCTTTCATAAAAGAAGGTGTATCGGCAGGATTTCCCTCGCCTGCAGCTGATTTTATGGAAAATAGCATTGATTTAAACAAGGAGTTAAGCGAAAATCCGTTGGCCACATTTTACATCAAAGTCAAAGGAAATTCGATGATTGACGCCGGTATCAACGACAAAGATGTTTTGGTTGTGGATAGAAGTCTCGAACCCCAAAACAACAAAATTGCCATTTGCTTTATCGACGGCGAATTTACCGTGAAACGCATCCAACTCGAAAAAGACTGCTTGTATCTAATACCCGAAAACCCCAATTATCCCGCCATAAAAGTCACTGAAGAAAACCAGTTAATCATTTGGGGAATTGTAACTTATGTGATAAAAAAGGTGTAAAAAAAGTAAATATATTCTTTAATTTATTATATTTGAATTATCTGACACTATCAATAATTCAAAAATTATAATCGTAATTTTAATACAATGGCAAGACCAAAATTAGATTTAGAAAGAATAAAAAGGGAGTTACACAGCGTAAACGACTATTTAGACGAACAATATGGCAAACAAGGAACACCGAAAAGAGAAGAGTTTTCTAAAAATGCCTTGGCTTTTTACTATGGTGAATTAATAAAAGAAAAACGCAAAGAAAAACATTTGACCTAGCAGCAACTCGCTGACCAAATAGGCAAAGAACGCGCCTACATTGCCAAAATTGAACAAGGCAAAACCGATTTGCAAATATCCAATTTTGTACAAATTATCAATGACTTGGGAATGAGTTTGCAATTAAAAGAAAGCTAAAAACAGTTTATCAATTGGTAAATTGTGACTTATGTGATAAATTAAGGTGTAATTTTCAATTACGATAAATTGTCTAAAACATTTTTACAATTGAACACATCAAAATAAGAATGTCAATAAAAGTTGAACCTTATTTTCAAAAAAATAATTTTAAAAACAGAGGTGATAATATATTTTATTAAATCTTTTTTTACTAATCAAAAAAAACTATTACCCTTTGCTTTAATAAAGATTAATCTCATAAAAAATACCTTTATTTGTACCTACGGGATTTAATATTCAATGTAAAATTTTAATATAGATAATGGATAAGATGAACAGTACACAAGAAAACCTTACAGAAGTCAAATTTCAATATTTTTCTTTAAAATTTACACCTTTAAATCATTTAAGTGATAAATATGATAGTAATGATATTATGAGAAATGTAATTACTTATATTTCACAAAAACTTATAGAAGACAAAGAAGGGCATTTAATTGACAGACACGAAGGAAGACCTAATAGTATGAGAGAACTTTTTATGAATCGAGCTGTATTCCTTCCTAAAGAAAATAGAATTAGATGCTCTATGGCATTATTAAGAAGCGGAAGAGAGCCACTACTAAAACCTAAGGAGCAATTTAAATTAGTCTCTATGAAAGCTCTTGGAAGCATTGCCGAAGAAACACATTTTTTTATAGATTATAGCAAAGGATATTCTGTTATATGTATCGAGTATCAACATTATGGTCCACGATTATCAGATATTGAATATTATTTTAGAAATGTTGCGCACAAAGTTCTCAAACAAAGTAAAGCAACAGAAGTAAATATCTATATGGATGTTTCTATAGATAAAGCATTAAACAGCTTAAGAAATGTACTAAATATGGACATTAAAGTCCAACCAAAAAATCTCCCACAACTTGATACTGATCTTCAAGGTAAATATTTTAGTGGAATGAACAATATCGCAAATACCTTAAAACCCAAATATATTAAAATTGATTGATCACGATATGGATACTTTAGCAAATTATTATGGAGAAATAATAAATAATATTTTTAGGGATATTCAAGGCTGCTGATAGCGTATCGATATATTCTTTCAACGCTCCAAAATCTTCCTCGGTTTGATTATGTACTTTTTTGTAATACAATCGTTGAAGAAATAACTCTAATTTTTCGGGGAAAGTGGTGACGTCTGCTTTGGCAAACTTGAGCAATGCTTCTTTTACTTCAACCCGATTTGATTCTTCATCTTTTTCCTGGCTTCCTGCACCAATCAATATAAAATTATCGGGCAATAAATCGTCGAGGTACAATTGAAAAATTGCAGGGAGTAACTTACGTTTCGACAAATCGCCATTAGACCCGAAAATAACCAATATCTGGTTTTCTACTGTATTTTTC
>ERZ1034363.574-NODE-574-length-24954-cov-3.378020_pt1 | contig 24954 bp, 34 predicted proteins | sample MGYA00520616_ERZ1034363 | MGnify/ENA primary metagenome ERZ1034363 (study PRJEB33736, sample SAMEA104284506) | Azolla filiculoides | biome: Urban; feature: Water surface; material: Ditch water | place: Netherlands | collected 2015-10-28 | depth 0-0.1 m ... | reverse complement strand
ATTAATTTAACCCCCCTTGGCTACTCTACCCGCACGGATCCTACTTACCCGCACCCAACTACCCTCAAACAAAACCCTAAAGCCAACGTACCATGAATAACTACCCAGACCCCCAGATCATTGAGACCCCCTATGGCCGGGGCGTGGCATACTTCCACGCTGATGGACACATGACTATTGAACCCGCCTACGGCCTAGAGGAAGGCCACGGCGGGCGTGTTGTCGCGGTGACACGTGACACTGAAGGCATTGACGCTGCTTTTATGATCAACAACGTACGCTATGGCTACTTTTACGCCGAGATCAACGACAACGTGCACGCGCCTAGCTTTGGCGAACCAGTAGCCCGGTTCCCTATGTTCGACAAGTGGTCAGACAGTGCCCGCAAGAAGATCTCTCAGTGGGTTACTGAGAATTACAACGAGATCATGACCCCGCTACGCCGGGCAGAAGCAGACCTAGCACGCGCCCGCGACAAAGCTAGTCGACTTGAACAAGCCATGCTCAGAGCGCAAGAAGAGTGGCAAGAAGCGGAGCGCGACTGCTCAGAAGCTTTTCAGCGTGTTGCTGATCTCAAGAACTTCGCATTTGCCGGGTGCTGTGAAAACTTTGGCAACTGCGGACACTAACCAACTAACACAGAATAGGACACTGAACAATGACTAAAATAGGCGATCTCGTAACGATCCCAGACCTAGGCGATAACGATCTCTACGCCGTTATAGGACAATCGATAGGCGGGGGGTACTGGGTGCAGAACCAGCGCACCGGAGCACTACCTAGACCGGCCTACGGCGGTTATATGCCTAGGGACATGATCTCGACCGGCGGGCGACACTTGACCTATGCCGGGTTAGCGTGCCAGAGCGCGGGCACTGTCCACTCAGACGATACTGTCGAGCACTACAGCGGAAGCACTACCCCGGAGCTTGTCTGCGGGTACCACATGCACGGCCACACAGAATGGAAAAAGAGCGCATGAGTTATGCACCTAGATCTCTCAGCTACCTCGACGGCAAAGCACAAGCCACAATGGACATCGCCGTGGACATCACACTGGCGTATAACCGAGCTAACGAGAGTGACGACCCCGCCGAGAACATGAAGGCACGCGGACTTCGCGAAGCCTTGGCAATTATCGAGAAAAGAGTAAACAATGAAAACTAAGACCTATGATCTAAATCTCTACGTGATCGATGGACACCTAAAGGTGCTCGCTCACGAGCTCGAACTGAGCTCAGACGGCGACATTCAGAGCATTGGTAGCAACTTCCACGAGATCATCAACATCCCGGTGACACGTGGCAATAAGCGCCAGTGGCAGAACTTCCTCGACTTCTTTGGCGAGACCGAGATGTTCGACGAGCTGGACAGCTGGTGGACAGCTCCTGTTGTCGACATCAGCACCCCGGAATATGACTACCCCGTCGAAGCAGTACGCCCTATGCCCGGCGAACTACAGCAGGCACTCAAGACCCTGCCAGAGTATGAGCTGGTGAGCTACGCATGAGTACCCCTGAAACGATCTCAGTAACCATTGACGTAAACATAAACGATCTCTGGAGCGCTATCTGGGGCTCAGACGGCGCTGGTAGCAACTACTGGTGCTCGAAGATCCGCACCATTGACGGCAAAGGCATTGATCTATGGATAAGTGAAGATCTTGACCCTAACCCGCAAGACTTCACGATCTACGATCACGAGCAAGAGATCTGGTATGACGTTAGTCTCGTGCAATTAGCTAACGGCTATGCACGTGCGCTCAATAATGGCGTGTCTCACTGTCGCTCATACCCGCTGGACATCAATGATCCAGACAGCTGCTTTGGAGATATTGTCCTTCAGCACGCTGTGTTTGGAGAGATGATCTATGGCTGAGAAATTGCTCTGGGTAGCAGTAGCTATCGGACTTTACCTAATCATTCACCAGATGATCTTCATCAACTACATCAAAGGATTCTAATGGCAACGCACGTAAGCAATAAGACAGTGGTAGCAGTACGAGATCTGCTACGAGTAGCGGGCACCGCTATGACAACTAAAGAGATCGCTCTTGCATTAGGCAAGTCATACGAGGCGGTGAGGCAGGCACTCGTGCAGGCTGATGTTGTCACGATCGGTTATGGCAACCCTAAGCACTACGCACTTGCTGAGATTGACAATGAGCGCCGAGTACCGAGCAAGAACAGCGGTATGGACTACACGGTGACGGGCGTAGAGATCGCACAGCTCGTGCCGGAATGGAACAAGAGCAGAGGCGACATCTTGGCAAAGCTTGCAGATAGCGAGATCGCGCCGGGCATTAGCCCTATGGATCTAGCTACACGGCTCGGTACCGCTTCCGGCGTACTTGCTCAGTTGTCGTACGATCTCAGCAGTGTCGCGCACCAGCCTGATTGGTACGAGATCCTCACCGAGAGCGAGTAAGCTAATGCTTGATTGGCTTGACGAGGAAGTGGGGCAGTGCCCAGTGCACCCCCTATTCCCGGTCTTGGCTTTCAATAAACAAACTAAAGAGTTCGAGTGCGTTATCTGCTCGACCGACAGAAATGAGAAATGAAATGGCTAGTAAGAAGATTGCACCGCTCGAAGTTACTGACACGGGCGAGATCCCTACGATCAGCGTAGACATCCCTACCGATTACGAAGCTATGCTTCCTGATCCTGTACCGGCTACCGAGCACGTAAGCGGTCAGACGTGGGCGACTACGCCCTACTACCCAGAGAGCAAGTTCTTGCCCCTAGTAGCGACAATTATTGCTTCTGTCGTAACAGGTGCTGCTTTGATCTCGATCGGTATCTTGATTGGAGCTGGTCTCTAATGGATTACGTATACAGCGCAGACATCAATCCAGCAGAACGAGAGATTGACGTGGAAGTTGAGTGCATCTTCTGTGGATTACAGGAAGAGACCGAAGTAGTTGCTCAGGTAGGTCACTCAGAGACCACCTACCAGTGGACATGCCCACGACCTAACTGCACGGCTCTTCACACATTCACCATTGACAACGACAAACTATTCGACAATGAGTAGCGAAGAGACACGCCAGAAGCTGATCGACCTCGAAATCGAGCGACAGCGGATAGAACAACAACTGGCAGAGCAAACTGCTGAGCTCGATAAGATCCTCAAAGCACGTGCAGACAGTGACCGTTACACCCAGATGATGCGTAAAGCGGTCGCTGATGCTCGTAAAGAGCTCGAACGTGAAGAGGCACTCGAAGCTTCCCGTGCACAGGCCGATCACGTATCAGCACAGCAAGAGGAACTGCGTACCAAGTTCGAGGCCATGGCCGAGGGCCGGGTGTGGTGGGAAGGGATCCTGCCACACCAGAAGAAAGGCGTAATGTTTGGCGCTGTCGCTAAGCGCTGGGTGCTCGGTGACGTACCCGGTCTAGGTAAGACGTGGCAGAGCATTGGCTGGCTTGATCTGGTCGAAGCTAAGCGCGTGATCGTAGTCGTACCCGCTGACATCTGTGACCAGTGGGCGGGCGAGGCCATGACACTAGCGCCACACCGCCATGTCGTAAGCCTGTACAAGAAGACACCTAAGCGCAGGCACGAGATGCTCGACGAGATGACCGCACGTGACGAGGGCATGATCGTAGTGAACTACGAGATCTGGCGACGAGACACAGACGTACTAGCCAAGCTCATGTGCTGGCAGGCAGATGCGATCATCGTCGACGAGGCACACGCGCTCAAGAACACACGTTCCGCAAACTTCAAGTCAATCAAGATGCTGACATTCGCAGACAACACATGCCCCGCATGTGACGGCCACATCAAGGGGATCTACGAACCTAAGAAGCACGCGCTTGATCGTCACGTGTTGAAGCCTTGTCCACATTGCGGTTGGAAAGCGGGCGATTCTGTGGATAAGTCGTATGCGAACCCGCTCGAAGAGTTCCTCGCTACCAAGTCAATCAAGTACGCACTGTTTACGACAGGCACGCCGATCCTCAACAGCCCTGAGGACATTTACTCGCTCCTGCACTTATCAGATCCGATACTTTTCAAGAATGTCAACAGCTTCCTCACCACCTACTGCCGTGAGAACTACCACACAGGCAAGTGGGAGTTCAGACCCGGCGCTGTCAACAACCTAAAACCCCTGATCGAAGGCCGTTTCCTAGCACGTACGTACGAAGATGCAGGCGTAGAGATCCCTACCCAGCACGTGCACGTGATACCTGTCGACCTCGACAAGAACGCCTACCCTAAGCAATGGCGAACCATTACACAGCTGTCGAAGGCTGCACAGATCTTGCTCGATAGCGGTGAGCGCATGACCGTCATGCACCTGATCGCACTCGTGACACGTAAGCGCCAAGCTAACGTATGGCCGGGCGGTATCCAGATGAAGGACGAGGACGGCAACGTAGTGTTCTCGGTAGGGGATGAAGTACAGGAGAGCGCCAAGATGGATCGCTTGATCGAGAACCTGAAGATCCACCACATTGACGGCCACCGACAGGTAGTGTTTAGCCAGTTCAAGACCGGGCTGGCCGAGCTGGAGAAGCGTATCGCACGTGAAGGTATCCGTGTCGTACGCCTTGACGGTGACACGCCTACCGATCTTCGATCAGAGATCAAGACCAACTTCTACCGCGCCAAGAACGAGACACCTAAGTGGGATGTCCTGCTGTGCAACTACAAGACCGGCGGTGTCGGCCTCAACTTGACCAGCATCACCAAGACACACATCCTTGACGAGGAATGGAACCCCGGCAAGCGCGACCAAGCCTATGCAAGATCCGCCCGCATGGGTCAGCTCGAAGAGACAGACGTATATGTCTACCGCATCCCCGGTACCATTGACACGTGGATGTCTAACACTATTCACCGTAAAGAACAGCTCATTGGAGAGTTCACAGACACCATGATCGACGAAAAGGAAGACGTAATGACCAACCTACGTGACGCTATCGAATCAGGAGAGATCCTCTAATGTGTAAATACTGCGAAGCTGGAAGACTATGCTCTGATTGCGAAAGCCACCTATACGGACGGGATCGAGACTAATGGAGATCGAGACATGCTGGGCTTGCATCTGCGGGCTGCATGAAGAGTGCTACGACACAGCTCCTGTCGACGAGATGTACAAGTGTTGCTGTCTAGATGTACAAAAGAGCGACAACATCGAAATGGGTCGAGAGATCGGTCGCCCCGTATCAGCTCCTGAAGACATCAATGATGTCCTCTCAGCTGGGCGTAAGCGAGCCGCGATGCTGTACCCAATCTTTGACGGCATGATCTGTGAATGGTCTGGCCTCAAGAACGCAGGTGGCGGTGTCGTACCTATTATCGGATGTGATAACAACCGACTTAGCTCCAAGAAGGGTGGCGATGGCGATCTCATTCAAGGTGACGTGCATCACGGCCCTGACAAGAACACGTTAGAGAATGGCCCCGGCAATGCTCACAGGATCTGTGCGTTCTGCCACCACCGTTGGCACGCTGCTAATGACAAGTTCTATGGCAAGCGCCCTACCCGTGACGATGGCAAGATCGATGGCACCAAGCCATTCCTGCCTCTTGACGAGTATGAATGGACAAAACATGACCCTGAAACTAAGGCAACCGAGCAAGAATTAGAAGAAAATGAGATCTATTGGACAAGAAACAGCAAATAGTGTGGTAAGTTGTTAGCAGGCACATGAGAGCCTCCTCCGGCTGGGATCGGATGTCCCCCAATCCGTCCGATCCCAGCCCCTCCTAAAACTAAAAGTCAAAAGTATAAATATAAAAGAAAGAAGAAACCGATGTTACTCTGGATCGACCTAGAAACAACCGGGCTTAGCCCAAAGGATGACTACATCCTCGAAGTTGCTTGGACTATTACCGACAACTCGCTGATCACCATCGATGATGTGTACACACACGTAGCGGAGATCTCTCCAGCTGCTTGGGTACAGCTAACGCAAACTCCAGAAGTATTGGAGATGCACCGCACATCTGGTCTGCTGACCGAGATCGACGAAGCAAAGACGCTCATTCGCCTCGAAGACATCGAAGACCAGATCATCTCACAGCTCAAAGAAGTAGGGCTCGAAGAGCCAATCATCGTAGCTGGCTTCAGTGTCCACTTTGACCTGTCGTTTATTCACGAGCACATGCCACGTCTGGCACGTATGCTGTCACACCGTACGTACGACGTGAGTACACTCAAGATGTTCTTCAAGTCTGTCTACGTAGATCACCACGTAGAGAACTACGGCAAACACCGCGCACACTACGACACGGTAGAAGCCCTGTCGATCGCACGCGAATACCGCGACTACATCCTGAAGGGGATCTAATGCCATCCGTAAGCCACTCCGAGGTAGACAGCTACCTGCTGTGTCGTCGTAAGCACTACTACGGCTACACCAAAAGCCTTCAGCGTGTACGTGAATCAGCTGCCCTAGCTATGGGTACCGCAGGGCACAAGGTACTCGAAGTGTTCTACCAGAACATCCTCGATGGCCACGAGTTCGACGTAGCATTAGCAGCTGCTAAGGCAGAAGCTGACATCCTACGTGAACAGGTAGACATCCCTGCCAACCGTGCCAACATCTTCGACACACTCTTCGATCTCTACTTCCCTAACGAGCCACTCGTGAAGCAGGGCTGGGAGATCCTAGGCGTAGAGAAGGCGTTCAACTTGGAGTACGACCCTGACACACAGTCACAGTACCCATTCGTAGTAGACATCCTTGCTCGCTCACCACAGGGCAAGGTAGTCGTCATCGACCACAAGTTTGTCTACGACTTCTACAACTACGAAGCATCGATCATGCAACCACAGATCCCCAAGTACATCGGTGCCCTACGTGCACTGAACTACACGGTCGACTACGGTGCCTACAACATGATCCGTACCCGCAAGCTCAAGGAACCAGACTTCGAGTCAATGGTTCAGTGGCTTGATGTCAAGCCTGAGTCAGCACGTGTACAGCAGGTGTTCAAGGAACAGATCGCTGTAGCCTCAGACATCATGAAGATCAAGAGCATGAGCGAGGAACAGCAGAGCGAGCACGCCTACCGTGTCGCTAACAAGATGGTCTGCCAGTCCTGTAGCTTCCTCGACATCTGTCGTATGGAGCTCTCAGGCGGCAACGCAAAGCTCATGATCGAAACAGAATACAAAATAAGAGAACGTAAATCGTTTACAGTATCAGAGGAAGTAGAAAACTAATGGCTACCAAGTCAAAGCTGGACATGCTCCTATCCCGCATGTCCGATCTCGAACACCAGACAGTCGACAAGAACTTCATGGGTATGCTCTATGGCCCTCCCGGTGTCGGTAAAACAACCCTAGCGATGGGCCTCGCCCACCGCCTTAGCAACGGAGGCAAAGTACTTTATGTCGACTCAGCAGATGGCTGGGTGTCACTTGAAAACATCCCCGCACTCATGCACAACACCATCCGCATACCCTTTCAGGAGTATGGAGATCTTCCTGCTCTCGCTGCTGCTCTCCGCGATGACCGCAAAGGCGTACTCGAAGGAGTCAATGTCATTGTCATTGACGAGCTCTCATCGATTGCTAACGACGTACTCGACCGAGTACTACGTGACCGCACCGGCACCAAGGATGACGAGATCCCAGACATCACAGCTGACTGGTCTGACTACTACCCACAGAAGGAACTCGTACGTAAAGCGATCATTCAGCTTCACGAAGTCCCTGATCTCCACGTTATCCTCGTTGCTCACGCTAAGGAAAAGGTAGATCACCGCAAGGTCAAGGTACAGAAGCCTGACTTCCCAGACAAGTTGCTGGGCGAGCTTCAGAAGCTCATGCACGTTACCGCGTACTGCACTGCTGAGACCTCACTCAAGGGTGGCGATGTAATCTACACTCGACAGGTACAGTCACAGCCATCAGCTCTTGTCGAAGCTAAGTCACGTATCGGTGGCCTTGCTTACAAGACTGACTCCATTGATTTTGTCATGACCGTTGCTAACTGGGTACAGGGCGACAAGATGGCAGCTGACATCGTTACGGGTGAGGTCATTCACGATCTCGCACCGGACGAGCTTCCAACGGACGGCATCCCCGTCGCTGAGGAAATCCAAGAAGACGACGAACCGATCGTCGTCGAATAACAAAGAAAGATAAAGGAAAATAAAATGGCTAGTTTGCTAGAAGAATACAATGTCGATCTGACCAACGTCGAAGCACCTGACGGCTACGGTCGCCCAGCTGACGACCTCTACGAGTTCGTCGTCGGAGATGTCTACATTCAGGAAGGTTCCAAGAACCACCCTGACAAGTCGTGGATCATCTTCAAGTACCTCATCGGTGATGCAGGTAAGGACTACAGCGAGCTGTTCTCACTGCCAAAGGACCCTACCAACCCAACCGATCAGGAAGCTACCCGTCTCGGCTTCTACAAGCAGCGTCTCGTATCTCTGGGCGTAGCTCCAGAAGACGCTAACACCGTAGGCCGTGACGATCTTGTCGGTGTACGCGGAACCTTCGAGCTCCGCACCACCAAGGGCAAGGACGGCAAGGAATACCAGAACATCCGCAACTTCAAGGTTGCAGGATCTGACGGATCCCTGCCAAAGGCTAAGGCAACTGCCAAGCCCGCCACTGCCGTTAGCAACCCATTCGCTAACTAGGCAATATACTGAGTGTCCCGCCCCTTCTTTATTCGCAAATAAGTATGGGACTAACGGGGCGGGACACTTATCTAGATTGGACAACCGATAATGAGCGAGATTGCTTCGCAAGAACTCAGCGACTTCTTTGACTACATGTGGTCAGACACTGAAGGTTTCGTATACCTTCCTATTCAGCCAGAACCCTATGGCCCAACCGATTGGCAGGGTGCCATGTTCGAGTGGCCCCGACAGAAAGCAGGAGTAATCCGCTATGTCCTCAAGCACACAGCCCTCAAAGCAAACGTCTTCTACAGCCCCGCGATCTTCTCCTCAGCAAGTCCTAAAAAAGATTCAGTGCTGGGAAGCTGGGTGCTCTGGGTCGACTTTGATGGGAACGCGCCGGAGGACTGGGACGATCGGGTCCCTCGTCCCACACTCATTGTGCAGTCATCTCTTGAAGGTCATCAACACTGCTACTGGCGGCTCTCAGAGTTCCTAACCGACATCCCCACGCTCGAAGATCGTAACCGAGCAATCGCATACCTACTCAGCGCTGACACGTCAGGCTGGGATGCTGACCAACTACTGCGCCCAATTCACACCACGAACTACAAGCGTGGCCTACCTGTCGTAGTAAAGGAGTGGGACCAGTGAAGACACTGAAACTGTCCGACTTCGGACACATTACGTCAGCTAAGGTTGTCGTCTCTAACAAGGTACTTGAAGAGACGATGCCTACCATTGACGAGGTACGCACCCTAGCTAACTGGACAACTGACATGCTCACGTTGTTCAACACGACACGTGAGGAAGCCATTGTCACAGACGATGACGGCTCCAAAGTATTCGATCGCAGCTCAGCAATGGCACGTATGGCCTACTACGGTGCCGAGCAAGGCTGGACCGATCCACAGATCATGGCTGTCCTTGTCGACATCGATGACCGCTGGGGCAAGTACGTAAACCGTCGTGACCGTGAGACACGCTTCCTTATCCCCCTGATCGACCGTGCACGACAGAAGCACGGCTACTCAGGATCACTATCCGATCTCGCTATGTCAGCGCTCCTACAGGCACAGAAGCCTGTCGAGGGCGAAGATGCTACCAAGATGGTGTGGGGTTTCGATGACTTCGTAAACACTGAGTTCAAGATCAACTGGATGCTGGAAGATCTATTCGCTACCGGAGGCTTTGGCCTGCTCGTAGCTCACCCCGGCGTGGGTAAGACCACACTAGCTATCCAGATGGGCGCACAGCTGGCCCTAGGCCACGAGAAGTTCCTCAAATGGAATAACATCGGCGGTGCAAAGAAGGTGCTTTTGCTTAGCTTGGAGATGGGTAAGCCGCCTCTGAACCACTTCCTGAGCTTGATCTCTAACAGTTACCCGGACAAGAAGGCACTGAACCGCAACTTCCTCGTTGCTCCGTTCGGTCAGCCTATTCCGCTGGATACTGAGCAGGGCCAGCAGTTCTTGTCCAACTTGATGGACGAGTACATGCCGGACGTGCTGATCATTGACTCGTTACAGAAGATCTCTAGCAAGGAGCTGACAGACGAGCAAGCAGTAAAGAGCTTGATCCACTACCTGTCGAACATCAGAGCTAAGTACAACACGTCGCTGCTGGTGATCCACCACAACCGTAAGAAGCCTAACGATGCTCAGAAGAAATCTGTCGAGCTATCAGACGTATACGGATCTACCTACATCGCTACCGATGCCGACTTCGTGATGAACCTTCACGCTACGACACAGGAGAACGTCGCTGTCACGATGATCAAGAACCGCCTCGGGCCTACGCCTGAGCCGTTCGAGATTCACCGTGACGAGTTCCTCACGTTCGGTATGGACTTCGACAACCTACAGACACAGTTTGGAAGAGACAATGGACCACTCAGCATCTGATGTTCTTCGTGACCTATACGACAACGTGTTTGTACCAATCGCAGTGGACACAGAAACCACAGGGCTCAACTGTGTCGGTGGTAAAGATACATGTATTGGCGTCTCCATTGCCGCCGTCATAGGCGACACGCCCGTATCTGCCTACTTTGGGATCAATCACGAGGTTGGCGTAAATGTTTCCCGTGAAACATTAGCCAAGCTCAAGTACGTGTTGGAGCAACCAGAACGTCAGCTGATCTTCGCTAACGTGCAGTTTGACGTGCTCGCCCTAGAGAGCATTGGCATAGAAGTAGCTGACAATCCGTTCTGGGACATTCTGACGGTTGCGAATATGGTGGACGAGAATGATCCGATCCAGAAGTCTTTGGCACAGCTGTCGCTCCGATACTTAGGCGAGCAAGGCAAGCTCGACACACCTGAGATTAGCAAGGAAAAGAAGACCGGCTGGCGTAACACTACGCCTGAGATGATCTCTGACTATGCGATAGCAGATGCTATCACTACGTGGCGGATCTGGGATCGTCTGATGAAGCACCCTGAGTGGGACGCCATCCCTGAGGAAGTCTGGGACGAGAAACAGAAGCTTATCCGGGTACTTATGCACATGCGTAGACGTGGCATTGAGATCGACCAAAATTTAGCCCTAAATATGGTCCAACTAGGTGAGGCCCGGATCGAAGAGATCAAGAAGGAACTAGGCGTAAACCCTGCCAGCAACAAGGACATGCACTACCTACTTGTCGAGACACTGGGCCTACCTGTCGTCAAGAAATCTAAGAAGACAGGCAAGCCAAGCTTCGACAAGTTCGCTATGGAAGAGTACGAAGTCCTGCTGGACCAGATCGATAGCCCAGTAGCCAACCTGATCAAGGAGTTCAGAGGCTGGTCTAAGGCCATCAGCGCCTCATACAAGCCCTATCTAGAGCTAGTTGACACCGATGGTCGTCTGCGTTGTTCCTACAAGACACACGGCACTGTGTCCGGTCGTCTCAGCTGCGCTGAACCCAACCTTCAGCAGGTACCTAAGCAGTCTGACAAGCCGTGGAACGGCAAGGTCAAGAGCTGCTTCGTCCCCAAGGCCGGTCACACCCTTGTCGAGTTTGACTATAGCCAGCTAGAGCTACGCCTAGGCACAGCCTACGCAGGCGAAGAAGCGCTCAAGGCAGTATTCAATGAAGGGCGCGACATCTTCGACGAGATGAGCGCACAGCTTGGCATGACACGACAAGACACCAAGACCCTTGTCTACTCCATGCAGTACGGCGCAGGCGAGAAGCGGATCATGGCAGCGTTCGGTGTCGATCAGGCCAAGGCTAAGTACCTACGTGAGAACTATTTCAACACTTACCCACGCTTCAAGAACCTATCCGATATAGCTACCGACAAGGCGAGCAGAGAAGGGCGCGTACGGATCTGGTCCGGCAGATACCGCCACTTCCCTAACCCCAAGGAAGGCTACAAAGCACTCAACTCGATCATTCAAGGAGGAGCCGCAGACATCGTAGAACGAGTCATGGTACGCGCCTTCAGCGAGATCGACAACCACGAGTGCCAACTACTTCTCCAAGTCCACGACTCACTTGTATGGGAGATCAAGACCGAGAAGCTAGACGAATACTCAGAACGTATCCTCACACTCATGGAGGACGTATATCCAAAAGATTTCGATGTGCGATTTGCAGTCGAAGCAACAGTAAGGGAGAGCAGATAATGACGTTACTTGAATGGCTGAACATGGGAATTGAAAAGGGCTGGATCTCTGAGCCCTTCTGCAACACCCACGATGGCGGACCAATCACTGAAGAAGAGGATGTTGAGTGGGAAGATGGCGGAGATCCATGCGCCACACACGTACGCTTATGGGGAGAAATCTAATGCCCACCTACGACTATAAGTGTAAAAATTGTGTTGAGATTTTTACACTTACGATTCCCTTAGATGGGAACCATTCGCAGCAATGTCCCACATGTGGGAAAGATTTGGTAAAAAAGTTTACCTCCGTGCCAACATCCTTCAAGGGTGAAGGCTTCTACACCAACGACAAGTTCACGGACCGCTAATGGAACCCGCAGATTGGATTGAAGACATGGACGAGCAAGACCTGATCCTTGTCGTAGACCCCGGAGACACCTCCGGCTACGCCCTATTTACCTATGACGGAGAACTATATGTAAAGAATCAGGGAGATTTTTTACACGTTATGGAAATGTTGCAAAAAACTTTACATATCAAACGCATTGTCGTAGAGGACTACCGGCTACGCAAAGGTAAGCAAGCACAGCAAACCGGTAGCCGTTTCCAAGCAGTACAGGTAATCGGAGCACTCAAGTACTACGCTTTCCTGCACACCATTCCACTAGATCTAGCCAACGTACAAGCCAAGACACTCGGATCCATGTACTCAGGAGTCAAGCCACCAAGTGACCATAAAAAGTCACACGAAATAGATGCCTACAACATAGGTATTTACTGGCTTGTCGCAAACGATATTATTTATCCACCGACACTAAAAGATATATAATTAGAACGCAGTAGTCCTAACTGTAAGGCCCCTCGTATCGGTTCGAGGGGCCTATCTAATTTACTTCTTAGCTACTCTGCGAAGCTTCCCAGCTTGCCCCGTGAGGCGCAGCTCATGGTCAGCCAAAGTGTTGAACACAGTACGAGAATCACGAGTGTACGTGTCGATGTGATCGTCCAACTTGTTGTCTACATTTTTAGCGATGTTTGCGCTAGTGTCTAGCTTGGCAAACACCAAAGCAAACTTCGCATCCAGATCGTCACGTAAGTGTTGAGGATGAGAGTTAGTGATCTCCTGCTTAGTCTTCTTGATCTCTTTATTCAAGATCCAACCAACTACAAGAACAGCCACCGGGCCGATCACGAACTGGATAAGAATTGTCCACACCTGCTCAGACATTAATACCCCGCACGCTGTTCTCCAGATCTTTTCATCTTTTCAATCTCAGCCAGATCGATAAGGTTTTGTTTAGACACGTTACCGATACCGGCACCTGTCATCCAGTTTACAAAAGAAAGCAACCTGTCGCTGTCAGTCTTAGTTCCAGATTCAACCTGTCGCTGCATGTCAAGGCCCTTGCCCTGCATCAGACCGACAATAGAGCCAGTTGTTGAGTAGCCGGATACGTTTGACAGGTAGTTGACACCGGGAATGTTGGAGTCAATGTACTCAGACACATCCTTGATCTTCGATCCGCTCTCCAGCTTCACACCAGAAGAAAGCTCCAAAGGTACGCGAAGCACTGGAGAGATCATACCAAGCATCGCCTTGAAAGGGTCCGTACCAAAGTCGTTGCTGACATCGATGTTAGCGATACCGGGGTTAATCGTGTAGTAGTTACCGTCAAACTGAGCCACGGGACCTGTCGCCTGCTTCGTGATGAACTCAGGGAATAACTGGTCCTCTGGGAAAGGATCCGACAAAGAGTTAGGATCTACGCCCATAGCTACAGCCATGTTGTACGAAGCCTTAGGGAATACAAGTGCTCGTCCCGGACGGATAGCTGCCGACACAACGATCGCAGGCAAAGCGCCACGCAACCAGCTGTAGAACGGAATGATCGGACGAAGATACTTAGCCTCGAACGGGGTAAGCATCGAGCTGTCAGGGTGATAACGCTTGACCTGCTTAGCCATAGCCTCAAACAGCTCTTCCTTAGTAGCGAACTTAGGATCAAACTTGCCGGGCTTCTGAGCCTTGTACACGTACTGAAGAGCGTGCTGGATACGTGCATAGTGGTCACGTCCCTCAGAGATCGTACCCAGACCTTCCTCAATCCTGCCGCCACGAAGAGCCGCTTTGTCGAGTCCACGCTTCAAAGCGCCAGATGCTGTTGCCTCGATGTCTTCAGAGATGAAGAACTTAGGCAGCAAACCGCGCTTGTTAAGCTCGTCATAGAACTCGTCAATGGAAATCTCGCCATACTTACCATTGCTGATTACATCGCCAGTAGTGGGGAGCTTAGTTACCCCTTCCTTACGAAGAGCGGCCAGCAGATCCATGTCGGTGTAGTTTCTTCTACCGTATGACATAACCTTGAACGCATCGACAGAAGCCTTGCGAGCATAGCGTACCCCCTCCGCCATGAAAGTCAGCGAAGCGTCACCGATCATGTTACGGATGTGGTGGCCGGGACGAGGCAACGTAATCAAATATTTCCAAGTATCCTGCATTGGGAACACTGTCTTCTGAAGCCACTCACCTACAGGACCGCCAGCTACACGAGCCTCAGAGATGAACTCTGACATGCGCTGGAACTCTTCGGCTAGATCTTCACGAACAAAAGTCTTGGAAGGCACGAACGCGCCCAGCTTCCCACCATACTCATCGAGGCGTACGAAGCCCGGAGTTTTCTTATTGGTGACAGCACCGGGCATCTTGCGGAACTGAGCAAGGGCACCGTGGACCATAGACCCATCCGTGTTCGCCATGATCAGAGCGGCTTGCCAGCGGCCCAAGAAATCAATAGGATCCGAGATTTGCATCTTGGTCCAGTCTTTCGACATAGCGTCCCACATGTCAGTGGCATCGCCGTTCTTCACCATGTCGTTGAACTCATCTAGGTTAAAGATGGCGTCACGATCTCGGCCAATAACCTCATCAATCTTCACCTGTCGAAGATAGTCAGCAAAAACGTCAGGACCGATACCGCCTACGTTTGTGAGATCGCTCAATGCGTTACGTGCAAAAGGAGCAGAGAACATTGGAAGCTCGAATAGCTGAGAAGACACAAGATCTAGCTGTGCGCGAAGAGCTTTATCTTCAGCAGAAGACGGGATACCTCGCTGGATCTCTTCAAATACCTTAGCTATACGAGTCTTATCGAATCCCTTTACGTTGCCACTGTAGTCAAAATTAATTTTATTGAGGCGACGAGTAAAGTTACCGCGAAGTTCCTTGAAGCCAACAGTCATGTCGTGGATGACTTCACTGATTGTTTCCATGCCGTGATGACGGCTGAACATTGTCATGAGTGGCCCCATGCGGCGCAGGATGTCAGTCATTACTGATCCGTGAGCCTTAGTAGAAGCAGCCTCTTCAGCAGTCTCACGACCAAACTGAGAGTTGCTTTGATATGCCTCATCAGAGATCTTGTTAGCTTCGTCAGCAGGAGCTTTCTGAGCGTCTTGAGCTGCTTCCTGAGTAGCTTTCGCCTTCTCCTTAGGAGCTGCCTTAGGCATGTCCTTTTCCACGTTCTCAGCAGCTCTACGTACTCTAGTAGCAGCCTTGCCAGAAACCTCGGCACCGAAAGGCAAACGATTCTTTACACCGATCTTAGCTGCGATTTTCGACAAATCCATGGCCCACTCGGAATCGGCCAATGTGTCGATCTCCTGCACGTACTTGTCAATGGTCTTGAGGGCATCTGCGACCTTGAGAGGATCGTTCATAAAAGCAACCAACTTAGTGATTACTTCGTTGGTAAGATCGTTAGCCTCTTGGTGGAAACGTAACGTGTAATTAGCTGCGTTGCTTGCCCTGACCTTAGCCAAATTTTCCTGTACTTCACGAAGAGCTGTCGTCATACGTTCGACAAGCTTGCTTCCGGGCACAAAAGCGACAATTTCTTTTGTCTTTTCTCGTGCAGCCTTTTTATTGAATGAGTATCTGCCGCCCTTTAGGAAAGCGTTATATACCCCTTCACCTTCAGGTTTAAGTAAAATCTGAACTAAGTCACTGTCTGTGACTCCGTTAACTACCGCCGCTACCGCATCATACAGATTTGTAGTTGGGATACGGGTACCTGCGTTGAATAAAACCATGTTGATTAGGTCTGGATCAACCTCATTGAGCAAAGAAATAGCTTGAGTAGCCGACATTTGAATACGGTTGCCGTCACCGATACCGAGCCACAGCGGGATACCCATCTGGTCAAGCACAGCTTCCAGCATGGCCATCTGTCGCATGACACGGCCCTTGACATAATCAGCGCGGGGGCGACCAACAAGTTTTTTACCAAACTCGTTAGCGTTAGAATCGGCAAGCTTAGCTGCCTGTATTGTTAGATCTCTAGTAGCTTCCCAAGCATTTTTAGAGTTCCACTCACGCTCACGCTTAGCAATTATCTTGCCGTTCTTTAACTTCTTAGTAGCAGCTCCAGTGGCGGTACGACCGTTATTGTAGCCCTTTACGTTAACAAGATCTTTAACAATCGGAGTAATGATCTTAGCTAGAGCGTCAGCTTCCTCCCCGCTAAACCCGGCAAGACGCATGAGCTCGGTTCCGTCAATACCATCGTCCATAGCTTCCGCAATACGGGCACCCTTAGCCGTACCGACAGTAGATGTAGCCTGTCGGCGGGCAAGATTTGTACCTGCAACGTCAATACCGAGCAGATCCATCATGGCCCGGTCAATAGGCTGCATATCCTTAACGTCAACAAGGTTGTTCAATGCACGTTGACCATCAAGAAGCTTTAGCAAACTCTTTACAGCGCCCTCAAAGCCTGCCTCAGAAGTACGACGCTCAAGCAACGAGGACAGTTCTTTACCAAGAGTTCTGCGTACGCTATTGATCTCCTTGTCGTCAAGACTGGAACGGAAACGTGCGGAGAAAGGATCAATCTTTAGATCTTCCTTAGGCGAGGCAATAGTTGGCTGAGTAGCGTACCTCTCAGACATCATAGCCAGTTCGTCAGACATACCGTCTTCGACCTGACGCATAACGCTGGACAGATCTTCTGGAGATACCTTGCTGTCACGAGCCATGAGCTTTGCGTCACGAGCTGTGATGTAACGCTCACCAAGTTTAGCTACTGTGTAAGTAGGATCCATGGAAGCCTTGTAGTCCAAGAACTGAGTAGGCGTAATTCCGTCAGTGTGGATCAGACGACTAGCAGCGTCTACACGTCCACCAGTTACGTTGTACAGGTATTTGTACTGCTTGAAATATCCTTCGACAATGTTCATTTTGCCAGAATCCATGGCTGCCGACAGAGGCACGTCATTTCCGTTGACCTTGAGAGTTACGTCCTCAGCTCCATTAGCCAAATCATCGAGGTAAGACTTCTTAAATTCTTTGACACTCTGAACAGCCTTAGGCGCGACAGCTTCAGCAAGCTTGGTCGCTACAGTGCTGGGAGCTACGTCAGGCTTTTGCAGCAAACGATTCAAAGCAGCAACTACCTGCTTCTTTTTAGGGTTAGCCGCAATCTGTGCTTTTACATCTTCAGGAACAGCTGACGTGTCGGGAACCTTAGGGGCAGCTGCCTTGGCTTCAGCCTCGAAACCGGCACGAAGATCCTTCGTGTACTGAGAACGCTGCTTTTGCAGCTCTGCCAGATCGCTTTCAAGCTTGGCAACGCTGTTATTTTTACGGGTAATAGCGGACTTATTGGTGGGGGTAGTCGCCTTTAGCTTGTCCAGCTTTTTCTGGATCTGGAGGATGTCGTAGTTTTGAGGCTCTTTACCTGCCTCGAACATCACTCTCTCTTCGACAGACCAACCCTCGGGGTGCTTAGGAAGCTTTATAGTGGGCTTAGAGGCCACGCTCTCCATGAGATCGCTAGATGCCTGAGCTTCGGGAGCCGTTACGACAGTGGGTGCTTTGCCTGCTTCCTCAGCGGCCCTAGCCTCCCGAGCCACCTCTGCGGCGGCATCTGTCTTTTGTGCCGTGTTGCCCACAGCCACTCCCACTGAAGTAGCTTCCTCTCCCACCTTAGCTGCCTTAGTAGCTGCGAGACCAAGCTTAGACCCGATCTTGGCAGCTACGGACCCAACGCCAACGATAGGCACATACGTAAGAGGATCGAGAGCAATATCCGCAGGCAGGCCAACGACACCCTTAACAATAGGGTTTACGTTATCCTTAACATCCTTGTAGCCGGGCACAGTAGCGCGACCGCTAACATCCATAGCTTGCTCAATAAGGTCGCTAGACATAGGCTTGTCGTCTTTGTTAGTCGACAAGAAACCGCGCACAGGAGCAGAGAATGTCTTACCGGCCTCAGCCAGCGCATCAAACTCTTTACCCGAGTTAGCTTTATCTGCCCACTCAAGGCCAGACTGAATGGTCTCAGTAACGGCATACAGTGGACGTGAAGCAATATCCAAAACGGTCGACAAGAAGTCCTGTGGCGTGTCCTGCCCAGCAGCGGTCTCGAACTTAGAAAGATCGTAGGTTACGGGCTTAACCGCTTTTTTAGGGGCTTGAGAAACACCGTACTTAGCTTTAGCTTCAGCCAGATATTGTGAGAACGGTTTGTTAGTAGCCATTCTCTAATAATACTGGAAAGTACTAGCCTTGTCCGCCTTGAGCAAGCAAACGAGCCATGTTGTATTGCTCAGTAGTCAAACCCTTAGAGCCGCCAACTTGGTTCAAGATAGCCTGCATGTCAGGACCCGCAGCCTTAGGCTGGTTGGCCAACGCCAACTTCTCAGCCTGAATCTGAGCATCCTGATCCATTTGCTGCTTTTTAAGAATCAAAGAAGCATACTGGTTAGCTGACAAACCGCCACCAGTTCCGCCTCCGCCACCACCAGAAGTCATAGCCTGCTGCATCTGAGCAACAGTAGAGGCGATCTGCTGGTTGCCTTCACGAGTAGCTGCCTCAGAAGCAAGACGCTGGTTAGTAATAGCGTTGTTACGAGAAGCCTCGTTCTGTGCAAGCACAGCAGCACGAAGACGCTCGAAAGATCCAACCTGACCGGTCTGATCCCCAAAGCTCTGAGTAGGGGTTTGCTCAGTCATGCCAAGAGCCAACAGCTGTCGAGTCTGCTCAGCACGAGCAGCATCGTAAGACTTGTTTACGTTACCGGTAGCGGTGTCGTAGATTCCGCCAAGGTTAGTGGCACTTGTCGAATAGTTAGTGTTGATGTTAGCTTGCTGATCAAGAATGTCCTGAGCATAGCGGCTGTACAGGGCACGAAGCTTAGCCTCAGTAGCCCCAACTTGCTCGTCAGAGTACGTACGGTAACTTCCGCCACCGCCGCCACTGCCGCCCATGTTAGCTGCAAGCCAGTCTTCAAAAGAAGTATCTTCCTTAGGACCAGACTGATCGACACCATACACGGGCTTACCGCGAGCATTTAGTCGACGTTCCATAGAATCCGCTGATCCGAAAAGCCCCTTAGGTCGGCCAGCTGAAGTGGTTTTGTAAGGACGAGCAGCCTTAGCCGCAGCTTCCTTAGAAGCCTTAGCTTGAGCCGCCTGCTTCATAATTGGAGAGTTCTTTTTAGGAGCTCCAACTTCAATCCAGTTCTTGTTAGCTAAACCACCAGTCAAAGTCTGGATTCCGGGGGGCATCCCCTTATCTTTTTCAGCCATGACTAAACTCCCATTCCACCAAGGATCGCAGCACGAGCGTCAGCCAATGCCTGAGTACGAGCAGTTTCTTGCTCAGTCAAGAAAGCCTTACGCTTAGCTTCCTGATCGATACCAAAGTTAGTCTTGCCAGTTTCGACAGCTCCACGCTTTTCATTGAGCTGGTTCTGAAGGATGCTACGAGCACCTTGATAAGCGCCAGACTGCAACATGCCACGAGCAGCAAAGTCATTCGACAAAGACTGAAAAGCACGGCCAGACTCGGTAGCTTTCTGGCCCGAGGAAAGAAGCTGGCCGTAATCCCAGTCGTTGACATCTCCACGCCATCCGAGATCAGCAAGGTTCTTGTTGTAGGTCTCGCCGTAACGAGCGCCTTGAAGAGCTTGATCAGAGTTAAAGAACTCAAGAGCAGAGGCCAGAGCACGCTCACGAGCCATGTACTCAGCGGTCTTCTTCAGCGTTTCTTCTGTAACGTCAGGAGTAGCTGCTGCCATAGGAGTTACATCAGCAATGTAGTTGCTTACGTTAGTTTCGGCAGTAGGAACTGGAGTGTCGACTACAGGAGCTGCTGGGGCAGCTGGGGCAGAAGCCTTTGGCTTAGCGATAGCTACTGGAGCTGCCTTTGTTACAGGCTTAAGCCCCAAAGATCCAGCAAGATTGCGCGTGTTAGCCGCCGCTCGTGCCTGAGGAGAATTCTCACTAGCCATTATTTTCCTGCCTTCGCCTTGTTCATCAAAGCCTTAGTACGTGCCTTTATTTTATCAGGAAGATCGGCTCCCTTAGGCGTATCATTAGCGAACTTTTGCGCCAGCTTAGGATCTGTCGCAAACATATATTTACGCTGAGCGTCAGATTTAAACGGCATTAGTCTTCCTCAGGCCCCTCAGCAACCATCTTCGACAAAGCATCCTTACGGGCAGACGCTACAGCCTTAGCTGGAGCAGGCATCTTTGCGCCGCAGTCACAGCAGTACTTGTCTTCAGATTCCTGCATTGAGCCACATTTAGGGCACTCGACAGAATCTTCTGATTCACTTTCTCCGCCCATTTCCAGAATGAGCTTCAATGCACCAGTCATGATTACATCCTTGAGGTATCGGGCTTACGGCCCTTTTCACGAGCAAGCTTCTGAAGAGCATCACGACGGTACTTCGGAGCTAACTCTTTTTTAACATCCGAGATAGCTGCTCCAGTAGCGCCTTTGCCGGTAACTATTCCCTTTGCTAGGTAATAGCCGATGCCGCCAATTTCATTGGCACGCTTGCGCCCAGCTTTGCTAGCTTCTCTTTCAAACTCTTGGTTGTAGCTAGGTTTCTTAGCCATGATTACTTCCTCTTCAACTTCTTCAGGATAGCCGCACGACGAGCATCGGTAAGAGGCTCGTTAGACTTCTGGGTAGCGGGATCGGGCTGGCCGACAATAAACCCTTGGGGGCCTGTCTTGCCGGGAGGAGGATTCTTAGCTGCCTCGCTCATAGGAATACGGTAAGGAGTTGGCTTAGGCGTAGGCTTAGGCTTCTTGTCCACCACCATCTTGCTAAACTTTGAACTTGGCTTCAGAGCCATTACATTCCTCCAGAACGGCGCATAAGCGCCTCTCGACGAGCAGCCATCTTGCCGTCACGCGCTGCATAACCGGCCTTATTCTGCACTTTACCTACAGTAGGCATCGGACGACCCGAGCCATAAGATTTGTTACCTGCGGCAAGGTTATTGAAACCAGCGCCCCCCTGAGGAGCACCAGCTGTCATTACTTGGTTCGCAAAACGTGCAGGCTTCATACTAAAACTATACATTAGGTAACAGTCTTCGACACTCTTTGATGTGCACGAACATACGTCATCAGAGAGAATAGACGTACTGGAGAGGTATCCGTAGATCCGTCAGTGTCAAACTCTAGACGGTAGTTGACCTGTCGGAAACGCAAAGCCTTCAAGAACTTTACGAACTTCCTCAAAGCAGCTCCACCAGAAGTGTCACGTACAGTCTGAACATCCGCACCGGGGTAAGCTGCTTGGTTCCAGTCATTAGCTCCCACAGCTGCCCACGTATAGGCAATCATCTGAGCCCACGTAACCGAAGTGTTGAACGTGATCGGCGTAACAATAGCTGTAACGCGGCCACGGAAAATAGCGTCAGCACCCCACCAGAACAAGCGCTTATAGGACGAGCTCGACTGGTAATTGAAGTTCTTAGTCTGAACGACGCAAACAAAAGGCTCTTCATCTGTCGTGAAAATATCTGACATGTGCAACGTCTTAGCTACACGAGATCCACCAGAAGGCACGATAGTAGAGCTAAACAGCAAGGCTTCTTCAAAGTCGTTGTCAGTAACAGCGGAGAAGATCTCACCAATAGCGCCATGTGTCGTAGAGCGCCACACACTCCATGTGCGGGTGCGAAGCCCGAACACGTACAAGAAATTGAAGTAGCTAAAAATGATTCGGTTGTTGAACAACGACACCGCACGTGCTTGAGACTCGTCAATACCGCTACGTGATCCCGACACAAATGGTACACGCTGGTTGATCTGCTGAGCACGGTTGTTGACAAACTCGTAAGCCCGCTCATCGTACATAAAATAGATGTAGTTTTCGTACGCTACAAATGACTTCTTATCTGACAGACCGATGTTAGGGACCAGCAGCGAAATAGTACCGGCACCGGGATCATTCAAGAATTGGTAAGAATAGATCGAGTTAGTACGGAAGATCACTAGCGAGTTGTAGTAAACCGCGATACGAACAATAGCTTGACCGTCACCAGAACCCACCTTGATGGTGTTCAAGGTAGAGGAGAACGTAGGCCAGAACGGAGACTCTCCAAGCTGGTTGGAGTAGTACATTGTCGTGGCGTTGAGCAAAGCATCACGTCCACCAGCAACCCAAAGGCGCTGCTTGTGAGCCACGATCGTGTCACCACGAGGCATTTCAGCCTCGGCAGTAAATCCTGTAGAAGGATCCCAACGACCACCGGGGTTTGTCGATCCGTAAGGGGCCAACAGCCATGCCTTGTTGTCGAACTGTGCCATAGAAGTAGCTGAGAACGTGTCAGTAATCAGGATCCACGCAGTGCCGCTGTAGTAGTACGTTTTCGACAGGCCATCGGAACCGATCAGATAAGGCACGTTACCGGGACCGTAAAAGTAGCCCAGAATGTTGGCGTTACCTGACGCGCCCAAAGGCATGTCGATGTTGCGGTACACGAAAGGCGGACGCGACTTGAGCGAACCGTCTAGATCTAGCTCAAAGTTTTCACATACGACAAGCTCGTTATCAGCAATCGCAGTAGGGTCGCTGAACGTGTTTAGGCCGCCAGTAAACGGCCCAATTTGTATGGCCTCGCCGGGCATGTAGCCTCCTACCAGCTGTAGTCGTCGTAAACGGTGATCTTCTCGTAAGTCATGTTCTGAGCTGTACGCTCTTCTTCAGACTTTTCGTTCAAGCTCGCATCAAACTGCTGAGCTTTGGCCTGAGAATTGGCCATATCTTCGTCCATTTCGTACGCCTGCTGGAGGCAGTAACGGACAACATCCTGATAGTACTTATCTGGCAACGACAGGGTATCAGTAAGCAGCGTTACTGGTGCGGGACGTTGCGTGTAGTACAGATCAATGTTCTTTACGTCGCCGGGAGCTGGCCAGAACGTGAAAGTTCCCGCCCATTCGTACCATAGGTAAGGATCACCGATAGCTACCAGTGCAGGATCAGCTTGGAAGATCTCAGCCTCTGCCTCAGCAAAGCTCATGTTGGGCACACGGTAGCCGTTGTAGTGGATCGACTCGATCTGGTGAATGTTATCGGATGGAAAAGTGTACGCTGCCTGCCCTGCAACAGAAGGTGTGGTGCTTTTAGCCTTCAAAACCTTGTTTTTAGCGACAATAACGTCTTGTGCGTCGTTGACCCAGCGGATCACGTCAGTGTTTTCCAGCTGAACACCAGACTCGTCACCGAACTGGCGCTGTACAGCCGTGAGTACCTCGCTTACGAGGCGAGTTTTAGCTCCGTAGCTCATGCTCGGTAGGTCCTTCCATTATGCTTCCACGTGTTCTTGTTAGTACGGGCAGCAAATTCGATCAGCTCGTAGTGATCTGCGAGCTCTTCCTCTTGCTTCTTCAAGTTCATGAGTTCTTCAGCCTGTCGCTTCAGCTCCATACGAGCAAATACGTCATCTGGGCGGTGCTTATCCAAGTCGCCTTCAAAGATCCACGCTAACACCTCAGCTGGGCGCTGCATCTCTTGATCCGACAGATAGCGGATGATGTGAGCGGGCATGTTAGCGGGAGAATCGAGGATAGCCCAAGGCTTAGTGTCGTCCGCATCGCGGTCAGCCTTAGGGATATATACGAGAGAGAACGTCGGCTTATAGTCAGTGAGCACCTGTGCAAGGTGCACGTGAGCATCGCTAACGAACTCTCCGAGGTCTGAGTTCCAGACCTGTGAGGAATGGGCAAGCGCTGTAGTCATACTACGAGTGTATCGTAGGTGCGGATACTATCGCAGAACTTCGTATCCTGTGAAGCGAGATTCTGGTGTTACGACCCAAGTCGACATTCCTGATTGGGCGGACTGTCCTGAGTAATCTTCAAACTCTGGGCTTCCTCCATCCATTGCAGGATTTTGCACGAAGAGCATCGAGCCAAAGTTTCGTATAACCTCATGGTGGTAGTGGTTCCCCACGAGTACACTGGCATCCCCGACAGGATGGTGAGCTGCTGCCATGTTCTTGTACCAGTTATAGGCTTTGGATGCTGGATCTCCGCCGTTGCCTTTTCCATAGATGCTCCCGTGGGTTAGCGCGTAGATGTGGCCTTGAATATCGGTGGTGAGGGCTGGCTGATCGTAAGCGATGTTGAAGTTGATGTGCTCTAGTTTGCTATCGCGTGTCGCAGCCATAGCTGCTGCCTCGGCGCACAGCTGATCGAAGTTGTCGTGACGGTTGTTACGCTTGCCGTTGATCCTATTTTCTCCGTGGTTGCCGGGTACTGCTACGACACGTACGGTTGGGAACTTGGTTGCAAGGCGATCGAGGCTGTGGAGGAGGATGCCGGTCATGGTTCTGATCTGTCCACGCATGTCGAGATCGATCTGCCAGTTCTGGTTTGGGTAGATTGAGCAGCCCTCAATGAGGTCGCCACCGAGCATAATGACCAAATCGCCTAATTGTTTCCGGT
>ERZ1034363.573-NODE-573-length-24955-cov-10.313530_pt1 | contig 24955 bp, 25 predicted proteins | sample MGYA00520616_ERZ1034363 | MGnify/ENA primary metagenome ERZ1034363 (study PRJEB33736, sample SAMEA104284506) | Azolla filiculoides | biome: Urban; feature: Water surface; material: Ditch water | place: Netherlands | collected 2015-10-28 | depth 0-0.1 m ... | reverse complement strand
CCAGCATATTCAAAATGTGTTTTACTTTTAAAATCTAAAAGTTTAGGTTGAATGATTGCTGTTTCAGGTTGGGTTTCAAAAATTTCTAAAATAGGAGCAAGCCAATTTTCAGTAACTTCAATATCGGAATTTACTAGAGCATAATATTCTTCTTCAACATATTTCAAGGCTTCGTTATAACCTTTTGCAAAACCAAAATTACCTGTATTTTGAATAATTTTAACTGATGGAAATTGGTTTTGAATCACTTCAATAGAAATGTCAGTTGAAGCGTTATCAGCTACATAAATAGAGGCTTGATCAGAATATGCTATTACCGAAGGTAAAAATTGTTCTAATAATCTAACTCCGTTCCAATTTAATATTACTACTGCTATTTTTTTCATTGATTTGAATATTCTGGCAATTCTTTCAAGAAAACATATTTCTCATTTTCAAAATCCATTTGGCAAAAATAATGATTCAAACCATTAGTTACCATTAAATATTTAGCTTTTAAAACTAAATTATAACGTGCAATTTGGTCAAACGTATTTTGTGTAATAGGAACTTCGGGTGCTTTGCATTCAATCAATAAAAATATTTCTCCATTTGGTTGAAATACAACACCATCATATCGTTTACTTAAATTATTTATTTTAATTACTTTTTCTACATTAATGTATGATTTAGGATATTTTTTATCTTGCAATAAAAACTGAACCACGTGTTGACGTACCCATTCCTCAGGTGTAAGAAGAATAAATTTTTTTCTAATTTCATCGAAGATAGCTACTTTATTTTCGCTATTTTTGAACCGAAACGAATAAACTGGAAAGTTTAACTTTTGCATGAAGCAAAAATAGTTATTTTATACTAACTGCCAACTGCCACTGAATACATATAAAGAATGGATGAAGTAATTCAAATTACAAAAGATATCAAAGCCGGGAATTTTAAACCTATTTATTTTTTCATGGGGGAAGAGCCTTATTATATTGATAAATTAACAGATTTTATTGATGATAATGTGCTTTCTGAAGACGAGAAAGGTTTTAATCAGATGACAATTTATGGGAGAGATACCACAATTGAAGAAGTTGTTTCTCATGCCAAACGTTATCCAATGATGGCTGATAGACAAGTGGTTATTGTTAAAGAAGCACAAGAATTATCAAGAAATATTGATAAATTAGAAGCTTATGCTGAAAATCCGCAACCAACAACAATATTAGTTTTTGCATACAAATATAAAACACTTGATAAACGAAAAAAGATCACAAAACTATTAGATAAAGTTGGTGTTGTATATGAAAGTAAGAAGTTATATGAAAATCAAGTAGGGGATTGGATTAAAAGAGTTTTATCAGGGCAAGGCTATAGTATAGAACCAAAAGCTGCTGCTATATTAGTTGAGTTTTTAGGCACTGATTTATCAAAAATTAGTAATGAATTAGATAAACTTAAAATAATTTTACCAAAAGGACATACGTTTACTCCTAAAGATATTGAAGAAAACATAGGTTTTAGTAAAGATTATAATAATTTCGAATTAAGAAAGGCAATTGGTGAAAAAAACCAAGTTAAAGCCTATAAAATCATAGATTATTTTACTCAAAACCCTAAAGACAATCCATTAGTTGTAACTACTGGTTTGGTTTTTGGTTTCTTCTCTCAACTACTGCAATATCACGGATTAAAAGACAAATCACAGTTTAATGCCGCTAAAGTACTTAAGGTAAGTCCCTATTTTATTAAAGATTATGAAATAGCCTTTAAAAATTATCCTATGAAAAAAGTAAGTGCAATTGTTGCTGCTCTAAGAGATATTGACGTTAAAAGTAAAGGAGTAGGAGCTTCATCGATGAGTCAACACGATTTGTTAAAAGAATTATTAATACATATATTCAATTAATTGGTTTATTTGAGTGTTGTTATTTTGAATAATTCAGTAAAAACTACACAAAACATAATTATTTGCACTAAAAATTATGATTTGTTTATTTTTTATTTAAAAAAAATATCAAAAATGTTTTTATATAATTGCTAAATTAGTATATTTATGCAAAATTTATATATATGGAGATTTTAGCCTGTCCAAAATGCCAAAGCGATACAATCGTAAAAAGTGGTGTAATCAAAGACAAACAAAGGTATTTGTGCAAATCATGCAATTATTATTTCACAGTAAACAAACTGGGGAAAAAGATAGATGATTACTATGTTACAAAAGCATTGCAATTATATTTAGAAGGACTTAGTTTTAGAGAAATAGAGCGTATTTTAGGGGTTTCACACGTATCCATTAGTAATTGGGTAAAAGAATTTAAGATAAAAAAACCACCGCATCCAAATTATCATCCTACTTATAAAATTTTCAACCACTTAGAGTTAGTTGAATTTCTCAAACACAAAGAAAAATTATCTGGAGCAGGTATGATTATTACCGAACTTGGCGATAAATTTATGCTTATAAAATGGGAACGTTTTAAAGATTAGCTATAGTATTTTACATTAATATATATTATAATTTTTTTCATTAACAAAATTTTAGAATTTGGTCAAACAAAAATAGAATTACTAACCAAATTTTAAATTTATGAAAAGAGTATTAATTGCATCTTTTGCTGCTTTATCCTTCTCTGGATATTCACAAACAGCGCCAACAGCTGCCCCTGCAGAAAAAGAATGGGACGTAAGTCTTTATGGTTTTGTTAGAACCGATTATATTTGGGACACTAGAAAATCAGTACAAGTTAGAGAATACAATTTAAACCTGTATCCTTTAGATGAATCTTTAGATGCAAATGGAGATGACATTAATGATGCTGGTGCATCAAACTTTTTATCTGTTGTTTCTAGATTAGGAGTTAAAGCTAAAGGACCAAATGTTTGGGGAGCAAAGACTTCAGGAACATTAGAAGGTGATTTCTTTGGAAATACTGAAGGAACTGTTGGTCAATTTAGATTAAGACATGCTTTTGCAAGTTTAGAATGGTCAAAAACAACTGTTACAATGGGACAAACTTGGTATCCAACGTTTATTCCAGAAGTTTTTCCTGGTGTAGCTAATTTTAGCACAGGAATTATGTTTAACCCATTTGGTTGGGCTTCTCAAGTTAGAGTAAAACATAATTTATCAAAAAGTATCTCATTTGCTTTAACAGCATACAAAGAAAGAGAGTTTACAACAGCTACAGCAACAGGAGGAACTCAAAACTCTGCATCAATTAATTCTTCAATTCCTACTTTTCATGGACAATTTCAATTTAAAAATAAAAATTGGATTGCTGGTTTAGGAGCTGAATTCAAATCATTACAACCATTAACAGTTTCTAATGGATTAGTATCTGATGAAAAAGTAAATAGCACTTCATTTGTTGGATATTTCAAATACAATAACGATAAATTTCATATTAAAGCATACGGAATTACAGGTGAAAACATGTATAATCTAGTAATGCTTGGTGGTTTTGCAGGATATACTGTTCCTGGTGAAGTTGAAAAATATGAAGCTACTAAAACAACTTCATTTTGGTTAGACGTAGCAAGTAACGGCGCAAAAGTAGCTCCTGGTTTCTTCTTTGGATATACTAAAAATGACGGTACTGGTAAAGATGGAGCAACTGCATTATATATGAGAGGTGTTTCTGGAACAAGAGGGGTTGATAATGTATGGAGAACATCTGCAAGAGTAGATTTCAAACAAAACAAATTTAGAATCACACCTGAATTAGAGTACACTGCTGCTACTTGGGGTGACTTAAAATCTGATGCTTCAATAGGTGGAAATACTAAAGATGTTGGAAACTTTAGAGCGATGATTTCTTGTGTATATGCTTTCTAATTAAAAACAAAAACTAAATAATTATAAATATGAGTGATAAAAAAACAACGGGAATCTGGAAGGTAATTTCAGCTTCTTCAATGGGAACAATGATTGAGTGGTATGACTTCTACATCTTCGGAAGTTTAGCAGTAGTATTATCAACTAAATTTTTCCCATCAGATAATCCTACAGCAGCATTCTTATCCACATTAGCAACATTTGCTGCTGGTTTTGTAGTTCGTCCGTTTGGAGCTTTATTCTTTGGAAGATTAGGAGACTTAATTGGTAGAAAATATACATTCATGGTAACTTTGATGTTAATGGGTGGTGCTACATTTGTAATTGGTTGTATTCCTAGTTATGAAACTATTGGTTATGCAGCTCCAATCTTAGTTTTAATTTTACGTTTATTACAAGGTTTAGCACTTGGAGGAGAATATGGTGGTGCAGCTACTTATGTTGCAGAACACGCTCCTAAAAACGAAAAAGGATATTGGACTTCTTGGATTCAAACTACTGCAACTGTAGGTTTATTCATTTCATTAATGGTAATTTTAATTACTAAAGGATTAATGTCTAAAGAAGCGTTTGAAGATTGGGGATGGAGAGTACCGTTTTGGGTTTCAATTTTAATGGTATTTATTTCTTATATGATTCGTAAAAACATGCATGAATCTCCAGTATTTGCTAAAGCTAAATCGGAAGGAAAAACTTCTACTAATCCATTAAAAGAAAGTTTTGGTCACAAATACAACTTAAAATTTGTTCTTTTAGCTTTATTTGGAGCAACAATGGGACAAGGTGTTGTTTGGTATACTGGACAATTCTACGCGATGAACTTCTTAAAAACGGTACAAAGCATAGATTCATCACAAGTAGATACATTATTAGGAATTGCATTATTATTAGGAACTCCTTTCTTTGTAGTATTTGGTTGGTTGAGTGATAAAGTAGGAAGAAAAGTAATCATGATGGGAGGGATGCTATTAGCTATCTTATGCTATCGTCCAATTTACCGTATGATGTATGCTTCTACAGATTTAGCTACAAAAACTGAAGTTGTTGATCAAACAAAAGTTGTTCCTTCAATCAAAGAAATTGATGCAACTAAAATGGATTCTATCTACACTACAACAAAAGCTTATACTGATGGTACTACTGTAGAAGAAATCAAAACAATTCATTTTGAAGCAGGAAAAGTAATGCTTGATGATAAAGGAAAAGACAAAATTGAGACTAAGGTTACTAAAAAAATTAACAGTAGCGACAAATGGTTCTTGGTATTAATGGTTTTCATTCAAGTAATTTTTGTAACAATGGTTTACGGACCAATTGCAGCTTTCCTTGTAGAAATGTTCCCAGTTAAGATTAGATATACATCCATGTCGTTGCCATATCACGTAGGAAATGGTATATTTGGTGGATTATTACCAGCTATTTCAACTTATTTCGTTACAACGGCTAAAGATGCTGGCGATGCAGAGTTTTATTTAGAAGGACTTTGGTATCCTATCGGAATTGCAGCAGTATGTTTCATTATTGGTATGATATACATTGATAGAAAAATTAATACACTTCACGACTAAAAAAATAAGATATGAACGCAGTAAAAAAATATTTAGGAATCGTTTGGATAGCATTAGCAATTGCAATAGCTTATTTTTCGATTGGAATTTTTGGAGGTAAATTAACTTCTGGAAAACAAGATGATTTAGTTTTTGGAATCATTATTTTCTTCATACTTTTACCAATGGTTGTAACCGGATTAACAATATTCGGATGGTATGCAGTCACTGATGAATACGAGGAAGATTAAGAATATTATTTAATTAACCTGAAAGCTCTTATTTCTATAAGGGCTTTTGGGTTTTTATTACATAAGGTTTTAAAAGTTTATGAATTAGTATTAGAGATTAAAAACTTTGTGTAAATTAGTGAAATAATCCTCAAAAATATAAGTAACACATTTGTTGTAATACATATGAAAAAAAGACATCAACAAAAATTGGTCATCGTGTCTATGATTTTACTCATAGGACTCAATCTTCCTATTGTATTACTATTCGATTCAAGCCAAAATATGTTGGGTTTTCCAGTTATTTATATTTACTTTTTTTCAATTTGGTTATTTTCAATTTTGGTTTCTTTATTAATAGTAAAACGATATAATGAATAGTATTTCGCTTTTGGTAATATTATCTGGCTATTTGGCTGTTCTTTTTTATATTGCTTATTGGGCAGAAAAAAAAGGGAACAGTAAATGGACCAATAATCCATATATCTATACTTTTTCGTTAGCTGTATATTGCACCGCTTGGACATACTATGGAAGTATTGGGGTGGCTGCAGATAGTGGCTTGAGTTATTTACCAATTTATTTAGGACCAATCATTATTGCCCCATCTTGGATTTTAATTTTAAAGAAAATTATTAGAATTTCCAGAGTAAATAAAATTTCAAGTATTGCCGATTTTATTTCTTTACGTTATGGAAATAGTAGGTTTTTAGGTGCTATTGTAACCATCATTTGTCTTACAGGAATTATTCCATATATTGCCTTACAATTAAAAGCTATTGCTGAGACTTTCCACGTAGTTACTAAAACCGAAATTCGTTCTTTTATTTTTGATGACACCACAACTTATGTGGCAATTGCATTAGCTTTATTTGCATCCTATTACGGGACACGTTATGTAGATGCTTCTGAAAAAAGAAAAGGAATCGTAACTGCTGTTGCTTTGGAAAGCGTTTTGAAATTAGTATTTTTTGTCATCATTGGTGTTTATGTAACTTTCTTTGTCTTTGATGGATTTGATGATATTTATCAAAAAGCTTCTCTTTTAGAGCATTTTAAAGAAAAAAATTCAATAGGTGGTTTACCGCAAGCAATCAACTGGTTTTTACTATGTGTATTATCCATGTTTGCTATATTTTTATTACCTAGACAATTTCAAGTGGGAGTAATTGAAAATAATCGTGAAAATCATATCAATACAGCGGTTTGGTTATTTCCTCTATACCTTTTATTGTTTAATATTTTTGTCTATCCAATTGCTTGGGGTGGAAATATTTTATTTGAAGGACAAGAAGTAAATTCTGATGCCTATTCATTATTAATTCCACAATTATTCAATAATAAAACTTTAACCGTATTAGTATTTCTTGGCGGATTTTCAGCCGCTATATCTATGATTGTTGTTTCATCTATTGGTTTATCGACCATGGTAACAAATAATATTTTAATTCCTTATAATTTATTAGGAAAATTAAAAAGTGATGAATCAATTAGTAGTAAATCTATCTTAAATAGCAGAAAAATAGGTATCTTTTCATTAATTATACTTTCCTATTTTATTTATAGATTTTTTGGATTAGATTACAATTTGGTTTCTATCGGAATGGTTGCGTTTGTTATTATTTCACAACTTGCACCAGCATTTTTTGGAGCACTATTTTGGAGAAGAGGGTCAAGATTAGGAGCAATTTATAGTATCATTGTTGGTTTTATTGTTTGTATACATACATTATTAGTTCCTTATGCAATTGGAATTACTAATAGCGAAAGCACTTTTATTTCGGATGGTTTTATGGGTTACGAGTTGTTAAAACCTTTTCAATTATTTGGATTAGATTATTTACAACCAGTTCCACATGCCTTATTTTGGAGTATGCTATTTAATTGTGTAACTTATTTTGCTGTTTCTGTAAGCTTTAAAGGGAATTATCGCGAACGTAATTATGCTGAAATGTTTGTTGATATCAATAAATACATCACAAATCACGAAAATGCTTTTATTTGGAAAGGAACCGCTTATCGAAATGATATTGAAAAAGTACTGATTCGTTTTTTAGGTATTGAGCGTACAAAACGTGCCATGAATATATTTAACGTGAAATATAATGTCGATATCAATCAGGAATTAGCTGATGCCCGATTGATTAAATTTTCTGAAAATCTTCTTACTGGACACATTGGAACTGCTTCAGCTCGAATATTAATTTCAAGCGTTGTAAAAGAAGAAAAAATCACATTACCAGAAGTTTTAAAAATATTAGAAGAGTCCAAAGAAAACATTATTATCAATAAAAAATTAACCGAAACATCAAACGAATTAAAAGAGATTACTGCAAAATTGCAAAATGCAAATATTTCTTTGATGGCCAAAGACAAACAAAAAGACGAATTTTTAGATACGGTAACGCACGAACTTAGAACTCCAATCACAGCAATTCGTGCCGCTAGTGAGATTTTGCATGATGATGACGAAATTCCAGACGAACTAAAAAAACAATTTTTACAAAATATTATTTCAGAATCAGATCGATTAAATCGTTTAATTGATAAAATATTAGATTTAGAAAAATTTGAAACTGGAAAGCAAACTATCCATCCCGCAAAAAATAATTTAGTAGAAACCATAGAAAAATCAATAGAGCCGTTACAGCAATTGATTAAAAATAAAAATATTAGCATCTACATAGAAAGTAAGAGTAAAGTAAATGCCTATTATGATGAAGATAGAATTTTTCAAGTAATTACAAATTTAGTTTCAAACGCAATTAAATTTTGCCCAGAGAATGAAGGTTTAATTACAATTCAAATAGTTGATAAAGAAAACTTTATACAAACAAGTGTAATAGACAACGGAAAAGGTATAAATTCAAATGATTTTGAAGCTATATTTGACAAATTTTATCAATCAACGAATCAAAATATTAAAAAACCTGTTGGAAGTGGATTAGGATTAGCCATTTGTAAGCAAATTATTGAACATCACAAAGGTAAAATTTGGGTAGAACCAAGTATAAAAGGAGCTTGCATCGTTTTTACGCTACCTAAAAACAAGAATACAGAAAATAGTTAATTATGAAAAAGATTTTAATAGTAGACGATGAGCCAAACATAGTAATGTCGCTTGAATATACATTTAAGAAGAATAATTATGAAGTGTTTATAGCTCGAGATGGACAAGAAGCATTAGATATTTTAAAAACAAATTACCCAGATGTCATCATTTTAGATGTTATGATGCCTATGGTTGATGGTTATGCTACATTAGAGCAAATTAGAAAAGATCCTAATTTGCAACATACTAAAGTTATGTTTTTATCTGCTAAAAATAAAGAAAGTGATATTGAAAAAGGGATGTCTCTTGGAGCAGATGTTTATATGACAAAACCATTTTCTATAAAAAAAGTTGTAGAACAGGTTGAAGAATTGCTTTCGTAACAGATAAACTTAAATAAATTTAAAAAAGGAACTGTATTTAGGTTTCTTTTTTAAACTATACCTATTTAGCAAAATTAATTCATTTAGCATTATTTTATTTTCTACATTTACTCTAGAAAATAAATCACATAAATTGAATAATACAAATGAATTATTGCGATATTTATAATAAAAGTATAAATTCTTCTGAAGAATTCTGGGCTGAGCAAGCTAAAAAATTAGAATGGTATAATCAACCTTCAACTATCTTATCCAAAGATAAAAACGATTATCCTTTATGGTTTGCAGATGGTGAACTAAACGCTTGTTACTTGGCATTGGACAAGCATATTCAAGATGGTTTTGGTGATCAAGTAGCAATCATTTATGATTCACCTGTTACACAAACTGTAAAAAAATATACATTTAGTGAAGTTAAAACAGAAGTCGCTAAACTAGCAGGAGGATTACTTTCTTTAGGGTTAGAAAAAGGAGATACTGCTGTGATCTATATGCCTATGATTCCTCAAGCTGCATTTGCTATGCTGGCTTGTGCTAGAATTGGTGTCACTCATTCCGTAGTTTTTGGAGGATTTGCGCCTCATGAATTAGCTATACGAATTGACGATTGCGAACCAAAAGCTATCATTACAGCGTCATCAGGAATTGAAATCGATAGATTAATAGCCTACAAACCTTTAGTTGATGAAGCTATTGAATTAGCCAATCACAAACCTGAAAAAGTTGTTGTTTTCAATCGAAAATTAGGAGCAAGAGTTCCATTTAAAAAATATGATGTAGATTATGACGCCCTTGTTTATGGCTCGGAAGAAGCGAATTGTATTCCTGTAAATTCCACACACCCATTATACATTTTATATACTTCTGGAACAACAGGAAAACCAAAAGGAATTGTCAGAGATACAGGAGGTTATACAACCGCACTTAAATTTTCAATGCAACATATTTATGATACTAAAGAAGGAGAGGTATTTTGGGCTGCTTCTGATGTGGGTTGGGTTGTAGGACATAGTTACATAGTATATGGTCCATTAATTAATCGAAATACTACCGTTTTATTCGAAGGAAAACCAATCCGAACTCCAGATGCGAGTACTTTTTGGCGTGTAATTAATGAGCATAAAGTAAATGTTATGTTTACAGCGCCAACAGCCATTCGTGCTATTAAAAAAGAGGATCCAAATGGAGATTTTATTAAGCAGTATGATTTATCATCATTGCGTATCCAATTTTTAGCAGGAGAACGCTGCGATGTCGCTACATTAGAATGGTATCGTGAGCATATTCCAATTCCAGCCATTGACCATTGGTGGCAAACAGAATCGGGGTGGCCAATGATTGCTAACATGATGGGAGTGGAGTATTTGCCAATAAAACCTGGGTCAGCTGGGAAAGCTGTTACAGGGTATGATATAAGAATATTTGGTGAAAATGGACAAGAATTAGGTCCAAATGAAGAAGGTTATGTTGTAATCAAATTGCCATTGCCTCCTGGAACTTTATTAGACTTATGGAAAGATAACGAACGATTCAAAGCCGGTTATTTGAATAAATTCCCAGGTTATTATTTTTCAGGTGATGGAGGATTTAAAGATAGTGAGGATTATATATATATTACGGGTAGAGTAGATGATGTAATCAATGTTGCTGGACACCGTCTTTCAACTGCCGAAATGGAAGAAATTGTCGCTTCACATCATTCTGTGGCTGAGTGTGCTGTCATTGGTATTAATGATGAATTGAAAGGCCAAATTCCATTAGCTTTAGTTGTTGCAAAATCTGGTGAAGATATTGAACATTTTCAATTACAACATGAAGTTGTACAATTAGTAAGAGAACAAATTGGTGCTGTTGCATCTTTAAGAGACGTTGTTTTAGTTCAGCGTTTACCTAAGACACGTTCAGGAAAAATTTTACGAAAAATGATGCGCAGCATTGCAGATGGAGAAAGTTTTCAAGTTCCTTCTACGATAGATGATGAAGCAATCATTGATGAAATAAGAACTGTTTTGCAACATGATAAGATTGGTTGTTTTAAATAGGGTATTTTTACATTTAGGTTTTAACTACGAAAAAACTAAGAAACACGAAGTACACTAAAGCTTTATATTTTAAGTTTGAAGTTGATTTTTGAACTTGAACTTGAATTATTAACTATATCTATTTAGCAAGAAAAATCTTTTTAGATTCTATTTAATAGCTATATTTACATTAACAAACTGATAACAAAAAACTAACAATGAGTTATTACAAAATACACGATTTAGAAAACTACTTTAAAATGTATAAAAAATCGGTACGCGAACCTAGAAAATTTTGGGATCGTGTAGCAGATGAAAATTTTACTTGGTACCAAAAATGGGACAAAGTATTTGAAGTAGATATGCAAGAAGCCAATTTTAAATGGTTTTTAAATGCAAAAGTTAATATTACCAAAAACTGTATTGACAGACATTTAGCAAAAAGAGGAGATAAAACAGCTATTATTTTTGAACCTAATGACCCGAGTGAAGCAGCTCAGCACATTACATATAATGATTTGTACATTAGAGTATCAAAAATGGCAAATGTTCTGCGTGACCAAGGAATAAAAAAAGGAGATAGAGTTTGTATTTATTTGCCAATGATTCCTGAATTAGCAGTTGCTATTTTAGCTTGTGCAAGAATTGGTGCTATACATTCTGTTGTTTTTGCTGGTTTTTCATCATCAGCTGTTTCTGCTCGTATTAATGATAGTGAATGTAAAATGGTAATCACATCTGATGGTAGTTATCGTGGAAACAAAGCTATTGATTTAAAAGGAATTGTAGATGAAGCATTAGAAAAATCACCTTGTGTAGAAACTGTATTAGTTGTTAAAAGAACAAATACAGAAGTAAACATGAAAGAAGGTAGAGATATTTGGTTACAACCTTTAATGGACGCAGCAGTTGGAAACAATGTTGCCGAAATTATGGATGCTGAAGATCCTTTGTTCATTTTATATACTTCGGGCTCTACAGGAAAACCAAAAGGAATGGTGCATACAACAGCTGGTTATATGGTTTACACAGCATACACTTTCAAAAACGTTTTCAATTACGAAGAGAATGATGTATATTGGTGTACTGCTGATATAGGTTGGATTACTGGACATTCTTATATATTATATGGACCACTTTTAAATGGTGCAACAACTGTGATTTTTGAAGGAGTTCCATCATATCCAGATTTTAGTCGCTTTTGGGAAGTGATTGAAAAACATAAAGTTACCCAATTCTATACTGCACCTACAGCTATTCGTGCATTAGCTAAAGAGAGTTTAGATTATGTACAAAAATTTCCATTAAGTACGTTAAAAGTTATTGGTTCTGTAGGAGAGCCAATCAATGAAGAAGCTTGGCACTGGTATAACGACCACGTAGGAGGGAAGCGTTGTCCATTAGTAGATACATGGTGGCAAACAGAAACTGGAGGAATTATGATTTCACCTATTCCGTTTGTAACACCAACAAAACCAACGTATGCTTCATTACCATTACCTGGAATTCAACCCGTATTAATGGATGAATTGCGTAATGAAATTGAAGGAAATCAAGTTACTGGAGCATTGTGTATTAAATTCCCTTGGCCATCAATGGCAAGAACTATTTGGGGAGATCATCAGCGTTATAAAGAAACTTATTTTACAGCTTTCCCTGGAAAATATTTCACTGGAGATGGCGCCTTACGTGATGAAGTTGGATACTACAGAATTACCGGTAGAGTAGATGACGTTATTATTGTTTCTGGACATAATTTAGGAACTGCACCTATAGAAGATGCTATCAACGAACACCCAGCAGTTGCAGAAAGTGCAATTGTAGGTTTCCCTCACGATATCAAAGGAAATGCGTTATACGGATTTATTATCTTGAAAGAAACAGGTGAAAGCCGTGATAGAAATAACTTAGCAAAAGAGATTAATCAATTGATTTCTGACCAAATAGGTCCTATTGCTAAATTAGATAAAATTCAATTTGTGAGTGGTTTACCAAAAACACGTTCTGGTAAAATCATGCGTAGAATATTAAGAAAGATTGCTGAAGGAGACTTCTCTAACTTTGGAGACATCTCAACTTTATTAAATCCTGAAATAGTGGATGAAATCAAAGAAGGCAAACTCTAGTTTTTTAGTTTTATTGGTTAAAAACTGCTTCAGCGATGGAGCAGTTTTTTTTATCTAATTTTTTGTCTAAATTTGATTATGCAAAAAATATTTTACTTTATATTAGAAATAGTTGGTTGGATTCAAATAATGTTATCTCCTACATTATTAGGTTGCTTGATTGGAACAATAATTTATTATAATTTTCAAACAAACACAGGTCTAATAGTTGCCATTGGTATCGCTTTTGTTGGTTTCATTATTGGAATATTATTTGCTACAAAAAAAATGAAAACAACTGGAACAATAAGTTTTCTATCTAAAATTAGTGCTACACCAGATATTGATGAAAAGAAAAAAAATTATTGATTTCGCTTAAAACGAGAAACAAAATAAATCCCTGCTAAAATTAAAAATGGTGTAGTGGAAGCCATTATTTTATAATTCAAACTTAGTATTCCAATAAAAAAGAAAAATAAGACCAATATTGATAATAATAAAACGGCCATATTGTTTATTTTTTTACTGAAATTACTTAAAAAAGCACCCAATAAAAGTAAAATTTGGTTAATTAAACCCAGTAAAATAATGGGATGTGTTAAGTTGCTTGACAAACTTTCTGCTTTTGCAAATATTTCATATTCAACCTGATATACAAACATAGAATGTTTTGGCCATTCCAAATAACAAAACTGAAAAGCAATTAATAAACCTATATTTAATAACCGATTCATTATATACGTTGTTCTAGACTATTTTATTTTTAGAATAGTTTTCAATTTTAAAAAAAGAATGGCAATCGAAAAGGTATCATCTGCAACCGAAATTCTATCATTAACTGGAACTGAAAAATAAGTACTCATTTCTTCCAAAGCATATTTTTTATCAATTGTATCTTTTACTTTATTGAACATGATTTCAATATCAAGTGCTTCATTTTTAAGCTTTCCACAGCCTAATTTTGATAAACTAGCATTTAATAATTCGATATCTTGATATACTCTGTGCCCAATAATTGTTGCATTTCCAATGAAGTTTATTAACAATTCAATAGCTTCACTTTCAGCTTTTTTGGCTACTTTACTAACTAGTAAAAACTCATTTTGATTGATTTCTATTTCAGATTTTGTGTGGGATATATATAGTTCTAAAGCATCTTTAACTATCATTCTATTATTCATAATAGTAACAGCAGATATTGCTAAAATAACATCTTTTGAAGTATTAAGCCCAGTAGATTCAATACTTAAAACAACATATCGATCTGATTTTTCTTTAAAGCTTGAAATATATTTTTTCCAGAACTCTGGATATTTATTGTTTAGCCACTGTAGCATTCTTTATGAAAATTGTGTTAGTTGGTATTTGTCTTTAATCAATTCGATAACATCATCCGTTTGTGATAAGCATTTTTTTAATTTTTCTTTATCAACTTTATTTAATGCATTTACATTTATATAAGCGCCATCAGTATCATTTACGATACTTTCTTCAACTCTAAAATGCTGTAATTGTAAATAATTCTCTGCGAAATCTAAATATTTCTCTGCATTTTTAGCGTCTGTTATTGCCAACTGCTTATAACGTAAATAAGTATTATTAACTCCTTTTAAATTATGACTTAAAGCAAATAATCGAGCAGCATCAATATATACTTGTAATCCTTTTTGTTTCAAATCAAAAAAATCTTTTTTATCACCGCTTTCTTCAATTGCTATTTTTTTGAAAAAAGTTAATCCTTCTGGAAGTTTTAATACTTTATTTCCAAGAAAATCATAGAATAAAGTATTGTTTTTACTTTTTTGATAAATTGCTGATTCTAAAGCATCTTTAATTTTTATTTCGCCATAAACAAACTCAAAATCAAATAGAATAGTGCTAAAATCAGTACTATTTTCTCCTGGTGTAACCATCCAATTTTGAAACAAATTTATATAATCTGTCAAAGATTTACACCATTTAATTGAGCTCGCCATGTTATCATATGGACATAATTTATAACCTAGTTTTTCCATATTTCCTACAACTAACTTTGCTAATTGTACAAAATAATATTTTACATCACGGTGTTTTTCTGGAGCAACATCCTCAAATACTAACATACTGTCTTGGTCGCTCAAAAAAAGTTGCTCTTTTCTACCTTGACTTCCAATTGCTAACCATACAAAACGAGCAGGAGGAGAGCCTAAATGATCAATTGCCATCTCTATATTTTTGTGGATAATAGAGAACAAAATTTCACTTGCAACTGCATTGATATGAAAAATAGGGATGTTTTTAGTAAATGAATTTTGAATAATGTCTAAATACTTGGTATGAATGTATTTAATTTCATCAAATGTATGAGCAGATTTAATTTCTTTGATTAAAATTCCAGGGTTATTTGATTGCGAATTAATGACATCTCGTTCAGAAATAATCCCTAAAATTGTAGAATTTTCTGTGCCATCTTCAGTTACGCATAAATGTGTTGTGTCATTTTTTAACAACAACAATTGAGCTTCAGCTACCGAAATACTTTTATCAACTACAATAAAATTAGTACTCATAATCTTATTGACATCATTTTCAATTTGAAATAGGCCAGCACCAATTTTTTTAGTAAAATCGGCATCTGTAACCAAGCCGGCAATTTTATTATTATAAGTAATTATGGCATGATTAGATTTATTTGCAATCATTTTTAAAGCTACATTTTTAATCGAAGTATTTATTTCAACTAATGTAGGATTTGTTGTGTATTGCAAATCTTGAAAATAAGATAAATTAGTATCCGATGAACTTGTATCTATTTCAGAAATAGATTTGAATTGTTGGTAATTTTCCATTTTAGGCTTTGCTTGGGTAGCAAAATTTTCAAGAAAATAATCCAAAACAGAACTATATTTTGTCAAATAAGGTTTGAATATTGCAATTGGAATAGCGTATAAAACCGCATCTTCATTTGCTACAGCATTTAAAACATAATTATTTTTGGCAAAAAACGGACGCAATCCAAATAAATTACCAGTATAACATTTAGAATGTAAAACTTCTTCAGCATCAAGCACTTTAGTTAAATGAACCACACCAGAATATACAATATAAAAAGATTCATGTAATTCATCATTAATTTTAAAAAGCGATTTTGATTTCTGCAATGTTAAAATACTACAATTAGTTGCAATAGCTTTTAAATCAGCATACTCAATGTAATTGAATGGCTCATATTGTTTGAGAAATGTGGCAATATTTTCGGCTATAGAATTCTGCATGGAGTGAGAGTGTTTATTTACTTAACAAATTTAGTAATTTTTATGATATATCAACATTATTCTAAATATTCTATTTTACATAATGTATATTATATATCAAAATAATTAAATGTAAAAATGAAGAAAAACGTTTGTGTAATACTATTATAAAGTTTAGTTTTGCAAACCTTATTAAACTTAGTCATGGAAAACAAACAAGCCTTAAAATTAATCGAAAAAATACAGAAAGAATTATTACAAAATAAATTTTCTGTAGCAGACAGTGTTGCCGATTTAAAAAAAATAAGAGAAATTACTTTAGAATTAAATAACCCAGTTGTTACAAAAGCGCTACGTTTAGCTTACGAACATTTAGAAGCTAATAAAGCGTTTTTAATTGGAATTCCTGATGACGAACCTGTAGACAGCAAAGAAACTGAAATTGAAGCAAATATTTCTGAAGAAAATAACTTAGAAAGCTTCAACTACTTCTTATCGTTATTTACAGACTTAAGTAAGAAAAACAATGTGTTAGATTTAAAAGAATATAATAAAGCGTTTTTAGCATTTTAAACTATTCTATTTTACATAATATTAAAAGCTACTTGTAAATAAGTAGCTTTTTTTTTATAAAATTATTAACGAATAATCTTACCAAAAACTATTACTTTTGGCTCAAAATTGACATTTTATGCTACGAATATTTAAAATTACAGCTATTTTAGAAGGAATTTCCTATATCTTATTATTTGCCAACATGTTATTAATTAAACCTAATTTTATCGACCTGTATAAGCAAATATTATTCCCTTTAGGCATGGCGCATGGTGTTTTATTTATTGGCTACATTTGTTTAGCCTTTTTATTAAAAGAGTCACAAAAATGGAATATTAAAACATTTTTTGTAATTTTAATCGCTTCTGTATTGCCATTTGGAACATTCTATATAGAAAAAAAATACTTATCAAATAACTAGTGAAAATATTTAATTGGGCTTATACTTTATTTAAAAGTTTAGATTTTAATGACGAACTAGCATTATATCTAAACTTATTCGTGAACATTATTGTTCTAATTGTTGTTGCTTATATTTTAGATTATATTTTCAAGAAAGTATTTATAATTTTCTTAGCCATTGTAGCCACTAAAACTAAATCGTCATTTGATGATTTTTTAGTTGCAAACAAAACCGCTAAATATATAGCGCACCTTGTGCCCCTACTCTTTATTTATAAAACGGTTCCCGTTATTTTGAGTAAGTTTACTTATTGGGAAGATTTTTTTGAAAAAGGAGTAAAAATTTATATCATTCTACTTTCGTTATGGATAACTAGAAGTATTTTTAATGCATTAAAAGATTTTTTAAAACAACAACCTAGATTTAGCGATAAACCTATCGACAGCTACATTCAGGTAATTATGCTTTTTTTGTGGATTTTTGGAATTACTTCATTTATCTTAATCATATTTGATACTAGCAAAACCACATTATTAACCACTTTTGGGTCTATTTCTGCTTTAATCATTTTAGTTTTTAGAGACACTATTCTTGGCTTTGTAGCCAGTATTTCGGTTTCGGTGAATGATATGGTGCGCATTGGAGATTGGATAACTATGGATAAATTTGGAGCTGATGGTGATGTTATTGAAATTAATTTAGCTACAGTAAAAGTTCGAAATTTTGACAATACAACTACAACTATTCCTACTTATAGTCTAATTTCTGACAGTTTTAGAAACTGGAGAGGTATGCTAAATTCTGATGGAAGAAGGATTAAAAGACACATATTAATTAAATCTAATTCGGTTAAATTTATTCAACCGGAAGAAATTGAAAAATATAAAAAAATACAACACATTTCATCGTATATTGCTCACAGACAGTCTGATATTGATAAATACAATCTAGCAAATGCTATAGACAAAAGCACTATCGTAAATGGTAGAAATCTTACAAATTTAGGATTGTTTAGAAAATACATCAATCAATACATTATTAGTCACCCTGGCATTAATAAAGATATGCTAATAATGGTGCGTTATCTGCAAGTTACAGATAAAGGAATTCCATTAGAAATTTACTGCTTTTCAAAAGACAAAGAATGGCTAAATTATGAGCATATTATGGCTGATATTTTTGACCATGTGATTGCATCTGTACCTTATTTTGGTCTTGAAGTATTTGAAATAGTAAGTACACCCGCTAAAATTGATACAGAAAATTTATAATAACTTTTGTAATCCCGCTTCGATAATAGCTGAATGATCAAAGGCTAGTGATGGTAAATTTTTTACCGAAAACCAACCAATTTCTTTAGCATCATCAGCGGCAATTGCAATTGTATTTGTAGCCACTTTTCCCAAATAAGCAATCGAAACCATATGTCCTCTCGGATCTCTATATGGCTTTCCAAAAGCACCAATTTGTTCTAAATGAGATACTTTAACTTGGGTTTCCTCAACTAATTCTCTAATAGCAGCTTGTTCTAAATCTTCGTTTTCATCTACAAATCCTCCAGGCAAAGCCCAACAATCTTTAAACGGGTCATTTTTCCGTTTTATCAACAGAATTTGTTGTTCCATTTCAAATGGCCTTACAATTAAAACATCAACTGTAACAAATATTTTTGATATATATGCCATAACAATATAGTGGTTATTCCATTCAAAAATAGCGTTTTTAAAACAATTGCAAGCCAACAAGTAAAGCGTTTTAACGGCAAGTAATTAACAACTGATTCTTAATAACTTATATATTAAACAATTACACGACGTACATTTTTTACTTAATTTTAAATAACTATAAAAAAAGAACCATGAAAACTAAAGAAGAAGCAATTTTAGAAATCAGAGGGGAATCAATTGGTATCATAACCGAACAATCTAGCTTTGAAGAAAGGTTTCAAAATCAAACCCTTCGCCCTATTTTAAAATTTCAAAATGATTTGTTTTTAGAAGTTTTTAAAAACTATGCCATCAAACAAAAGGGAATCTTCTTTACCTATACTCCTGAAAAAAAAATGAGCTATATTGAAACCGCCATTCAACGCGATATTAAATTTAGAAACTCATTGAAAGGTATCATTATAGGCCTCTTTACCATCACAGAGTACAAAGAATACATTCAAAATTCATCTAATATCAACAAACGAATGATGAATTTATTAATTGAACGTTTAAAAAGTCAAGTACAATTATTAGAAATAGCATAAAAAAACCATCTATTCCTTGTTGAATAGATGGTTTTTCATAACAAACTTATACAAATTTAAACTAAAACCTGTTCTAGTGTAGGGCCTGCTGCCACTAAGCGTTTTCCTTCTTCTGTAGTGGTATATTGTTCAAAATATTTGATATATCTTGCAGTTAAATCTTTTGCTTTTACAGCCCATTCTTCCTCAGTTTTATAGGTATTTCTTGGATCTAATATACCTTCAGTCACATTAGGTAATGTGGTTGGAATTGTTAGATTCAAATAAGGAATATGTTGGGTTGGCATTGCATCAATATCACTATTGATAATTGCATCTATAATGGCACGGGTATCTTTTAATGAAATGCGTTTTCCTGTTCCATTCCATCCCGTATTGACTAAATATGCTTTGGCTCCGTGTTCTTTCATTTTTCCAATTAATGTTTTAGAATACATAGTTGGGTGCAATGTTAAGAATGCTTCTCCAAATGCTGGTGAAAATGAGGGTTGTGGTTCAGTAATTCCTCTTTCTGTTCCGGCTAATTTAGAAGTATATCCACATAAAAAGTGGTATTGTGCTTGTTCATCATCTAAAATAGAAACCGGAGGCAATACGCCAAAGGCATCAGCAGATAAGTAGATAATTTTCTTAGCATGTCCTGCTTTAGAAGGTAATACAATTTTATTAATATGATAAATTGGATAAGAAACTCTAGAATTTTCCGTAATGGTATGATCATAATAATCAACCTCTCCGTATTCATTAACCACTACATTTTCTAAAAGCGCATCTCGTTTAATAGCTCGCCAAATATCGGGTTCATTTTCTTCTGATAAATCAATAACTTTTGCATAGCAACCACCTTCATAATTAAATACTCCATTATCATCCCAGCCATGCTCATCATCGCCAATTAAAAAACGTTTTGGATCAGCAGAAAGTGTTGTTTTTCCAGTTCCAGAAAGTCCAAAAAAGACAGCCACATCACCTTTCTCTCCTACATTAGCTGAGCAGTGCATTGAAGCCATTCCTTTTAATGGTAGGTAATAATTCATCATAGCAAACATCCCTTTTTTCATTTCACCACCATACCAAGTACCTCCAATCAACTGAATGCGATCTGTTAAATTAAAAACCACAAAATTTTCAGAATTTAAACCTTGTTCAGCCCAATTAGGATTAGTTGTTTTTGAACCATTCATTACGATAAAATCTGGTGTTCCAAAGTTTTCTAATTCATAAATTGAAGGGCGGATAAACATATTGGTTACAAAATGAGCTTGCCAAGCGACTTCCATTACAAAACGTACTTTTAAACGTGTATCTGGATTTGTACCACAAAACGCATCTACAACATATAATTTTTTAGATACAGATAATTGTTTTAAAACCAATTGTTTCAAATCTTGATATACTTCTTGTGTAGTGGCAAAATTTACTTTATCATCCCAATAAATGGTATCTTTAGTAACATCGTCTTTAACAATATATCTGTCTTTTGGAGAACGCCCCGTAAAAATTCCTGTTTTTACTGCCACGGCACCTGTATCAGTTAGCGCACCTTTCTCATATCCTTTGCGTTGGTGAGAAACTTCTGCTTGATACAATTCTTCATAACTTGGATTATAAGAAACCTCATGATATCCTGTGATTCCTAAATCATGCAACTCCTGAATAATTTTAATATTTTTCATCTGATTTTCGTTTACTGATTTATTACTCTTTTAATGCTTATCAAAGTTCCGAAATAGCAAAACCAAATAAACTGATATTTATCATAAAAAATAAAAAGTTACGCAAACGTTTTCTTTATTTATAAGGCTTAACAAAGATTTTATCATTTTTTATGATTACCTTTATACTGTAAAATTTCTTAAAGAAAAAGGTCATGTTAGATTGGATGTATAGACTAATTTTCCCCAGCGAAACACCAGATGTTACACAATCGTTAGTGGTATTGTTATTAGCAATAAGTATCGGATTTTTTGTAGGCAGAATAAAAGTTAAAGGAATTACACTGGGCGTTTCGGCAGTTATGTTTGTGGGATTAGGTTTAGGCCATTATGGCTATCGAATCAATGCTGCTATTTTAGAATTTGTGCGCAACTTTGGTTTAATCCTCTTTGTATATGGAATTGGAATTCAAGTTGGACCATCTTTCTTTTCCTCTTTTAAAAAGGAAGGAATTCGTTTCAATATTTTAGCGGTTGCTACCGTTTTGTTTGGAGGATTCATCACTTTCCTCCTATTCAAATTTTCTACTATTTCTATTGAAAATGCCGTTGGATTAATGTCAGGATCGGTTACTAATACTCCTGGACTGGGCGCGGCTAAAGAAACGCTTACTGAGATTCAGAATCAATTTCCTTCTAAATCATTTAGCGACCCTACTATTGCTTATGCGATTACCTATCCGTTAGGTGTTTTTGGAATAATTATTACTATCATTTTGGCTAAAACCTTACTCAAAATTAATTTAGGCAAAGAAAGTTTTACTTGTGATGCTACAACTACTCCAGCTACTACGCTAATAATCCATCAAAAATGTAGAGTTACTAACGAAGCCTTTTTTGGAAAAAGCATTTATCAAGTTTTAAAAGAAGTCAACATTCAAGACATCATTATTTCTCGTTTAAAAAATAGCGGTTCTCAAGTGGTTTATGCGCCTTCTCTAGATACTAAAATCCACAATAAGGATGTCCTAATGGTTGTAGGAAGTCCAGCAGCAGTATCACAATTTATTGAGGCAGTTGGAAAAGTTTCTAGTGATTTATTTATAGAATCAGAACAAGATATAGTGACTAAAAATCTGTTTGTGACCAAATCGGCGGCTACTCATAAAACTTTGGCTGAACTAGATTTATACAACAAATTTGATTTGAAAGTAACCCGTGTATTTCGTTCGGGAATGGAATTATTAGCCCAACCTACATTAGAATTATTTTATGGTGATAAAATCAGAATTGTAGGAAATAAAGAAGCCATTGTTGAAGCAGAAAAAATTATAGGAAACTCTGAAAAAAAACTATTAGAACCCGATTTTTTATCTCTATTTGGTGGTTTAATCATCGGGATGATTATTGGTTCAATTCCTTTCTTTATTCCTTCTTTACCTGTACCTATTAAACTAGGCTTTGCTGCCGGACCACTGTTAACCGCATTATTTATCAGTAGATATGGTGGTGTGGGCGTTATTCACTCCTATATCAATAATGGTGCTGTTTATTTCATGAAAGATTTGGGAATTTGTTTATTCTTTGCTGCTGTGGGTGTACATGCTGGTGAGGGTTTTTATGATAATTTCATACAATACAACGGCTGGTTATGGATTTATTATGGCTGTTTCATTACTTTTATTCCGCTTATTGCTATGGTACTAATTGGACGATTGGTACTAAAACTGAACTTTTATCAGTTGGTTGGTTTGATGAGTGGTACTTATACCGACCCTGCTGCTTTAGCATTTAGTACCAAATATTTAGATTCTGATATTCCTACACAAGCCTATGCTACGGTTTACCCATTAGTAACCATATTTAGGATATTTGTTGCTCAATTATTGATTTTACTATTGGTTTAATAAATCGATTCTCCGTTTAGATCGGTACTCAATACCTCGCTCATGTAGTCAAAAAACGGACGCATTGCCTGAAAAGTAGCTATAACTTCCTCTTGAAAATTAGGTGCTAATACTTCTTTATCAGAAAAACTACGCGTTAATAAATATTGCTTTTTACGAATCAAATCAATCGCTGGATGTGTTTTATCGAAACCTTTTGGAGCTGTTTTTAACTCCTCCCCTTTTAGTTCGCCAAAGAATTTCTTGAAAGTAGCATTAGCAACAATCGTTCTAATTTCTACATCATCCATTTCAAATTCTTTACGAATGCGATGCAAATCAGCGGCATTGGGTTCCCAAAAACCACCACCTACAAAACTTCCTCCAGGTTCAATGTGCAAATAGTAGCCCCCACGAAGCATGGGTTTAGTTCGGGTAAATCCAACACTAAAATGGTTTTTATAAGGCGCTTTGTCTTTAGAAAAACGCACATCGCGGTATATTCTAAAAATTTGAATGCGCTCAATACTATCTATTTTTCCCAACTGCTCACCTATTGATGTAAAAAATGATTTGGCTAACTTTTGTTCGGTTTCAAAAGCTTTTTTATTTGTTGCAAACCAATCGCGGTTGTTGTTCTCTTTTAGTTTTGTTAGAAATTCTAAGGTTGATTTTTGTAGCATATTCTTTTATTTATTTAGCCACAGATTAGCACGGATTATATACTTTAAAAATCCATTTAATCCTTTAATCTGTAGCAAAAGATATTATTTTTTTAAACGGTCTTCAATAAATTCTATTTGAGTTTTGCCGTGCGGTTTTGGTTTTCCGTCTTCGCCTAAATTTACCATGGTAATATTATCGATAGTAATAATTTTTTCACGAGTCATCATGTTCCGAACTTCAGATTTAAGTACTAATGATGATTTCCCAAAATGGACTACATCTAAACCAATTTCCACTATATCGCCTTGTTTTGCGGCGCTCATAAAGTTAATTTCACTCATGTATTTGGTTACTACTTTAGGGTTTTCCAATTGCACAATCGAATACAAAGCGGCTTCTTCATCTATCCAAGCCAATAATTTACCACCGAATAACGTTCCGTTGGCATTCAAATCTTCGGGTTTTACCCATTTTCTGGTATGAAATCGCATCTTGAATTTTTATTTTAAAGGTAAGAATTATTTGAGAAATTTAAATACCTGTATGTTTTTAATTAAAAAAAAGGACTAATTTTTCTTTTAGTCCGTATGCAAAAATCAATTGCTGTACAGCTTTTGAATAAATCCCCTAGGGGAATTGACCATTTTCCCTAGGGGATTTATATAATTTCCCTAGGGGATTTTGTATATTTGTCAGTATAAAGCAAAAAAATATGGCTGTAGCATTTAAAATGGTTGCTAAACAAAACAACATTGCAACCCCACCTGAAGTAAAATATTATCCTTGTGCGGTGAGTCAAGGAGAAATTGATTTAGATGATTTGGCAAAAACAATAGCAAGCCGAAGTACGATAAGCAAAGCGGATTGTTATGGCGTTATGATTGCCATGAGTGAAGTGATTAGTGAAGCGTTGTCAAATGGGAAACTTGTTAAAATAGAAAGTTTAGGCACCTTTTCTGTTGCCTTAACCGGTAAAGGCGCCACAAACGCTGAAACCATTGGCAAAAGCAACATAACAGGAGCTAAAATAAACTACAAACCTTCAAAAACACTTAAAAAAAACCTGAAACAACTTAAGTTTAAGAGAATTTATTAATTCTTAAAAAAGTTGTATATATTTGATGGTATTTACTAGTTAG
>ERZ1034363.571-NODE-571-length-25032-cov-5.218834_pt1 | contig 25032 bp, 21 predicted proteins | sample MGYA00520616_ERZ1034363 | MGnify/ENA primary metagenome ERZ1034363 (study PRJEB33736, sample SAMEA104284506) | Azolla filiculoides | biome: Urban; feature: Water surface; material: Ditch water | place: Netherlands | collected 2015-10-28 | depth 0-0.1 m ... | reverse complement strand
GCGGACTTGGAGCTTCCCAAAGGCATTGGCCTCAAACCACGTCGCCGCTTCCCGCTCAAGAACGGCGCACTTGAATGCCGGCTGTTCGTGATTGATCTGGTCTCTGGATTTCATCGGAAACAGAAGCCTACGGACGCCTAGCTTAAGAATTGGGGTAATTGGTGCTGGGCACTAATTACCCCAATTCTGGCTTTGTGGCACGCCACAAAGCACTACATAGTCTTCGATAGATTACTACTAATGAACTTCGTAGAATTAGTGGTAGATGTCTTTACCGTTAATGTAAAACCATTCTTTGTTAGAGGATCCCGAGGGATAGCTGCCCATCTTGATGCTTTCAGGCCCATCTTTGAACTTTAGGTACCCTAGGTTGGAACTTAACCCACCGTACGAACAATCCCCAGTAATGCACTTTAGGAAATTCTGCATAGTACCTACTGCCATTAAATTGGCAACAAAAACAACGCTGTAACCACTTTTGTCTGTATATCGAATATAGTTCGGCCACCCTCCCCGATCATTTATTCCGTCTCTGTTTGCAATTAATTGATCAATCCATGATGGCAAAGTGTTGTCACGCTTGTTCCCGGTATTTCTTGCCAAACGTGCCTCTCCATCAGCCCCCCCAGCAAACAGTTGGTCGTAAATAAAACGCTTGCTGCCTGAAGTAATACTGTTAACTGCAAACGTATAAGGCACTGGCGCAGGTTGTAGCACTAAAAACACTCGGCTTGCCCATGCTCCGGCACCTTCTGAAAATGAAAGCACATCATTATCGATGCTTGAGTTCATTGATGACAAAGGCGCCAGAACCCCCATAAGATTGGCGACATCGTTACTATTGACTGAATTACCATCTATCTTTAAGTAGTAGCGCGCAAGTATTGGCGTTGCAAAATTTTTGCAGTTGGTAACAATATACTCATTACGACCTTGCTTAACCCAACCAAGAATTGATTGAACTCGCGCATTAGGATTTTCTTGATTACCACTGCAGTTAGCTGCAGAAATGCTCGACAACAAATCCGTCGGGAGACCCTCAAAGGTATCGTATATGCCTCTAGTGCCACTTGAATTCTGCACGGTATTGTTGTACTTGGCCACCATGAGATTCGCTTGGCTATCAAACTTGGTTTTCAGTGCCACTTTGTTTTCAGCAGCCGTCTTCCTCAAGTCATACCCATATCGAGTAGCTTCTGTGGGATATGCTTCGAGGAGGTCATAAGTGTCTGATGCAATCTGGTATGCGATATTTTGCGCGGCAAGTAGGCGAGCAGTTGTAGTTCCAATCACCAAGTTACATTGAACCCGTTGCTTGATTACATCACCCGTGCTCGGATTTTTGCAGAGCAGATCCATTGCCGCATTGAGCGTATCAAACTGATTCTCTGTAAGCCGTTGTATTTGCAGTAGATAGCTCTGATCACTGGTTGCAGGGAGCCTACCGAGCAATTTTGCAAAAACACCATCAGGTTCTTTGTTTAGTACGATTCGCAGTGCATCCTCACCTGAGCCGCCAAATTTTTTCACGTACTCCTTCAGTGAGCCAACCTCATAATTGCCAATAATGGTCTGATAATTACTAGCTAGCATGGAAAGATCTGAACTGACCGTCGTGAAATCCTGAAGGTTTGTGTTCATTTGCGCACTAGCAACAAAGTTACTAAGCTTTCCAACATCGTCTGTTAAGTTGTCCAACGAGTTCTGCACATTAACTAGCTGGTTAATAATTGAATCCAACTTTACTTTTTGAGGATTGCACGCCGCAAAACCTGCTGCACCAATCGTCTTGGCAATGCCAGCCGCTATCGGGAAAGAAGATGGCACGGCACCTGTTATCCCTTGAAAGATAGACATGAAGGTAGCTACCCCGCTGGAACAGGAAGAAGTAGCATCTTGCGCATGAGCCGTGCTGATCCAATTCATCTCTTGGAACCTCATGAATTGGTTTACCAGCGCATAACGAAAATTAGCAATCGATGCTGCGGTGAAACTTGCCGGGATTAAGAACTCTGAGCTTTGCGCAACCTCTCTCTTAGCTAGACGCTTTGCCAAGTTTTCTACATAAGCAACAACCGTCATTACCCCATTGCTTTGTTGATTGAGATAGTTAAGTGCCAGCTCTTCATAATGATCTGTCCGGATAGACAACGGGTTGCTTGTGTCAATTGGGCTGGCGCCTTCTACAGCATCTTTTTCTGAAACAAAAACACTCAAAGCAGCCTGACGCTCAACCTCCGACATGTTTTTAAAATCTGTGCTCAGATTTGCCAGAGTTTCATAGAGATAGGCACCTGTAGTCCATAAGGTCACCTCGGGAGCCATATAGCTACCCGGTGCATTGTCTACATCGTAAATACCAACAACATGCCCTTGAGCGTCTTTAAACAAAAGGACTGCTGGCCCCGTAATATCCGAACCTGTGTAATACAGCTTGCAGTCCGTTTGCTTAGAGGCACAATCAAATGCGCCTGAGTAGAATGTCTTGCCAGTCGCATGCTCTTCAATAGAGACACTAGCAAAGTTACTGGTTGTCTGATTGCTGACGTTGGCGGTTGTTTTTGTATTCGGCGGTGGGCCGTTATCCGAACTACCGCTGCTGCAGGCACCTAACGCTAGAGAGATTAAAAGCATCAATCCTATCAATTTGGTTTGTTTGCAGAATGTCGGCATATCAGTGTCCGTTGGCTTTAAGGTTTAAGAAGGCCCAAAGTGAGCGCTTACTATGAATTCCAAGGATTTTAGATTCTTATCACACGACGAATCCCAACCAATTCCGACATAAACCGACATTGCCGCATCGTCCCAAGCTAAAAGGTTATGATTGCCTCACTTTGCATGCCCTATAAAATAAGTTATGCGGTTTTCTGGTTTACTTAAGTGCTTGGTTTTTCTTGCCCTCTTTTGGGTAGCACAGGCACATGCGTTGGTTTTGCATAACCAACCAAGTGCCATTAACCCAGTTGCCAGTACACAGTTTCTTGCCGATCCATCAGGAAAACTGACATTTGAAGAAGTCAGTTCAGCGGCGTATGCCAGCAAGTTCAAAACCGCTGCACCCCACGGTGAAGATATCAACTTTGGATTTACCCGGGATACTTACTGGATCAAGTTGAGCCTTTCTCGAGCTGCCCATAGCGAGCAGAAGTGGATACTTTCCATTCCCTATCAAACACTTGATCGCATCGCCTTTTACGCGCCAGGGAAGCCCCCGGTTATCACTGGCAACCTCCAGCCATTCGATTCACGCCCCATTAAAAGCCGCTTTTTCGCATTTCCACTGAGCGTAGAAACCAGTACGCAAGATTTCTATCTGCAAGTTAACTCCCAATATTCGTTAACCGTTCCCATGGAGCTCTGGCTGCCGGAAGACTATTTCGAATCCACAGGCGATGCATCCATCTTGCAGGCGCTGTATTTCGGGGAGCTGCTTTCACTCGTTATATACAACCTGCTCTTGTTTTTATATCTGCGCGATAAAAGCTTCTTTATCTATGCTTTGTTTGGGGTCGCTATGGGTATGGCCATGTTTGCCGGCAACGGCTATGGCCGAATCTACTTATGGCAGAACTTGCCCCACTGGGATGAGGTTGCTCAATGCACATGCCTTAGCCTAGCTTCGCTTTTCGGGATTTGGTTTACCAATTCGTTTCTGAATTCCAAGAAAAACGCTCCTAAGCTCTACAAAATACTAGCTTGGATGTCTTACTGTTACGTCGCTATCTCAATAGCGCTTCCTTTAGGCCATTTGATTGACCTACCCATCAATTATCTTTTTGTAACGTTTGCGATTATTTCGCCTATTACAACATTGCTCTTTGTCGCCACCGGCGTAATTGCATTGCGAGCTGGCCAACGTGAAGCACGATTTTTTTTATTAGCTTGGGGCGTCCTCTGGACGGGTGGATTTATTGCAGCAATGCGTTCGTTTGGAATCGTGCCATCCAACCCTTTAACAAATTATGCAGTTCAGATTAGCTCTGCCTTTGAAATGCTCCTGCTGTCTTTTGCGTTGGCTGACCGCATACGCATCGAACGCATGGCTCGAGAGCATGCTCAAATTGAAAAAATTGCAGCAGAAAAGCAGCTGGTTCGAGCACTCATTAACTCCGAACAAAAACTAGAGAATACGGTTGCTTTACGTACCGCAGAACTTGAAACCTCCTTAACTAACGAAAAGAATTTACGTGAACTCTATGTGCGCTTTGGCGCATTTATATCGCATGAATTTCGCAACCCGCTTAATCTCATTGAAAGCCAGGTAGCGCTTTTCCGGCGAGAGCGCGTTCACAATATTGATAATGGCGAGAAGCGGCTTCAAAACATCAGCGTTGCCACACATCAATTGGCCGAATTATTTGATCGCTGGTTGCAATCAGACCGGCTCAACTATGCACTGAATGAGGCCGAGCCAGAGCCTATTGCGCTGGATATTTGGCTGCCTGAATTTGTTGCTGACATTCAAAAGCTTCATGAAACGCACCCGATATTTTTTGATGAATGCACTCCCACAGAACTTTGGGCAGATGTGCGCCTCTTGAAAACCGCATTGCTCAATCTGATTGACAATGCAGCCAAGTATTCTGAAGCCCATCAACCAGTGCGAATAACCGTCTTAAACAACCTGAAAATGATTGGGATCAAGGTCTCAGACCAAGGGATTGGCATTGCCCCTGACAACCTTTCAAAGGTCTTTGAGGAATACTTCCGGTGCAAAGACGATATCAAGACTCCCGGTATCGGCCTCGGCCTGGCTTTTGTGCGGCAGATTATGAATCTGCATCAGGGCAAGATAGAAGTGACCAGTGAACTAGGCCACGGTAGCAGTTTCTGCCTATGGTTCCCTATTCCAGGCGCAGTCAGTCAACGCGACTCAGTTGGCCATTAAAAGCATATCCCTTACTGTAAACAGTCACCAAGGGTAACTCTTCGGCGCCTGCTGCCTTGACCTTTAGCCGCAAACGACGAATCAGCGTTTCCAACCGACGCAAATCATACCCATGTGGATCTTCGCCTAATGCCTGGATGATTTCGTTTCTGTTGATTGCAAGGCCTGGTTTTTCAACAAAACAATTCATAAAAGTCAGTTCGTTGCGCGTTAGTAGCACTTCAGCGCCCCCTACGTTTTTGAGACGCCAGTTCACGGGGTTAAGCATCCAAGCGTCGCCTTGCGTTAACGTCTGATCTATTTTGCGGAATAAGCGGTTCAGCAAAGCAACAAGCTCATCTGTAACGATAGGCTTTACTAAGTAATAGTCTGCGTCGGCATTCATACCCTGAATTCGATCTTCAGAAAGCCCTTTGCACGTAATCACAATAACTGGGCCAGACTCGGTCTGACGGTGAGCCTTAATAACGTCGAGGCCATCCCCGTCCGGTAGATTACGATCGATGATCAGCACATCGCAGCTATGTGACTGTCGCCAGGCACGGTAACTAGCAATTGATCCAACGCCCGCTGCAGCAAAGCCTTCCAAATTAAGAATATCGATCAGCGAGTCTCTATAGAGTGGCTCATCTTCTACGATAAGGATTCTTAGGGGCATAGTGGCTTTGTTGTGGTGAGGTTTTGCATACTGTATCACTCAATATGCTCTCTATAAGGAGCTGACGTGCAGAGCAAGTTGCCTAAGCTGATTACATACAGAATTGTTCATAATCTTCTGTGCTGTACTGATGACTCACACCAGTATTAAGGCAAGAAATGTAATCTAACTTTACCCACCCAATTCCGACCAATACCAACAAAATCCGACATTTTAATTAATAGATGTTTTTAGCTTTTAGCATTCTCGTATCATGATCCATGCACAGCGTTCTCGAACTTCATGTCCACATTGCTATAACCCCCTCTTCAACAAGAAAATCGATTTGCCATGCTCTCTAACAATGATTTTCTTTTTATAGCCTGGCTTATAGTCTGCTACGGATTGATTCTGCTTGCTCCGGGAAGGATTAGCAAACATGCCTACAGCCGGATCATCGCAGGTATTTTTTTTGGCTCATGCTTAGCGATCATAACGTTTCACGAAACCGTTATTGATGTATCACTGAGCAGCCCCATTCACGGGGCACTATTAGTGCTTGCTCAAGTAGGCACCCTGACTTTAACTTCAAAGCTTTGGCTTACAATCAACTACCACCAGCTGACTCGGTCAGTCCGTATTGCCACTTGCCTGTTTCTATATTCAGCATTACTGGCGATCATCATTGGATCATATTGGCTTTATAAGCTAATGCCCGAATTACAGATTCTGCTTTACCCTTTCTCGAGCCTTGCAATCTCATTGACCGCGCAAATTCTTGAAGATCGCTGGTCTTAAAAAAACATACCCGCAGATTTAGACATACACCACCTTGTTAATCTAAAAGTTAAATCACATGACAAAAATCCCTGATTCGAAACCCTTGAAAATTTTTGCCAAAACAAACACAACTATCAAGCGCCGCGACTTCCTTAAGCAGGTTAGCGCTGGTTCAGTATTGCTCTCAACGCTTGGGCTAGCTGGTTGCGGAGGGGGCAGCGGGAGCAATGAAACGAATAGCGCAGCACCCAAAAACGTCGTGGTGTTAGGCGCCGGTGCTGCTGGCCTCACTGCCGCGTTGGCGCTTAAGAAACAGGGACACAAAGTCACCATTCTTGAATATCAGAACCGTATCGGTGGACGCCTGTGGTCTAAGCAGCTGCTCGGGGGCCAATGCACCGAATTAGGGGCTGGCCACTTTTCAAGCAGCATGCCGCTGGTCGTTTCATTAATCAATCGCTACGACCTTCCAATATTCTCGGTAAATGATGGCAATCCACGCTATCTTATGAATAACGTAGAAGCCAATGCTGATGATGTATATTGGCCGTCAGCATGGGGACTTAACTCGTCTGAACAACTCGCAACCGTTGCGACCACACTCATTGCTTATCTCGTGGAAGCGGGTATTGAGCTGGAAACCATACTTCACCCAAATTGGCCTACCGAAGCGGCTATCGCCCAGTTTGGCGATAAGACCATCCGACAACTGCTGGTTGAGCAAGGCGCCTCAGACGGCTTCATTAGTTTATTGAATGTACATTTGGGGGCACCCGTTGCTGAAGGAGATGTGCTTAGCGGACTACCTAACCTTGCATACTTTTTTAACAACAAGGGTTTTTTCCGAGTCCAAGGTGGCAATGAGCGTATCGCTAGCAGCATGGCTGATGAATTTGGGCGTGATGCCATCATGCTGAACGCCCCAGTTGTTGCCATTGATCAAACCGGTGCGCAAATCAAAATTACGACACGTGACCGTACCACGCAGGTAGAGCGGGTTTACTTCGCAGACAGAGTCGTCAGCACCATCCCGTTTAAGGTGATTAGTGAAATTAATATGCAACCCGCATGGTCGACCGGAAAAACACGGCTGTTTACCGAAATGGTTTGGTTTGATGGTTTCAAGGGCGTTATTCAAACACAGACGCCAACATGGATTGCACAAGGCAATTATGGTTGGCCGATGGCTGCAACAGACCAGGCTTGGAACCGTCTCATCGATATTACTGGAAATCAGACGGGCGGTTATAGCAACGCGTTTTTCTACGTCTATACGGAACCCAAACTCGCACAGCTTAAAGCGATTACGGGGGCGAACAAAATTACTGCGCGTACCGAATTGGTGTTGAATCAATTTAACACTACACTCAACGGTGCAAGCAATAGCAGCACTCCCGGTTTTACTAACAACCTGATCGATCTTAATCAGGTTGTCACCAAAGACAGCATCATGTGGGCAGACGGAGAAGACGTGCCCTGGATTAAAGCAGCGCTCGCCGGAAGCACCAAGCCTTGGATGAGAACCGAGTGGAGCATACCAGAAGGCAATATTCACTTTGCCGGTGACTTTACTAGCTATAAATCCGGCTGGGTTGAAGGTGCGCTAGAGTCTGGATTACGTGCTGCTGCCGAGATCGACCCAAAGGCAAATTCACTTTAACGCCTTTAGCACCAAGCCCCTGCACCACTCATTGGGGCAGGGGCTTTTATTTATGTCTCATCAATGCGCGTAATTACACAACCGTCACGAGCTGCATCATGCCCAGATCTTCGTGTTCAAGAATGTGACAGTGCCAGACAAAGGCCCCGTCATAATCTTTAAAACGAGTTCTGAATGTAATGCTACCGCCGGGTGGTATGGTCAAAGTATCTGCCCAGTAGGGTTGAGTAAGGTCTTGCCCATTGACCTTAACCACATACATATCATTGACGTGCATATGAAAAGGGTGCGGGAAGCCATCCAAAGTAGCAATCGTCCACTCTTCAACGGCGCCCAAATTAACTGTTTGGGAGACAATCGACGCGCCCGTTGCAGACTGAAATGGGTAAACCTTATCGCTACGCGCTGGGCTTCCCGTTCCGAATACAAGAGAGCTTAATCCGCCCCCCTCGCCCTGCGGCAACACCCACTCCTCACCCGAAGGTATCGGCGGGAGTCTAGGGTTGTTCAAGAAAAAGACGCCCAGAACCAGATTGCGTATCTCGCCACCGCTTCTGGCAACTTCCTCTGCAGTTATTGGCTCAAAATCTGCATGCCTTCTGAAAGCCGACACTGGTGGAATAACGCCCTGAGCAGGTGTTCCTTGAACTTGAATTCGAGCAACGACCTCTTCATAAATAGGTATGTTGACGTTATTTGTCCACGGCGAAAGCATTGATCTGAGCAAATAGTCCCCAGGAGCATCGCTAGCTTTGACGATCACGCTAATTCTGGAACCTGGCGAAGCAAAGGTTCCCGGCCAGCCCTGAATGTTATTTGTCCAGTTCCCATTTTTAAATCGGGCAACCGTTTCATCATTAATGGGCCGTAAAACTTCTGGAATCGGGTCTCCATCGCGCGCAAATGCCTGCATGGTGTGCCCTTCGAGAAGCAGGTTAAAGCTGTAAAAAGTCGCGCTGTTGATAAAGTGCCAGATTTGCACTTCGCCCGGTCGCATCACGATCGTAGGCTGATATGCCCCATTCAGCAAAAAACCAGATGGCGCAGGAACGGCAGAATCATTTAGCGAATCTGTACGTCCCGCAGCCAGATTATGTTTGTGAACAAAAATAATACGCTCGGGTGCAAGCTGCGGATCAAATAGCTCATTAGTAGCACCTTCAACAATAATCGCCCCGAACATGCCACTGCTTACTTGAGCACCGGAAGACCCATGCAAATGCGGGTGATACCAAAATATACCTGGCGGGTGGTCTGCAGGTAGTTCAATGACGTGTTGACGCTCTTCACCCGGTAATACGCCAGCATCAGGGGCGTCGACGACGTAGTCGCCATAGATCTCCTGCCCATTAACGATGGATTTTTTAGGGCTGACATGCAATCCATGAAAATGGAGATTCGTGCTGTTCTGATGGTTCAAAAAACCTAGTGAGGACGAATTGCTTGGACTGGGTGGTAGATGATTGATCAATCGAATCTTGATGGTATCGCCAGCTTTTACCCGAAGGGTTGGTGCAGGAAATGCCCCTGTATAACGACGCAACGTTGTGTTAACTATCGTCTTTGGGCTAGGATAAGTGTTGCTATTGGCAGCTGTCCCCAGCTCAATCGGCTGAGATGAGTAATCCGCGATCAAGTCCATGCTCAGCACCCCATTGCTAGAGCGCAATGTTGGGGGCTCAGAAAGCGTATCGCTCGTCGCAGTTGAGCTTGAACCGCCGCCGCAGCCAACTAACTGTGTTGCGACAACACCGCCCGCTGAAATAGCCACCCAGCGCAAAAAATCTCGCCGTGAAAATTCTGGGTGCATTATGTTGCTGTCGCTATCATCGCTCGGCAAGATACGAGTTGTATTCATGTCTTAAGCCTTCATGCGAATGTAATGAGGTTCGGCTGTGTAACCACCGCAGCCCGATTAGATGGAACACCGCAAGCAGCATTCCGGTTATCGCCCCAGGCATAGAGACCTTCTGAATTCAGTGCCAGTGTGTGAAAGGAGCCAACGCTTATCTTATCTACGCGCTTAAGCGCCGTGATCTTTGTGGGGCTATTGGTCGATTTGAGCGATGGGTCTCCAAGTTGCCCCATGGCATTCCAACCCCAGGCGTAGACCTCTCCTTGCTCTGAGAGCGCAGCGGTAAAGTGCATGCCTGCATCAATCTGTTTTAACTTGAAGCTCAAGGGCACACGAACTGGCTTGGCAGACCAGCCTGCTGTTTTAGTCTGTGCGGGGCCTAGTTGGCCTAGATTGTTAGACCCCCAAGCGTATAGCCGACCATTGGCGTCGATGGCCAGGCTGTGTGTATCACCCGTAGCGATCGAACGGATTGGCGCATTGATGCGCACACGTGCCGGCTTGGTCAAGGAACTTAGGTCTCCTTGACCCAATTGCCCTGCCGCATTAGCACCCCACGCCCAAACCTCACCCTTATCGGTTAGTGCAAGAGTGTGATTTTTGCCGGTGACGATACTGACAACCGTGGGCAACGCATCAATTTTTGCGGGCTGCTGGCTCAGCATTGAATCGCTTTGTCGACCCAATTGGCCTTGGAAGTTACTTCCCCAACTCCACACCCCACCATTTGCATCTAAAGCATAACTAGCGGTTTCATTGGCACAAACTTGTTTTAGGCGATCTGTTAGACCAGCAATAGGCACACAAGCAGATCCAGCGCTTAAGGATGTGGTCGTGGCAAGCATTTCCGCTTGTCCACCCATATCCAGCGCCATCAAGCCACTCATCGCATCGGTCAGATACGACAAGGGGTTTTGAGGATTAAGCAATTGCGGCAAAGGCTGTGCGTAGCGATTGTGTCCTATCTCTACCGGGCCAAATCCACATATGGCGGCCAATGGATCGTCGGCTGGTGTTGCGCTCGCTATGCGGCCAATATTTCCCCATGCCCACGCGCTATTGTCGTCAAGCAAGGCAAGAGAGCGTGAATAGCCTGCCGAAATTTGAGTAAATTTTGTGGTCATGGCCTTAAATGGTTCTCAACAACACTGGACACTGATTGTTTTAATCTACAGCACTTCAGCGGCCGAATTCTGACAAATTCTGACCAAAACCCACATTTGCCAGAGTATCGACGTCCATGGCGACTTAGCTCAGTAGATAACCCAGTGCTAGAACTTGATGCGAAACACTACTTCGTAGCTATCTGACGGCCACCGATTTGCCTTTACAACTTGTAGCGATAGTCCGCATTACTCTGTAGCCTTGTTTGGATCTACCACGTGAGCATCAGAAGTAGCGGCAATCTACTTCCTAGGCAAAGATATAGGCAAGAAGCGGTAAGGTGACGACACTGATTACGCAAGTGCTGACGACTAACTTTGCAGCCAAGTCCACGTCGCAGCCGTAACGCACTGAAAAAGCAATAGCTAGTGGCGATGCCGGCATTGCGCCCAGCAGCAATAGCAACGTTGAGGTCAGGCTTTCTTCAGTACCTGTGACTGCATCAATTTCCCGAGCAATGATGGGTTCGGCGATAAGAAGGAGCGCAGAGCAGGCAATCAGCGGAAGCCCAAAATCTTTTCGACTCATGCTTTTGATAGTTAACCCAGTTAAGAGTGCTACCAGAAAGGTCAGGCTAATTCCTGAAAACTTTAGTGCGCCAAATATAACAGTGAGCAATAATCCCGCATGCGGTAGTGAAAAATAAGACCAGGCCAGACCGCCTATAAAAGCGATTACCGCAGGGTTCAACATAAAAGTTCTGAAGATCTTAACTAAATCGATTTTTTCGTTGTGGTTGCCAAACCATAGCGCAATCAGAACGCCGATCGTGTTGTTTGGCACCCCAACACCCGCTTGGGCCACCATGATCCCAGCAGCTAACGCTTCTGCGTTATCGGGAAAAACAATCTGGATCAAGGCAGTACCCATCATGCTGGTGGAGCCAAAAGTCGACGCCAGAATAAAAGCACCTAAGGCATATTTATTAAGGCCGATCAGGTAGCGACCAATAGCCCATGCACTGATCCCAACAATAACCTCTGAGCCAAACATGGCCATTGCAGCATCTATCTGATGCCGTGTGAGCGACACATCACTCATCTTGTAAAAAATAAGTGCCGGCAGGACAACATCGGTGATCATTCGCGAGATCACTGGGGCGTGCTCTACCGACATGACCCCTCTGTACCGCAACCAGAAAGCAGACGATGCCATCAGGATGAAGATGAATACAAATTGGATGACAGGTATGAATAGGGGTAGGTTGTTATCTGGCATGAGCTATCAAAATTCTTATATCGACGAAAGCGGCTTTAACGCACTTGACCGATTCTAAAGGATCCCCACCCGTAGCGGAGAACATCCGTTACAACTTGTAACGGAACCAGTTAGTCAGACTAACACCCGCAAAATTCAAATACACACTTTGATACGCACCGAGTTTTAGGTGATGTAACCCAATGTTTATAAGTAACTATTTTGGACAAATGCACACATAATCCGTTGGCGCCGAGTTCGACTCTCGGGGGGCCCACCAAACAAGAAAGCCAACCTCATTCGGGGTTGGCATTTTTATTGCTTTAGAAAATTTAAATCTTTATTGGTCCTAAAAATCTCTGCAATTAAAGATGGGGCTTGACGTGTAAAATTCATCAAACATTCAAAAACCCGAGGAAATCAACTCGGATCAACAGGGCTGTCTGAGATGAGTCTTCAGCGCAAATATTTTCAAGCCGTTCTAAAAGATGAGATCAAAGCGCTTAGAGAGCAATTTGTCGAATCCAAACTCCTGTTCTGGGCTTTTCTAGTATCTGTTGCCGCCGTCATCACTTACCTAGATCCCTTTCCTGATCGCCACATCTATTTCGCGTCATCCTTTCCCGGTTCTGCTTGGCATACCTTTGCGGAGCAAGGCGCCGATTATCTTAAAAATCTCAAATTTGAAACTGAAATTATCAAAACCGATGGCGCCTTAGAAAATATCGAGCGCATTGAATCCTCAACTGACAAAGCAAACACGGGTCTATCATTTGGCCTTGTACTAAATGATGAACAGCGATCCAATGTCTGGTCCTTAGGCAGTATTGCATATCACCCATTTTGGATTTACTACCACAAGGACAAAGTTCACAATCCGTCTAACCTAAGAGATCTTGCGAAGTACAAGGTTGGCCTTGGTCCCCCACGAAGCGGGTCGTTTTTGATAAGCCGCATTCTATTCAACCAGTACGGCATATCTATTGATGATAATCCCAATTTTATTTCAGACGGGTTTATGGCAAATGAGGCGCGATTCCTCAAAGGTGAGTTAGACGTCTATATCGTCGCCACTGCCGCTGGTGACCCGCAAATTAAACGACTGCTTACGCAGCAAGACATCACCCTTTTTGATTTCAAGGATGCAGACGGCTTTAACAAGAAATTTGATTCTCTTTTTTCGCTCAATATGTCTCGCGGTTCAATACAAACCTATCCAGCGATTCCGTCGAAAGACATTACCCTACTGGGCACCACCACAAGTCTTGTCGTCAAACAAGATTTACATCCAGATGCCCAACTGGCTCTTCTAGTAGCATATAAAAATATACTTCGTGACTCAAACGACTTGTTCTTTGCTAAACGCAACGAGTTCCCATCCTATATGGATCCGTTAATACCTCTCAGCCCTGTTGCCGCAAAATTTTACGACTATGGACCACCCAATACCTTGAGGTATCTTCCGTTCTGGGTTGCCGGTTTTGTTGACAGAGCCGGCGTGTTCTTTGTTACATTGTTTGCGATTTTTTATCCGCTTTCGAAGTTAAGAATCCAGCTTCGCCTTATGCGGTTCACCGTTAAAATGCAACCGTTTTACGAGGAGCTACTTAAGATACAAAATGAAGTTGTAGACAGTTCGCTGACCAAAGAAGACTTGATGGCTATTCTTGCCCGCCTAGACAGGATTGACCGCACCGCAATTCGGAGTGGCGTGCCGATTGGAAAAGAAACCGACTACTTCGAGTTTCTAAGCACAATCAACACGGTGCGCAAGAGCATCATGTCACGACTTAATTGACGAGGTTGGTTTTTTCTCGCCCAGTTTGTTAATTCACAACCGTCTGTAATATGAATCAACAGGGGATGCAGATGAAAACACTGTCGTTAGATCATATCGTTTTGACTGTTCGGGATATTGATGCCTCTGTTCAGTTCTACACAAAAGTCATGGGCATGGAATTGACTGTGTTTGGAAACAACAGGAAAGCGCTGTCCTTTGGCTCTCAAAAGATCAATCTCCATCAATTCACCAAGGAGTTTGAACCCAAAGCCGAAATTCCGACTCCTGGTTCTGCAGATCTATGTTTTTTAACCAGTACCCCTGTCAACGAAGTTATCAGTGAACTTCAAAGAATGAATGTTGAAATATTAGAGGGGCCTATCCAGAGAACAGGTGCAACAGGACCAATACTCTCTGTCTACTTCAGAGACCCAGATCGCAATCTCATCGAAGTATCAAACATGATTGAAAACAATCCGAGCGCTTAGCCACCTGGAGACTTGTATGCTGTTAATTACATCACTTGTCGCATCAATTGCTGCGATTATCTTCGTTAACCTATCCTTCAACGTGATTAAACTACGTCGGAAGAACCACGTCAGAATAGGCAATGGAGGCGTAGAAGAACTCGAAAGAGCCATTCGGGCGCACGCTAATTTCGCTGAGTACGTGCCTATCGGACTTATCTTGCTTGCCTGCTTAGAAGCCAACGGAGCTTCATGGTGGTTAGTCTTGCTACCAGGCATCGCTCTAATCATTGGTCGGATTATTCATGCGATTGGGGTACAAGAACCACCGCCCCACATAAATAAGCGTGTCCTTGGAATGAAGATCACCTTCTTTACACTTATTGCTCTCGTGGCACTGAATTTAGTTGTAGCAGGGTTTAAGCTGGCTTCATGAGCACCTCTTCATAATCCGTTAGTGCCGAGTTCGACTCTCAGGGGGGCACCAAACAAAAAAGCCACTAAGGTCAAAACCCTTAGTGGCTTTTTTACGTCTACCAGATGTCCAATTTTACTTAACGTTGTTAAATCAACTTCTAACGCTCCCCGAAAGTTATTGGCAAGATGCGCGATAGAAGGTTTCTATCCGTCAATTTCGTGCAGATGCCATGTTTCATTGATGCTATTAATTTGAAACACGCCCTCGTTGAAATCAATCTCATTAATGCAGCACGGATCCTGCTTTATAGCCCAATACTTTGAGAGCGGCAGACCAAGCATATGCAAAAGCATTACTCTATTGACGCTGTCATGAGCAACCATCACGACAGTTTTTCCTTCATGGTTCTTGAGTGTCCTACTAAGCGCCTGAGTAACCCTCGAGAGAACCTGCTGTAGCGACTCTCCTTCAGGCATTTGCATCTGATCTGGAAACTTTTTCCAGCATTCAAATGCTTTCGGATCGCTTTGGCGTATCTCTTCATGAGTCTTCCATTGCCACGAACCATAATCGATATCGTACAACTCTGGGAGAACTTCATGCCCGACTTTGCATTCATCAGCAATCGCTTGGCCAGTAGCAATACAACGCCCTAGCGAACTAGTGAAAACAATGGCAGGCTCCCAACCTGCTTTAATTCGTTTAGCGGTCAGAAGTCGTTGCTTTTCCCCTAACGAGGAAAGCGGGATTTCCGCACGACCGCGGAATCGTTCGGGATGAATACCCTCGATATGTCCATGTCGAACCAGCACAACTTTTACAGTCATAGAAATTTCTTTCCATATCTATGGGTTAGCAAAATCGTTTGCCTATGATCGCAATTCAACCACAATGAAAGCACTGTAAGATAATCTAAATAAGATTAATTGAACAAATACGATCACCCACGGAGTTGGCTTTTTCCTTTGAATGATGAATCAAAGGTTCAATCCGCCCTTTAGTCTTGAGGCATGTACTAAAATGTCCATGGTCATTTAAGACAAACTAACTGATCCGGCACCAACGACAACTTTGATAGGCACTAATGGCGTTTAAATCACTTCTCGTATGCAGCGAATGCGATTTACTGCTTCGTGAACAGCCATTGGATTCTGGCAACATGGCCATTTGCCCTCGCTGTGGTCATGTATTACACCGCTATCAGCCGGAAGGACTACAACGTAGTCTGGTCTTCGCTTTAACAGCGGCTATTCTTTTTGTGATTTCCAATGCGTTTCCGATCGTTGGCCTGACCTCTCAGGGCCTTGAAAGTTCGACATCGTTACTTGGCATGGTTGGCAGCCTATTTCGTGACGATATGACGCTGGTAGCCATTCTTGTCTTTGCTACGACCTTTCTGATGCCCGCATTAGTAATCGGGGCATTGATCTATTTGCTGTTGCCTCTGCGCTTGGGCTATTTGCCGCCCAGAATGGCAGCGGTTTTCAGAGTGATGCATTTATCTAAACCCTGGGCCATGGTTGAGGTGTTTATGCTGGGGTTAATTATTACCATCAGCAAACTGAATGCACTGGCAACCGTCTTACCAGAGGTTGCCCTGTGGTCTTTTGTCTGCCTGATGTTTGCGTTAACCGCAGCCGCCGCAAATTTTGATCCACAGACGTTCTGGGATCAGGTAGAGAAACTGGAATGACAGGCCAAGTCCTCACCGGCACTGAAGCCCATGTTGTCGGCTGTGAAGGCTGCGGCCTGGCTCAGCAGGCATCCCCGGCACAACACGACCTTCGCTGTCGGCGTTGCGGGTTGCCGTTGCACTTTCGTAAGCCCGATAGCCTCAATCGCACATGGGCGCTGCTCATTGCTTCTTATGTTTTGATTATTCCGGCTAACCTCCTGCCGGTCATGAAATCCAGCACCCTCACCGGCACTGAAGACGACACCATTATGGGCGGTGTCATTTATTTATGGGAATCCGGCTCTGAAGTACTCGGCGCCATCCTGTTTATTGCAAGTATCGTGATTCCCCTATCAAAGCTCTTTGCCTTAACGTACCTTCTTATTTCTGTGCGGCGGCGCTCTACCTGGAACCCTAAAAAGCGCACCCAGATTTACCGCGTGCTTGAAGCAGTAGGGCGCTGGTCAATGATTGATGTATACGTTGCATCGATGCTTACAGCACTTGTACAGTTTGGTAACCTCATGTCGATTAACGTCGGCGCTGGCGCCATCGCTTTTGGTGCAGTCGTTGTCCTCACCATGATTGCCGCAGAATGTTTTGACCCCAGACTAATCTGGGAAGCTACCGACCAAACACAGACAACAACAGATTCACCCAAGGAAAACCATGCCGTCTGATGCAAATCGCGAAGATGATTTCGCCAAACTACCCCAACCAATTTCCAAGCCCCCGCGCAATTGGTCATCACGGTTTATCTGGATCATTCCCATCCTGGCCTTGATTGTTGGCATTGGCCTGGGTGTAAAGGTAATTCTGGAACGCGGACCGACGATCACGGTGTCGTTCAAATCCGGCGAAGGGCTCGAGGCCGGTAAAACGCATGTGAAGTACAAAGATGTGATTATCGGGGTCGTAAAAACCGTGGACTTGTCTGAAGACAACAAGGCCGTGGTAGCAACGATTCAGATGGATAGAAAAGCATCCGATTTTCTTCGGGAAGACACCCATTTCTGGATTGTGCGCCCGCGCATTACAGCCAGTGGCGTTTCCGGGCTCAGCACACTTTTTGGTGGCTCTTACATTGCCGCTGACCTGGGTCTTTCTAAAGAAACCCGGGATAGCTTTGTGGCACTTGAAGTGCCGCCGATTCTTACCCGGGATGTGCCGGGCCGGAAATTCAGGCTACGCGCCCCCAATCTGGGATCGCACGATATTGGCACACCCGTTTATTTCCGCCGACTTATGGTCGGCGAAGTGGTTGCCTATGATCTGGATAAAGATGGCAAGGGCGTGTCGATTGACGTCTTTGTTCACGCACCCTACGACAAATATGTACGGAGCAACACCCGATTCTGGAATGCAAGCGGTATTGATGTATCTGTCGGCGCAACCGGCATCAACGTTCAAACCGAGTCGTTAATCGCGGTATTGGCAGGTGGCATTGCCTTCGAAGGCCCACCTCCCACCTATGAAAACAACTACCAATCCAGTGAAGCCAACCAGAACGATCAGATCGACGAATCCGAGGAAGCCAACTCTGACTCGGTATTCCAGCTGTTCCCCACAAAAGATCTGGCAATGAAGGCACCGGATGACCGTGTCGATCGTTATGTCATCAATTTCAAGCAGTCGGTGAGAGGACTTTCCGTCGGTGCGCCGGTTGATTTCCGCGGCGTCACCATCGGTGAGGTATTAAGTATTGGTGCCATGGTCGATCCGAAAGACTTTACGATTGTTCAACCGGTCGTGATTAATCTTTATCCTAATCGCTTGCGCCTCAAAACCATGGCTAATGGCAAGCCCTACCCGCCGCCTAAAAATGAGGAAGAACGCATCCAACGCTATCAACGCATGGTCGATCGTGGTTTCCGGGCACAGCTACGCTCTGCAAACATTCTGACGGGGCAGCAATATATTGCGGTAGATTTCTTCCCGGATGCGCCTAAATACACAATTAACACCAAGGATAGACCACTGGTATTTCCGTCAATTCCGGGGAGCTTCGAAGACCTTGAAAAGTCAGTGGTTGGTATCGTCAAGAAGCTTGATAATGAAACCCTGCCCGATCTGAATAAGACACTCAAGAGTGCCGATGCCCTGTTAGCCAACGATTCACCACTGCAGATGGATCTTCGTGAAACCCTACGCGAGCTCACTAAAGCAGCAACTTCCTTGAAGAAGCTTGCTGACACCGTTGAAGACCAGCCGCAGTCGTTGATCTTTGGCAAGCCATCTGGAGAGACAAAATAATGAGAAGCTACCTGATCCTGCTTGCTACAGCTTCCATGCTTACTGCCTGTAGCTCGCCAAAGAATACGTATTACACACTGAGCGCACCTGATGTTTCTGCCATAACGGCAACGACACAGAAGACTCGAATCCTCGTAGGGCCTGTCACTGTCCCTGAGATTCTAGACACACCTCAGTTAGTCCTCACTGATAGTAGCAACCAGGTGACTATCTATGAGTACCGTCGTTGGGCTGGCTCCCTCAAGTCCGACATTGAACGGGTTGTTGCTGCAGATTTATCGCGCGATCTGGCAACCCCGAATGTCTGGAGCTATACACAGAGCCCCTTTGCCCATTATGACTACCAGGTATTCATTGATGTACAAAAGATGGATAGCAGACTTGGCGATTCTGTATTACTAGAAGTCTTGTGGACTATCAAACCCACCCATGAATCATCTGGCACTTCAGAAGCCAAAACCGCTCATGCAGTAAAGCGCAAAGCTGGCACGCCTGATAAACAACAGATGACAGGCCGCTCAGTAGTCCGTGAACCTGTGTCCGGCAGTGGTTTTGAAGCCGTTGTAGCGGCGCAGAGTCGTGCCTTTGATAGAGCAACGCTGGACATTGCTAAAGCGATACGCACTGATTGACTCAACTAATATCCAATATACCTGATAAAAAAAGGAGCCCTCATGCCGATTACCAAAGGTTACAAACAACTTATTGACGAGGCGCGCGCAAAAATCAAGACGCTTTCGTTAGAAGAAGCGAAGGCCAAACTGGGCGATCCGAATGTAGTCTTTGTGGATATTCGCGACATCCGCGAAATCGAGCGTGAAGACATGATTCCGAATGCATTTCATGCGCCGCGCGGTATGCTCGAATTCTGGGTGGATCCGGAAAGCCCGTACCACAAGGAAATCTTTAGCAGCGGCAAAGAGTTTATCCTCTACTGCCAATCGGCATGGCGTTCGAGTCTGGCTACCCTGGCCCTGCAAGAAATGGGTTTAAGCCCGATAAGTCACATTGAAGGTGGTTATAAGGCCTGGAAAGAAGCCGGGTTGGTTACTGCCCCAAAGCCGCAACATAAGGCATAACCATCTTAGACTCTTAAGGTTATTATCAACATTAATTCAGCGGCTTTAAGCTGCCATAGGTAGACATCATGAAACGAACTGCCCTGCTCTTCACTGCCCTCGCTTTAACGACGAGCCTAGCAATTGCCGATAGCAACCTTAAAAGCGGGTTGGGTGGCGCACTCGGCGGCGTCGGTGGCGCAGCCATAGGCAATGCGATTGGCGGCAGCACAGGCGCGGTTGTAGGTGGTGCCGTAGGCGGTGCAACCGGTGCTGCAGTCACCACCAAAGGCAAGGGTAAAACCGGTGCCGTTGTCGGTGGCGCAGTGGGGGGTGGCGCAGGCGCTGCAGTCGGCAACCAGATGGGCGGCTCTACTGGTGCCGTGGTTGGCGCCGGTGTGGGCGGTGGCAGTGGTGCTGCACTTGGTCGTCAGCTTTCTAAGTAAGCTACGGCAAGGCTAGGCCCATCAGCTGAAGATCAAATGCACCTTTAGTGCACTCCTATGCAAAATTACTACCCCATCGCTGCAATCCTATTATTGGTCAGCATGGCTATTGCCATGGAGATCGGTCGTAGGCTGGGTTTGTCTGAACAGAAACGCAACCCATCCGGCGCAGGAAAAGGTATTAACTCGGTCGAAGGTGCAGTATTTGCCTTGTTCGGATTACTTCTTGCCTTTACCTTCTCCGGCGCAGCGAGCCGATTTGAACATCGTCGAGACCTCATCGTTCAAGAAGTCAATGCAATTGGCACCGCCTATCTTCGATTAGACCTCCTGCAGGCAGCAGACCAGGCAAAACTTCAGCCAGTCTTCCGAGACTATGTAAGCTCACGCCTCAAAAGCTACCAATTAATCCGGCAGGGAGATGAAGTCGCCATGGCTGAATTTGCCCATGCCCAGGCGCTTCAGAATCAAATCTGGCAAATGGCCACAGATGCTTCTAAAGGGACTGCGAATCCTGCCGTTATGACCCTGGTGTTGTCGCCTATTAACGAAATGATTGATGTTACGACGACACGGCTTGCTGCTTCTCGCGCGCATCCGCCACTCATCATTTATGGGCTATTGTTTGCCTTCGCAGTTGCTAGTGCAATGCTGGTCGGATACAGCGCATCTTTCAGCAAAGAATCGCATTTGATTCACAAGTTACTCTTTGCCATCTGTATTACCGGCACTATCTATACCACGCTGGATCTTGAGTATCCCAGACGTGGATTCATTCGTGCCGAGGCAATGGATCAACACTTTGTAGAATTGTTAGAGTCTCTACAGCCGCAAACAAAGTTGTCGCCTTCAGGTACAGCAATTAATCGCTAATGCGCTTTTTTGCCGTTGTTAGTCAATAGTTAAGACGATCACGCCAACAAAACGGACATATTTTTTTAAAGCGATTAGAATGAGAATTTAAGACATTTGTTTAACAGCTTTCCGGCAGCCTCCCGCGTCTTGTGCTGCCATACAAGGAAGTCGACTGCACCATTTTTACATTACCGTGAAAGCAAAATTCAGCCTCGTGTTGGCACTAGCCACATGCTGGATGTTGTTGTCGATTTTCTTAGCCGAGCCCTGGTTTACCGATTTATCTAACATAACAGGCCCATGGCTTGCGGCATACCTGATTGGCTTTATAGCGATCATCCCTGGTTTTATGAACGCTTTTGTTCTTGGATCATTGCTCGTTGATCGAAGACCACCCCATAAACGGGACCATACTTACCCACCCATCACGATTCTTGTCGCCGCCTACAACGAAGAGGATGGCATCCACGACACGTTGATCAGTTTGCAGCTTCAAGACTATCCGGCGCCCATGAAAATTCTGGTGCTTGATGATGGTTCTTCTGACCATACGGCACAAATCGTTAAACAGCTTTCCTCAGAGATCGCTGATTTGCAGTTAGTGAGTTTTGAGAACAACCGTGGGAAGTCTCATGCCCTCAATATTGGCCTCGAGCAGACAACTACGAACCTGCTTATCACCGTGGATGGCGACTGTTACGTCAAAAGGGATGGCGTCAGAAACCTGGTGGAGCGATTCCTGTCCGACCCACCCAATACTGCTGCAGTAGCCGGTGAGATGCTGATCCGCAACTCACGACAAAACTGGATCACTAAAGCACAGGAGTGGGACTACTTTTTAGGGATAGCGGCTACGAAGCGGATTCAATCTCTTTTCCAGGGCACGCTAGTCGCCCAAGGCGCGTTTTCTCTTTACGATCGGCGCATTATCGAATCTATCGGTGGTTGGTCTCATACTGTCGGTGAAGACATTGTGCTCACCTGGAAGCTTCTTGATGCTGGTTACCGGGTTGGCCATGCAGAAGATGCCTGTGCATTTACTCGTTGCCCGGACACATTGACTGCATTCGTACGCCAACGGCAAAGATGGTCACGGGGCCTCATCGAAGCGTTTAAGGCTAACCCACGAATCCTATTTAGACCACGGCTAACAACGCTTTATGTCTGGTGGAATGTTGCCTTTCCGCTGATCGACGTTGCCTACACCATCGGTTTTATTCCCGGCATTGTCCTTGCCTGTTTTGGCTACTACTGGATAGTAGGACCAATGACCATTGCGCTGTTGCCCCTGGCCGCCATTCTGAACCGGGCAATGCTCAAAGCAAGTGAACGCATGTTTAGCGATGAAAATCTAAAGGTTCGTCAGAACTTTTTCGGTTTTATCTTTTATATGCTGGCTTATAGCTTAATCCTGCAACCGGCATGTGTACTCGGCTATATCTCTGAGCTCCTTAAGCTAAGAAAATCGTGGGGCACCAAGTGAAGCGCAAACTGCTCGCCCTGCTTTTAAGTGGCTTGGCCATTCTCAATGCATATGCCGAAGAAAACGGAGACAGCACTGTTTGGCGCCAGGCCATCCTCATCCCGAGCTTTTACGGTATGGCCGACAGCGAAGGCTTCAATACCTATCGATATAAAACCGGCATTCTGCCGCTTTATGAACATGGTGATCGGTATACAGGCATTGAATACCAACGCAATCAGTTCTCTCAGAATGGCTGGCACTCGTTTGCCAACGAAACACGCCTGATTACCAAAGCCATCAATCCACGTACTGGACTGGGTTATAACCTCAATGTCGGTTACAACCGGGAAAACAACTTCGGCTTGGTCACTACTGATAGCCAATACAGCCTAAGCCTTTCAGATAGTGTTCGTGCTGAAGCCATGCTCAACGTTGATCGGGTAGAAACGCAGAATGCTATTAATAACAATATTTACTACACAATGGCAGGCGCTAGCCTCGAATACAAACCCTTTGAACGCGTCACACTCATTGGCATGGGGGGTGATATGTTCTTCTCGGACACCAACACCCGGGCATTCATGCGGCTTAAGGCAATCTACGATCTCATCCCGGACTACGGCATTACTGCGCAATTACGCTACCGGCAGTATCACGACAGCAATATCAACGTGACGAATAATTACTTCAACCCTGAGTACTACTACGAAGGGATGATGGCTTTCGGCATCAGAAAGCGCATCAAAGGCTGGATGCTCAATGGCACGGCTGGGTTAGGACAACAGGGCATCAATAATCAATCGACAACAACCACCCAACTTCTGGAAGCTGGGGCAACCAGCCCTATCTCCGGGAATCTGTTTTTCAGAACACGCTTGGGTTATGGCCGATCTGCAGGCTTTTTAGGCCCGGACTACTCCTACCGCTACCTCATGGAAGAGCTGATTTATTCTTTCTAGCTTTGTTCTTGATAAATCACCAGTTGATTGCGTCCATTGGCTTTTGCCATAAACATGGCTTTATCTGCCTGATCAACCAGATCATCATCAAAATGATCGGGGTTGTTAATCAGTGAGGACAACCCGATACTCACCGTAATCGGCTGCGTCTCCGACTGCACAGCAGCATGCATCTGCCGCACTTCATTGAGCATCCGCTCAGCCACGTGAATTGCACCCGCTTCACTCGTCCCTGGCAAAACAATAACAAACTCTTCTCCACCCCAGCGACACAGAAAATCTAAGGGTCGGTTTAAACAGGACGTCATAACACCCGCTAGCTGGATGAGCACCTTATCGGCTGCTTCGTGACCATACTTATCGTTATATTTTTTAAAATGGTCAATGTCGACAAAGAGCACACTGAGGGCATCCTGAGTTCTTATAGCTTCACGACGCATCACATCAATTCGGTCATCCAGCGCTCTTCGATTATAGAGGCCTGTTAGCGCATCATGCATAGAAAGCACTTGAGCGGCGTTCAGGCTCAACGATTTTTTATAGAAAATGTAAAAGAAAAGGGTAACCAAAAGCGCCGCCAAGCCTGCATACCCAAGTAAATATTTCTGCTCATTGCAATACTTGATGATTGCAGGAACAACAGGCATCTCACCAACGGTAATGATTCCAAATTTCGCCGATTTCGAATACGCAGCCAACCCTTGTGTGAAACCCCGTTCATCTAGAACACCATAAAGGCTATTTATTGCTCGCGCATCCTTAAGTACTTCTGGCACCAGCCCACTAGGTGGCTCTCCAGCAACCTTCGCCGTGAGTGGGTATTGAAAAACAACTTCGCCCAGCGGCAGCAGCGTCACAAAGCTATTCGCATCATCGCCGATTGATCGGTTTACAAACTCTGCTAAATCATCTGCTCGTATCTGCTGGAGGATTAAACCCTGGAACCCACCATTAACATCGGTATAGGGAACCGCAAGGTGAAAGACCTTGTTTCCCGTTACTCTTGCAGTGACTAAATTACCCACTGCAAAACGCAGACTAGGATTTTGCACTAGGGTCTTAAAATAGAGTCGATCTGAGACATTCGTTATCGGCAATGCCTTGTCAGCACTCTGGGCACGAATCACACCTTCTCTGTCCACAAAAAACAATACGCCAAACACGTCATCTCGATTATCAAAATCGAAACGTTTCGCAGACTCTTTAAGAACACTATGAATCTTTACGTTATCCAGATTTTCTGCATTTAACTTTTCGAGCTCACGTTTCGAGAGCTCAAGTAATTTCAATGCATCAAACAACCGCGCATCCAGCACTGTAGAAACAATGCTGGTGTTATGTAACAAGTGCGTTTGCGCTAGGCGAACAGAACTAGTCCAATTATTCCAAATGGCAAAGGCAGTCCCAATGAACATCAACACCAGCGACGTAACGCATAACCAGATGACTCTGGTCTTTAAAGCCGGCCCTGGGTT
>ERZ1034363.570-NODE-570-length-25048-cov-3.804053_pt1 | contig 25048 bp, 24 predicted proteins | sample MGYA00520616_ERZ1034363 | MGnify/ENA primary metagenome ERZ1034363 (study PRJEB33736, sample SAMEA104284506) | Azolla filiculoides | biome: Urban; feature: Water surface; material: Ditch water | place: Netherlands | collected 2015-10-28 | depth 0-0.1 m ... | reverse complement strand
GAGCTTTCCTTCAGGCGTCTTTGTGTCGATGTTCTGTTCCAGGACCTCAAGCTGAACCCCATGGGCCTCAAGCTCACTCACGATGGTGAGTAAGTCCTTTGCCGATCTGCCCAAACGATCAAGCCGAGTAATCACAAGAACATCACCACTCCTGAGTTGGTCCCGAAGCCGATCAAGCTCAGGCCTAGATGCCTTAGTCCCAGTGAAGGTGTCAACAAAGAGCTTGTCCACCCCAGCCCGCCGGAGTGCATCCTCTTGTGAAGTGGGATTCTGGTCTGTCGTTGATACTCGGCCATAGCCAATTCGATGTGCGCTCATTAATTCACTGTATTAAAACGGTGCCAAATTAACAACCGTTTCCTACACGAGTTTTGAGAATGCAGATCCGCATAACTACGTGAGACGAAGACGCGCTCGCCGAGGTGTCCATAAACCTTCGTTTTTGTTCAAGGCGACTTGCACTGAAATACCAGCGGCACCCATTGAACCTCCACTACCCGCTACTGACATCCGCTTCAAATGTTTGCGTGGTTACGATTTACAGTGAATTTTTTCGGGGGGGTACCCTTAATCCATTTCTAAAGTGAGGTCTCCCCAGGGCACATTGACGGATACAACGCTGATGCTGAGGCAGTAGCCGAATAAATAAGTATCAATTAGTTCCAAAAAGACGTACCATATTACTAACAATCGTTTGTTCGTCATTTAACTACCAGGAGTCATCTTGTCCTCTATTGCCTTAGCTTCACCTCGTGAAGTACTTGTTGACCGTTGGGTCGCAAAGAGCGTGACTGCAGATCTAGCTGTGATTGCTGCTGGTGCAGCTTTGACTGCAGGTGCAGCACAGCTTGTTATCCCGATGTGGCCTGTGCCCATTACGGGACAGACCTTTGCAGTGCTGTTCGTTGGTGCAACCCTCGGTTCGCTCCGCGGTGCACTCTCCATGCTTCTTTATGTAGGCCTCGGTGTTGCAGGTCTTCCTGTCTTCGCTGAAGGCGGCGCTGGTCTAGCCAAGCTTGCTGGCCCCACCGGTGGCTACATGATCGGTTTCGTTCTGGCAGCAGCTCTCGTGGGCTGGCTCGCACAGAAGCAGTGGGACCGTAAGGTTCTGGGCACCATCGGTGCATTCCTTGCCGGTACCGCTGTGATCTACGCAGTAGGTCTGCCCTGGCTTTCTGTTGCACTCGGTCAGCTTGGTTACCCCAACGACCTGTCCGCAACTCTCCAGGCCGGTCTTTACCCCTTCATTCCAGGTGACCTGATCAAGGCTCTTGCTGCAGGCGGACTGCTTCCTCTCGTATGGAAGCTCACCACTCGCACCAAGTAATTCACATAAAGAAAACCCCCGGCATTAGTCGGGGGTTTTCTTGTTTCCAGAAGTGACATCTATCTCAAAATGGAGGAATCGATTTAGATGTTGCTAGCACTCCTGAAGCCTTGGTAAGTATTTCCGTGATGAAAGGTAATCACGCCTGGATCCTCACACAAGGAACTCGCGTTCAAGGCTTGAGCATGGGCCCTTCTTCAACGATGTACCAAGAGATATCCGAGAAAAGTACTTTTTCGTCTTCTCTCATAGCGTCCGCAGCAGAGCTTTCGAAAGCTGTTTTGATATCCCCTAAGGAATCAAACCAAAGCTCTGCTAAACCACTTGCAGGCCACTTATTTTTGTGGGCTATAGCAGGGCTTTGGCGGTAGGCAATTAGCCCAGGCAACGCCAAAATCAACGGCTTATGAACCTCTTGCCAGTGTTCAATAAATTCTTCCCGTGTGAGCTCTGGAAGAGCAGTCAGGTTTGAAATTATCTTGAACATTAGAATTAGACAGGAGTTACTGCTTGACGGCGTTCGACGGGGACTGCCTTACGCTTTTTGTAAAGATAAAGGCGCTTAGTTAGGTCATCACGCAATTCATCTGTAGGTACTACAGCTTCAACAGCGTTCGCATCAGCAATCTTGAAAACGTCGATTCCTTCTGCGTACTCTGCCTGCTTTTCTGCAACAAATGCCTTGCGCTCTGCTGGGTCTTCAATCGCGTGGATTTGGTTGTAGTAGACGCCGTTTACAGCAGCATCTGGGCCCATCAATGCAGGTCGAGCAGTCGGCAAGGCGATGATTGCATCTGGGTTCATTGGTGCACCAGACATGGCTAGGTAGCCACCACCGTAAGCCTTACGAACAAGGACCGTAATACGAGGTACGCGGCACTCAGACACTGCGAAAATCATCTTTGCACCATGACGAATGATTCCTTGGCGCTCTACTTCGGAACCAATCATGTATCCAGCGATGTCAACAAGGAAGATGATTGGAACGTTATATGCGTTACAAATCCAGATGAATCGTGCTGCCTTGTCCGAAGAGTTCGGGAAAATTGCACCACCCATGTGCATGGGTTGGTTAGCGACCAATCCCACAGGCTGGCCATTGATCCTCGCAAAAGCAGTGATCATTTCAGGAGCAAATAATTCTTTGTAAGGGAAGTAAGAGCCCTCATCAACCAAGGATTCGATGAACTCTTCCATGTCAAAAACTTCAGCTTCGCGAAGAGGAACAATATCGCTTAGCTTTCGTCCTTCACGTGGCTCGCTTGCTTCTGCCATTGGTGCGGGCAGCTCCCAGTTCGCAGGCAAGAAGGACAACCAGACGCGAATTGCGTCAAGCGCTTCGATGTCATTTTCAACGAGAACATCACCCAAGCCAGAAACGGTGCAGTGCATTTCTGCTCCACCCATTTCTTCCAAAGTAACTTTTTCGCCGGTAACCATTTCAGCAAGACGGGGAGATCCAAGGTATGCAGTTGCGTGGCCTCGAACCATGACTGTGAGATCACACAACGCCGGAACGTATGCCGAACCAGCAGGCGAGGGTCCGAACAATGCGCAAACCTGAGGTACACGACCAGAAATTTGTACCTGGTTATAGAAGATGTTGCCCCAGGCGTGACGACCAGCAAAGCTATCTAGCTGCTCATCAATACGAGCACCTGCTGAATCGAACAAGTAGATGATGGGGATACCGGCAGCTGTTGCGGTTTCCTGTGCAAAAGTGATCTTTTCGAATGTGCGCTTACCCCAAGTACCAGCCTTAACGCTGTAGTCATTTGCAATGACACAAACCTGGCGGCCATCTACTTTTCCATAAGCACAAACAACCGCGTCACCAGGAAGACCCTCAGTGAACCGAGCAAGGAGGCCGTCTTCTACGTACTCTTCGTCGTCGAAAAGGTGAGCGAGGCGCTCACGAACAAGCATCTTGCCTGACTCTTTGATTTTGGTTCGGTTCTTCTCTGAACCACCAAGTCGAGCCTCTACAAGGTACTCGGCGAGAACATCGTGGACTGTCTTGTCCGCTACTTCTGCATCTACGGCCGCGGATTCATCCACTTTGATGTCTTTTGCCGACATAACTTCCTCCAAGAAAACTATTGCTTTATACGAACGAGCGTACGCTAGTATTAGTTTAGTTGCAACGAAATTGTTTTTTGCACATAGAACTAACTCTCATCAATGTGGATACAGAGGAAAAGAGCCATCGTGGACACAACGCTTTCATCAGTAAAGACTCAGCCCAACTACTTCTGGGAAGATCTTGAACTCGGCGACCTAATTTTGAGCCCAGGACTAACTATCTCTGAAGCCCACCTCGTTACCTGGGCAGGACTGACTGGCGACATCGTCTCTCTCCACTTAGACGAGGTCTATGCCGCACAAACTCCCTTTGGTCAGCGGATTGGCCATGGCCCGCTTTCATTGTCGTGCGCACTGGGTTTGATGACTCAAACTGGCTATTTCACCAATGTGGCTGCCTGGTTGGGACTTGATGCGGTTCGAGCAACTGCACCGGTACTCATCGGAGACACAATTCGTGCGACCGCAGAACTTGTCGAAACTCGTGAGACTTCAAAGCCCACTAATGGAATTTGGAAGTTTGATTACCGTGTTCTCAATCAACGTGAAGAGACCGTGATGACCTTCTCCAGCAGCTTCCTCATGAAGCGCAAATAAAGACCTCTCTTGGACAAATCTGCCCCCGGTCTAATATTTAGCCGGGGGCAGATTTGTTTTTGTCACTACAGGTCTGCCAGATTAGGCAGCCCTGCTGTCTCTCCACCATCTGCAACAAATTCGCTACCAGTTGAGAATGAGCTTTCGTCGCTGGCTAGATAAACGATGAGGTTGCTGATCTCGCTTGGCTCTCCCGCACGCCCCTGAGCAACGTGCTTGAAGTCCATGTAGAGACCATCAATCATCGGGGTCTTGACGTTTCCAGGATGGATGGAATTTACTCGAACCCCTTGGTGCGCAAGCTCAAGTGCTGCTGTCTTCGTAAGGCCACGAATGCCCCATTTAGCAGTGTTGTAAGCAGCCGTGCCTGGGAACGCCTTAAGCCCTGCCGTAGACGAAATATTGATGATCGAAGAATTGCCTGACTTAACGAGCGCGGGAATTGCAGCACGCATTCCCCTCATCACTCCAGTGAGGTTGATCCCCATTACCAAATCCCAATCAGCATCAGGCATGTCTACGATGTCTGCTGATCGCAAGATTCCAGCGTTGTTTACTAATACGTTCAAACCGCCAAAAGCATCTAGTGCAGTTTGGACTGCGTTATCCCAGTCTTCATTTACTTGAACATCAAGTCGCGCAAAAGCTGCCCTCTCGCCGAGCTCTTCAACTAGGGCAAGAGCATTTTGTTCATCGACGTCGCCAATAACGACAGATCCGCCCTCTGCAACGATTGCTCTCGCGTGGCTCGCACCCATACCTTTGGCTGCACCAGAAATGAGCGCTATTTTTCCACTAAGCCTGTTCATTTAATTCTCCAATTAGCTTTCAAATGGCGATGGCCCCGCTTTTACACGGGGCCATCGCCATCGGCGATTTCAGGTCTAGACAGCAGTTCCCAGTACTGCCTTGACTAGCTGGAAGCCTCGGATACCCCACTCATCGTGTTCGTATCCGGTACCAGACTGCTTCCAACCTCCGAATGGAACGCTGACGTAATCGTCCGTGTAGTGGTTGATGTAGACGTGTCCCGAACGGATTTTGGAGGCAACCTTAATTGCGCGGTCCTTGTCTGCTGACTGAACTACCGCTGCAAGTCCATAAATGGAATCGTTAGCAATTTCGATTGCTTCTTCTTCGCTGTCAAAAGGAATGATGACGAGAACTGGGCCAAAGATTTCTTCCTGGGCAATTGTCGACTTGGGGTCAACATTGGTGAAAATGGTTGGCTTTGTGTAGAAGCCCTTGGCGAGACCTTCTGGTCGACCAACACCACCAGTGAGCAGCTCACCGCCTTCTTCAATTCCAGTCTGAATGTATCCCTGTACAGACTTGAACTGACGAGCGTTTACCAATGGACCCATTGTGGTTTCATCCTTGGTGGGGTCACCAACAACAAACGCCTCTGCGGTTCGCTTAGCGATTTCATTAACTTCGGCCAGCTTGGAGCGTGGCACAAGCATACGAGTTGCAACACTGCAGGATTGACCAGCGTTGCTGTAACAAATGGTTACACCAGTCGAAACAGCCTTCTCAAGATCGGCATCGTCAAGGATGATGTTCGGAGACTTTCCACCGAGTTCGAGGTGAACAACCTTGATTGTCTCAGCAGCGTCACGAGAAATTTCGCGTCCCGCGCGTGTCGAACCGGTGAAGGAAACCACATCTACATCTGGGTGCAAGGAAAGCTGTCGACCAATAACTACACCGTCTCCCGTAACCAGGTTGAACACACCTGCGGGGACTCCAGCCTCATCAAGAATTTCAGTGAAGAGGAATGAGTCAATTGGTGTGACCTGGCTTGGCTTGAGGATCATCGTGCAACCTGCAGCGAGAGCTGAAGCGGTCTTGGTGAAGACCTGGTTGATAGGCCAGTTCCATGGGGTGATCAGCGCAGCAACACCAGCGGGCTCACGCACGATGGTGGAGTTACCCTTCTTCTCCTCGAGAGTCATCGACTTAAGAGCATCAATGGTCGCCTGAATGTGACCGATTCCAAGCCAAGTCTGCGCACCTTCAGAAAGGGTTTTTGGAGCACCCAACTCTTCGGTGAGAGCATCTGAGAACTCCTGACGACGACGCTCGTAGATCTTTAGGATCCTCTCGAGGAGTTCAATACGCTCTGCCAAAGTAGTTTGACTGAATGTCTTGAATGCCTCTTTGGCTGCCGCAACTGCTCGTTCGACATCTTCAGAGCTTGCGCTGGTAACGACTGCGAATGCTTCTTCGTTCGCAGGGTTAACAACTTCAATTTTCTTTTCACCGTGAGCAGGAACCCATTCACCGTTGATGTAGAGGTTTTCATATTTCTTCATTGTGGTTTCCCTTTATTAGTTCCAGTCGGTGAGGACGCTGACACCTGGGTTAGCGAAGCTACCCATGTTCTGCATGATGTCTGCAGCTTCCTTGAGGTTTACGGTTTTAGTTACCATGGCCTGGGGGTCAATAACACCGTTTTCGACCATGCGCATCATGTCAGGGAAGCGAGCGATAGGCATGTTTGCAACACCCACGATCGAGAGCTCCTGAAGAACCAATGCGTCGATTGGGATGGGAATGTAGCCCTCTTCCGCAGCAGAGGTGAGGCCCGCCTGCAATAAACGTCCACGCTTACGGAGACTGCCAATTGCTGCCTGGCAAGTGATCTTGATACCGAGGGCATCAACGGCAACATGGGCGCCGCCGCCAGTGAGTTCGTGAACCTTAGCGACTACGTCCTCTTCCTTTGAGTTGATGACGTGCATTGCACCTTGCTCCTTAGCAAGCGCAAGTGCCGCAGGGTTGATGTCAGCAGCAATTACAGATGCGCCAAGTGCGCGAGCAATGTGAATTGCGGAAAGGCCCAATCCACCGCAACCGTTGACGAAAACCCATTCTCCAGGGCGAACTGCTACCTGGTCGACAATGCCGTGCCAAGCAGTCATAAAGCGGCAGCTCAAGCCTGCAGCAGCTTCAAATGAAACTGATTCAGGAAGTGCTACGAGGTTACGGTCTGCTTCTGGAACGAGTACAAGTTCTCCGTATCCGCCCCAGTAGTTGGTTCCTGCAAAGGAGACGTTCTGGCAGACATTGGTGTAACCGTTGAGACAGTATTCACAAACGCCACAACCGTGTGCGTGTGGGACGATTACCCGGTCGCCAACCTTGTAACGGGTGACGTTTGAACCAACAGCTTCAACAACACCTGAGAATTCGTGTCCCATGACGTGAGGAAGCGGGAGTTCGAGACCGAGCCATGCCCAGTCACCCTGCCACAGGTGCCAGTCGCTTCGGCAAATGCCGTTTGCCTTGACGCGAATAATTGCGCCATCAGGGGTAATTGTGGGCTCCTCTACATCGAGGATCTCCAGGTCCTTACCCAGTTCTGTGAGAACTAAAGCTTTCATTGTTGTCTCCTTTTTCTAGTTAGGGCATGTGGTGGACGCCGACTGATTCGGTATCCGTGGTCACGATTTGAGAGGGGTGAAGTGGTTTTTTCTTCTCTTTGAACTTGAAGTTACCCGAGACACCTTGAAGAGTTGCCGCGACAGCAATCGTCAAAGCCTGTACGAGCATCTGGACAGATGTTGGTGCTCCCATCGTGAGAACCATCTGAACAAGTTGAGACATAAAGAGCGCTGCGATTGCTGAACCTATGATGGTTCCCTTGCCTCCAGCCAATGGTGTACCACCAACAATGACGGTGGCAATAACCGCGAGCATGTAGCCATTACCAACCTGGACGCCGACGTTTTGGAGGTAGCTAGCAAGCAGCATCCCGGCAAAAGAGTAGGTCAAGGCAGCAGTGACATAAGCCAGAATTACGCTGGAGTTCGTACGTACTCCATTTACCCGCGCTGCAGCAGGGTTTGCGCCTGCCGCAATGAACTGACGTCCAGATACCGTCTTCGAGGTGAGCAGTGCCATGACAAGTACAGTCACGATTGCAATCCATACGAGTGTGGAAATTCCAAAGATGTCTGATTGCGCGAACTGGCTAAATACTTCTGGTGCTTGGGCAGGGGCCCCACCTGTAATCAACTGAACAAATCCAAAGAGGATTGTGTTCATTGCAAGAGTTGCTACAAGCGGACTAATTCCTACAAGCGCAACCAATAAGCCATTGGCAAGACCCACCACTGCAGAAATTCCGAAACAAAGCAACACAGCCGTAAACGGATCGATGCCCCAGCGTGAGTACATCACACCAAAACCCATTGCAGAGATGCTAATTACACCTGCAGCGGAGAGGTCAATACCTCTCTGCTGAATAACCAAGGTCTGACCGATTGATGCAATTGCCAGGACCGCGGCGAACGGCATCATGCCGACTACAGATATGGGATCCAATGAACTCGGCACGAATACTGCACAAATTGCGAACAAAATCACTGTCGTAATCGCGATGGAAGTAAAGGCAGGCCTAGTGAAGCCCTTGCGGAGAGTGTTCTGTTGAGACATTAGTGACCCGCCTTCTTGAGTGAACGGAACAATGAGTAAGCAGCTACGGCAAACAAGGTCAAACCGCCCATAAGGAACGACTGCCACTCAGTAGAGAGCCCGAGGAATGTTGTTACGCTGTTGGCCACTTGGAGAAGTGCGCCACCCATGATCGCGCCAAAGAATGTACCGCGTGCACCGGCAAGGCTGACGCCACCGATGACTGCCGCGCTAATACTTGCGAGGGTGTAACTAGTACCACCTGAGGCATTACCGGATCCAATTTGAGCCATCAAAGTTACTGCAGCAACACCAGCCAGAAGGCTCGCGCCGACGTAGGCAAAATAGCGAACTTTCTTTGGATTAATTGCGTTGAGAGCTGCAACATTTTCATCCGACCCAGTTGCTCGTAGAACAATTCCTTGGCGGGTCTTAAGAAGTGCCCAGGTTAATAGGAGGGCAAGAATTACGACAACTATGAACAGGATTGGAACTGGACCAATCTTGGTCGTAATCGACTTTGTAATTGAACGTGCAATTACACCGCCCGGTGTTGGGCGAAGAATCAGTGAGATTGCCTGAACTCCTGTGAAAGTTACTAGGGTGGCAATCATTGGGTTGATCTTTGCTAAGTCAACTAGAGCCCAGTTGATTGAACCGACGACTATTGGGACGATTACGAAAAGACTCCAACCGAATCCCTGCATCGCAATCGATGAGCCGTCTATCAGGAGGTAGGACTCCAGGACAACTATCAAACCCATTAGTGGGCCGACTGAAAGATCAATTCCTCCCACAAGAAGCACCATCGCCTGCGCCATAGCTACCAAACCAAGTGGCACAAGCAAGGTAAGCATGCTTTGGATGCTCATCGGAGACAAGAAGAAGCCGTTTGCCACTTGGGTAATGAGTGAAAGGGCAATAATCGCAAGCCCCACAATTGCCAGAGGTGCGGCGTCACCGCCCAGCCAGCGAACAAGCTTAGATCGCGTTACTACTTGAGTTTCACGGACTGCTGTCGAGCGTAAGGCTTCACCGATGATTTCTTCTTCAGTGACTTTCTTTCCCTCAAGTTGACTTACAACTTTTCCGCGGGAAAAGACAAGGACTCGGTCCGCAATTCCTGCAAGTTCCTTGGCATCTGTCGAAAGTACGATTACAGCCATGCCGGTTTCTTCAGCTCGCTGACGTATGAGCGTATAAATCTCGCTTCGCGCACCAACGTCTACTCCCTGAGTAGGTTCGTCAAGAAGAAGTACAGATGGACCCGATCCAAAAGCTCCTGCGAGTACTGCCTTTTGCTGGTTACCGCCCGACAGTGTCGCAATAGATGCGGCAATTGTTGGAGTCTTTACATTGAACTCATTAACCAATGAGCTAACTGAGGAGTTCTCTTTTTTGTTGGAGACGAGGCCCATCGATGTGAATTTTTTGAGCGAACGAAGCGCAATGTTGTCCTTGACACTTAGGCCTGAGACAACACCCTCTCGGTGACGGTCTGCTGCAACGTAAGCAATTCCTTGCTTTGTAGCTTGAGCAGCGGAGCGATACTTCACTTCTTGTCCGCTGATTTCTACAACTCCAGCGAACTTGTTAAGACCGGCCAGAGCACGAAGGAATTCGCGTTGACCGTTACCGTCAATTCCAGCCAGGCCAACTACTTCACCAGGACGAACCTCGAGCGAAACATCTTTGAACTTATCCCCGTGTAATCCACTAACGACAAAGTTGGGTATTGCATTCTTGTCGCCTGAATACTTTGCAGGGTACGTAGATGAAAGTTCACGTCCCACAATCAAGTTGACAATGTCGGACTCTGAAAGTTTCGACACTAGTTCGGTACCACGTGAAGCACCGTTGCGAAGAACACTCACTCGTTCAGCGATGTCTCGAACTTCAGCTACACGGTGCGAAATGTAAATAATCGCAACGCCCTCTTTTGCAAGACGGCGAATGTGCCCGAAGAGGATATTTACGTCCTCGGCAGAGAGATGCTCAGTTGGCTCATCAAGGATAAGTACCTTGGGTTGCGCTGCGAGTGCGCGAGCAATTTCAACGATAAATCTGTGTTCTGGTGGAAGATCCTCAACTCGCAATGAAGGCGAGAGATTGAGGTCTGTTCCCCAAACAGCGAGCTGCTTGGTTGCCCAGGAGTTGAGCTCGGTAGTCTTTGGGCGCTTTTCTTTGGGCATTCCGAGATACATGTTCTCGGCGATTGTGAGGTCTGGAAGAAGCGCTGGTTCTTGACGGACGATGGTGATTCCAAAGTCACGCGATGCCGAGGCATTACCTGACGGTAGAAGCTCTCCGAAGACTCGGACTTCTCCTGTCTCTGGAGTAACAGTTCCAGAAATTACACCCATCAGGGTGGACTTTCCAGCTCCGTTTTCTCCGACAACTCCGTGGATTTCGCCAGCCAGTACGTTCAAGCTCACATTTCTGAGAGCCCGAACACCTGGATAACTCTTTGACACGTCGTTTACGTGGAGAGCTTCTACCGCCATTGGTAATACCTCGTTATTTCTTAGTTGTTACTGAATTAGCCGAGCATCTTCTTGAGTTCAGCCTCGGTCAGACTTGACGAGAGGTCAGCGTCTGGAGGAAGAACGGTGCTGCACTTAGGGTTCTTACCCGAAGTGGTGTCAATGAAGATAGGCAACTGTGGACGAGAAGGCTCTGGGTTGTCCTTGCCGACGTATGCAGCAAGTGCCTTGCGGAGAGCAATCTCAACAGTGGTGGTGGTTCCATCGAGAGTGAAGAACGCGAAGTTCGACTTCTCCCACTGGCAGCCGTTTACGTTTGCAGATGCCTGACCAGCTAGTGCAGGAAGGGCAACGCCAGCTTCGGTGTAAGCATCGATAACACCAGTGTCGGTGGTGGTGTAGTCAGAAACGACACCGTCGATACGTCCGTACTTAGCGAGAAGAGCGGTCATAACCTTCTTCTTCTCACCTGGATCCCAGTTGGTTACAACGAAGTTGTCTTCAACGAGGCTCAGGCCGGGGTATGCCTTGAGTGCTTCTTTGAAAGCGTTGAAGAAGGTAACGCTAGATGCTGCACCAGGTGTACCACCAAGGAATACGATCTTTCCCTTGCCGTTGAGAGCCTTGTTGAAGAAAGCAGCCTGCTGCTCACCAATGTACTTAACATCGTGGTTCACGAAGGTTACGTAGTCAGTTCCAGGGGTTCCACCTGGGTCAGAGATGAAGGAAACAACCTTCACGCCTGCGTCAGTTGCAGCCTGGATGGAAGGAAGCTGTGCAGCGCCAAATTCGGGCTGAACGATAAGTACCTGAACGCCCTGAGCAACGAGGCTGTCAACATCAGAAATTGCCTTTTGCTGATCGCCCTTTGCATCGGTGAAGATAACCTCAGTGATGTTTGAGCACTGTTCAGCAGCCTTTGTCAGCTCTGCCAGAACGGTCTTGGTCCAAGTGTTGTTGCTACCTTTTGCGTAGCCAACCTTGGTTGGGGTGTCTGGACAAAAGTCCTTGATGTTTCCGGTGTTGTAGACAGCGCTACCGGCTTCTTCGGTTGCAGTTCCGGTGCTTGTTGCATCAGTTGATGCACAACCACTCAGAAGCAACGCGCTGGAAGCAGCAACAGCAGCTGCGGCCAGCATTAGTCGATTCTTAGCCATGAACAATAACTCCTTTGTTTTTGTTGATCTTCGAAGTAGTCACCCGATTCGAATCACCGACGATTCTGATTCTATCTCCGAAACAAACGAACAACCGCTTGTATTTTTATCATAGGGATTAATTCCCAAATAAAATAACTAACGCTTGTTTGTTATCTAAATGTTATTCATTAGTAAACACGCATGTCAATACAAAAGTGCGACAAAATTGCAGAAAGTTGGCTTCAGCGCTCGAAAAGCTGGAAATAACTCGTGACGCCACCATCCATCACAAAATCACTTCCATTGAGGCTTGCAGCTGCATCTTGCATGAGGAAAACCACCGCTTGGCCAATTTCTTCAGGTTGAACTGCTGCTCCAGTAGGAATTCGTTTTTCAGCGTTCTCAATCAAGCGAGGATCGGCCATAGGAGTATTGACTAGCCCCGGGCAAATGTTGTGAACTGTCACCCCCGTACCCCAGAAATCATTGATTAACGAGCGAGTAAGGTTCGAAAGTCCTGCTTTTGAAGCGGCATAACTTGGGAACGGGTAGCCGTTCCTAGCTGCGATGGAAGAGATGTTGATTATTCGGCCCCATCCTCGTGAAACCATTCCAGGACTCAATAGACGAATGAGGTTAAAGGGGCCCACGAGATTGACAAGCATGACGTTCTGAAAAGATTCGTCATCGTGATCAGCCATAGATTTTCGATCGAGTATCCCGGCAGCATTGACAATCACATCAACGTTCAGTGACTGGTCTTTCAACTGCTGCAGGGCAGATCGTATCGAGTCAACTTTGCTGACATCAAGCTCGAGTGGGAAAGCATTTCCCTCGAGTGATTTAAGCCTTACTGCTTCGGCTTGGACTTTCTCAAAAATCAAATCAGCACAAATTACTGTGTGCCCTTGCTCAATCAGTTTTTGATTGATACCGGCAGCCATACCGCCGGCTGCACCCGTGACTAGAACAGTCCTAGGGGCAGCTTGTTGATTACTTTGAGACATAGTCCTTACACATCATGAGAGCACTGCGGCGTACAACACAAACTAGCTCATCACGCTGGTTGTAAGTGCGGTGTTCGATTCCAACAATGCCTGTGTTGGGGCGTGAGGAAGAAAGTCGCTTATCTAGTGCAATAGTCGAGACACGAAGCGTGTCGCCTATGAATACAGGCTTGGGGAATTCAATGTCTCTAAAACCAAGGTTACCCAGCGTGGTTCCCAGCGTGGTTTCCTGAACAGGGATACCGGTTGCAAGTCCAAGAGTAAAGATACTGTTCACAATGCGCTGACCGTACATGCTCTTGGAGGCAAATTCTTCATCAAGGTGAAGTGGCTGAACATTCATGGTCAAAGTAGTGAACATGAGGTTGTCGGTTTCCGTCACAGTGCGTGTGACTGCGTGGTGAATTTCTTCTCCAACTACGAAATCTTCAAAATACATTCCGGACATGATTGTTTTCTTTCTAGGTTTAGTTAGATTCCAGGGATTGCCCGGACTGGATGAGAAGATCACGCGCGTTATTTGCATGAGCTAAATCAATGTGGTCGCCCTCAAATGAGACGGCACCATTACCGACAGCTACACCAGCTTCAAATGCAGCGATGAGGCGGCGATAGTAATCTGCTTGCTTTTCGGAAAGACCATACTCTTCGTTCGCAATCTCAGCGTGCGAAGGATGGATGAGAACCTGTCCGCTGTACCCAAGGCCAGAATTTGCGTGTGCAAAGCGACGCATTCCATCGAGATTGTGTACGTCCTGCCAGAGGCCTAGCAAGATGCATCGAATTCCTGCGCTGCGCGCAGCAACAACAACCTTGCTTCGGAGATACAAGGTTTCAAAACCCTCTTCAGTCCAACTGAAACCAACCTCACGTGAAATGTCAGCATCTTTGGCTGCAGCAGCCATAACTCCACCCACACGGGGGGCATCGAGAAGTTCGTCTACCTTATTTACTGATGCGGCTGTTTCTAGAGTGGGGACAAGTTCGATTGATCCTCGTTCAACGCCATTTAAGATTTCAGCTGCTGTAACCAAGGCATCGAATCGGATCATGTCATCGCGCGAGAAAAGCTTTGGGAGAAGTAAAGCAGTTAATCCTGAAACCGCGACCGATTCAATATCTTTCCCAAAGTGCTGAGTATCAAGCGCATTTGGGCGAACTAACACTGTCTTATCAGTGTTGTTTGCCTGAATTGCTTCCCTAGCGTTGATCCGTGCGTCTGCCTTTGAAGCCTCAGGGACCGAATCCTCGAGGTCGATAATGATGGCATCTGCCTGCGACGCTAAAGCTTTGAGAATCCAATCAGCCTTGTGTCCAGGAACAAAGAGTACAGATCTAACAGCCTTCATTACAGCTCCTAAGCCTCAATCTCAGCAAGGACAGTCTTCGCGGCAATCGCGGAGCCGAGTTCGACATTGATTTCCTTGACGGTTCCATCAAACGGAGCCTTAATCGGGTTCTCCATCTTCATCGCCTCAAGAACAAAGAGAACGGTTCCTTCAGTAACGGCGTCTCCAACAGCAACGTTCATTTTCACGATCGTTCCCTGCATCGGTGCTTTCACCTTGCCATCGCTTTGAGCTCCAGCTGCTTTCCCTCCGGAACGGCGAGACTTTCCTCGTCCTGAACCAGCAGAGTCTGATGCGGCAGTTTGTGCTCCTGCCGAAGCAACTCCAACGAAGTTCTCATCGATGAAAGGAATTACGAAGAATCGGCCACCTACCTCTACTTCTTGACGGGTGAGTGCACCTTCGTATTCTTCACCCGACTCAGGAAGCGTCACACTTCTTTCAAGCCACAGCGTCGAGAAGGCTCCGGACTGGAAATCAGAGTGGTCGAGTACCGCCATAGCCGCGGGGATTGTGGTTGAAATTCCCTCAATCTTGAGTGCGGCGAGTGCGTCATAAAGGCCCTTGATTGCCTCTGCACGGTTTGCCCCATGAACGATTAACTTGCCCACAAGACTGTCGTAGTTTGGAGAAACTTCGTCACCACTGAGGTAACCAGAATCCCAACGAATGGAGCTCCCCTCGGGGACGCTGATGCTCTCAATCAGGCCCGGCGAGGGGAAGAAGTTTCCGCCTGCGACGTCTTCTGCATTAATACGCGCTTCAACGGCAGCACCATTGACGGATGTGAGCGAAGTCGGAAGATTGAGAGGAAGACCTGCTGCGACTCGGATTTGCTCTGAAACCAGATCAACTCCGGTAACCATTTCTGTGACGGGGTGCTCTACTTGAATTCGTGTGTTCATTTCGAGGAAGTAGAACTTGTTGTCCTCGACGAGGAACTCAACAGTTCCAGCACCCTCGTATGCAACTTCACGTGCAAGACGAACGGCAGCCTCGCCCATTTGCTCTCTAAGCTCTTCGCTCAGGAAGGGTGCGGGTGCCTCTTCCAAAAGTTTCTGGTGGCGACGTTGCACCGAGCAGTCACGATCACCATAGAACACAGCGTTTCCGTGCGAGTCTGCGAATACCTGGACTTCAACGTGGCGAGCGTTAGTGAGGTATCGCTCGACGAATACATCTCCGCTTCCAAAGGCCGCAGTTGCCTCGCGTACAGCAGAGGCAAAAGCCTCAGCTACTTCGTCAGCGCTCTTTGCCTGACGCATTCCGCGACCGCCACCACCATTTGAAGCCTTGATGAGAATGGGGTAGCCATTCTTTTCACCGAATTCTAGAAGCTCTGCCTCCCCAGAAACAGCGTGATTGGTTCCAGGTGCGAGGGGAACATTAGCTTCTACAGCAACAGCACGAGCTGCCACCTTTTCCCCCATAGTGCGAATTGCGTGTTCAGAAGGCCCAATAAATTTCATACCTGCGGCTGTGACAGCTGCAGCAAACTCTGCATTTTCGGAAAGGAAGCCATATCCCGGGTGAATAGCTTCAGCACCTGATTCTTTAGCGGCCTGAATTATTTTCTCGATATTAAGGTAGTTATCCTTCGCGGGACCATCCCCTAGCGCGACAGTCTCATCTGCGCTTCGAACATGAAGTGCTTGAGCATCTGCGTCAGAGTAAACAGCGACACTAGTGATGCCGAGTTCTTTCGCGCTTCGCATGATGCGAACAGCAATTTCACCACGGTTGGCGATAAGGATCTTCTTAAACATTCTGAGCCTGTCTACTTTTCTTGTGTTCGATGATCTGGCTACCCGAGCCAGCCAAGCTTTGACTTGAGTGTGAGTTTTTCGAGTTTTCCTGCAGCACTTCTTGGCAGAAAGTCAGCTGTGACAAATTCGAGCTTCTTGGGAACTTTGTATCCAGCAAGTGACTTGCGAACATGTGCACGCAATTCGTCACTTGTTGCAGTCATGTTGTCGCGAAGGACAATAACGCCTCGGACTTCTTCATCCCATTCCAGGTTCGGAACTCCGAGTACAACTGCTTCCAACACAGCAGGGTGTGTGTAAAGCACCTGCTCTACCTCGACGGAATACACGTTCTCGCCGCCAGATTTAATCATTTCTTTAAGGCGGTCTTTGAAGAAGAAGAACCCTCGGTCGTCACGCGTTGCAAGGTCACCAGTTCGTAACCAACCGTCGATAAATGCTTCTGCAGTTGCCTCAGGTCGGTTGAGGTACCCCGTCATGAGAGAAGGTCCCTTGACGTAAATTTCTCCCAGTTCTCCAGGAGCTGCTATTTCAGTAGTACCGGGAATCATTACTTCAGCTTCAACAGTGAAGTACTCCTGTCCGATGGATCCATCAACTGCGGGGTCAAGCATGTCCCGGGTGTGAAGTCTGGTTACCTGCGGACCAGCTTCTGTAAGTCCGTATCGGAAGAAGAGATCAGCGTTGGGAAGAATTTCGCGGAAGCGTTCCTTATCGGGCATTCTCAACAAACCTGCACCGGTGTGGAGTGCTCGGAAGTGAGTTTGAAAGGCAGGCTGATCGAAAACGCCCGCCTGCATCACGCGACGCATCATGTTGGGAATCATGAAAGTGTTGGTGACTTGTTCGCTCTCTACGAGTCGAATCATCGTCTCTTCATCAAACTGCTGAGCAATGATGCTTGTGGACCCCGCGACGAAATGGGTAGTAAGCCAACACAGAAGTGCAGCCGAATGGAACATTGGAGTGAGAATCAATCCACGGTCTTCTGGGTTATTACCTAAATCGCACGAAATGATTTCGTTCAAAGCATTTGAAGTAGCTGAACGGTGCGAAAGTACGACTGCTTTTGGAATTCCAGTGCTGCCACCGGTATAGATCAAACAAAGCGGATCTTCGGAAGTGATTTCAGCAGTGAATACTCCAGTACCAATTCGAAGTTTCTCGACTTCGCCCTCAAAAACTACGCGAGGGATGGTGCCGGAATATTCAGCATCGTTATTCAGAATCTCAATTGCCTGCGTAACTAAATCTGTGAAGCGGTCTTCGGCGATGATGAGCGAAGGATTTGATTCTTTAATACCCCCAGCAAGCTCTTCAGCTGCCCAACGCCAGTTGTATGCGCCGTAGATAGATCCAGAGTTCGCAATACCGATATAGAGCTCGGCGTTGAAGGTTGAGTTACCGGCCAATACGCCAACAACCTCGCCTGGCTTGACGCCAGCTTCACGCAGTCCGCGGGAGAGTTGCCAAGCTCGCTCGGCTACCTCCCCAAAGCTGACTCGTCCGTCAAAACTTACAAACGCTTCCTTTGAAGGATTACGTCTGTAGTTGAGTCGAGTCCAGTCTCCAATGGTGTGCATCTTTGCTCTCCCGGTTGAACAAACAAGCGAACGCTTGTTCGTGATTTATACGATAACGGGTTGAAAGCAAATGAGCAAGCCTTTGGCTACTCAAGAGTGTGGCTTTATAAAGCGGGGAACTTTTTGTCGACCAGTGCATCCGCATCAGCGACGCCAAGTCCACGGAGCGCAATCTTCGAATAGATGTTGATAATTCGGTCCAAAGAAAGGTTTCCAGAACCCTTGTACCAACTTGCAACGTGGGTACCCATAGCAACAATGCTGAAGGTGTGCAGTCGTGCATCGAGAACTAACGCTCGTCCACTCCGATCTGCCTCTTCAATAAGGTTCTGGATCATCGTTTGATATTCGCGACGGCGTGCGATGATTTGTGCACGGTTCTCTGGGGAGAGTGAACGAAGTTCTGAGTTACCAATGAATACGACTTGCGCATGTTCCGCGTGAAAACGAATGTGGCAAGAAAGAAGAACAATCAACTTTTCGATGATGTCTGAGCACTCAGCTAGGGCGTTTTCCTGAATCTCCATAAGTTCATCCATGGTGCCACCCATGATTTGAAGCAGGAGGTCTTCTTTGTTTTCAATGTGGTTGTAGAGACTTCCAACTTTGATCCCCACGCCAGTAGCTACTTGGCGAAGGCTCGTGGCTTCGAAACCATGCAGAAAGAACAGCTGAGCAGCTTCATCGCGAATGGCGTTAGCTGTGAGCTGACCAGCAGCAGTAATACCTGTCATTCTGGTTCCGATCGTGGTGCGTGAAAGAGGTTTCTAAATGAACTATAAAACGTTAGTTATTTTATTAGCCTAAGGGTCTAGCGGTCTTTTTATTACTTGTCTCACCATTTATTTGTCACAGCTTGTTCTCCGCCAAAAGAGCTGATAATTGATTCGCTGATTCCTGCCAGCTCTCGCAAGCGGCTGGCTTTTCCTCGACTAATCGGGAGTGAGATAACCAAAGCTATTCTGTCTCTCCAGTTTGATCCGGCAAGGGGAAGCGCGAGGGAGTTAATCCCTGTCTCAGATTCTTGAATGGTAAATGCCACTCCCCCCGCTCGCACACGATGTAACTCTGCCTCGAGTTCATCCCTGTTAGTAATGGTCTTCGGGCCCCTTCTTGGCAAAGTCTGATTAGGGAGTATCGCTCTGAGCTGTGCCTGATCTAGTTGAGCCAGCAACAATTTCCCCGCCGCCATCGCATGTGCCGGGGCCGTCATTCCAATTCGTAAACCAATGTCTTTGGGATGACTAGACCTTCTTCCGTCGACTACAAGAACCTGGTTACCCAGCAATACAGCACTATGAACAGATTCACCTGTCTGCTCTCGAACAGCCTGGATCACTGGTCTGAGTTTGAATTTGGTTTTGGGCTGGATTCCTGGAGTCATCAACATTCCCATTAGATAAGGGCCAGGGACGTATCCCCTTGAGTTTGAAGAGATTGATACGAACCCTCTGTCCTCCAAAGTGCGCAGAGCTCGGTGGGCTGCTGAAGTACTAATGCCAAGAGAAGTTGCGGCGCTCCTCACTGTAAGGACGTCTGCAGCCCCCATCAGCTGGAGAATCCGAAGGCCAAGGTCAAGTGACTGAACAGTGTATTTCTCCACCTCAAACTCCTAACTAGCGCTTGTTCACCAAAAGTACCCGATTAAGTCCCCCTCTGCGAGACAAACTTTCAATATCGATGGCGTGAGTGGGTGTGTGAACATAAATCTTGACTTGACGACATGAATGCGTCTGAAGATTTCAACGAAGAATTCACACCGATAGGAACCCCATGGCACTTCTATTCGAACCGCTTACAATTCGCGATGTTAATTTCCGTAATCGCATCTGGGTACCCCCTATGTGCCAGTTCGCATGCGAAGACCAGACTGGGAATCCAAACTCTTGGCACCTTGTAAATGCCGGTAGCTACGCCGCTGGAGGAGCGGGAATGGTCATGGTTGAAGCAACAGCCATTAGCCCAATCGGCCGAATCACAGCGCAGTGTGCAGGAATCTGGAATGACCACCAGCGTGATCTCTGGAAGCCTGTAGCGGCTTTCATTGAATCTCAAGGATCTGTGCCCGCTATTCAGATTGCACATGCAGGACGTAAAGCTTCTGACGATATGCATGAAAAAGCTTTGCCTTTGGATCAAGGAGGCTGGGAGACCATCGGCCCTTCAGCGCTCGCAGTAGATGGACTTACTGTTCCCCGGGTCATGACGACTGAAGATATTGCTGTAGTCGTTCAAGAATTTGCTGATGCTGCTCGTCGTTCCGTTGAAGCTGGGTTCAAAGTAATTGAGATCCACGCCGCACACGGTTATCTGTTGCACGAGTTCCTTTCTCCGCTAAGCAACATCCGAGAAGATCAATATGGTGGCTCGCTTGAGAACAGAGCTCGATTCTTGCTTGAAGTAGTCAAGGTTGTCCGAGAGCAAATCGGTTCGGATATTCCACTGTTTGTTCGCTTCTCCGCCACTGACTGGGTTGATGACGGCTGGACTCCTGAAGAGACTGCAATTGTTGCAAAGTGGTGTCAGGAATTAGGCGCAGACCTCTTCGACATTTCTAGCGGTGGACTGTTGCGTTCAATTTTCATCTCCTCCACTCCTGGCTATCAGGTCCCGTTCTCTGAAACCGTCAAGAACGAAGGCAAAGTTCTCACTGCTGCAGTCGGAAAGATAACTACTGCAGTGCAGGCGGAGCAGATCTTGCAAGAAGAGAAGGCAGACGCCATCTTTATTGGCCGCCAACTCATCAACGACCCTCACTTCCCCCTTCGTGCTGCACACGAATTAGGGATTGAAGTTGACTACCGCCCCGTCCCACACCGCCCCGGTTATTGGAACTAGAAAAGCTCAAAGGATCATCATGAAATTTGTTTCGTTCAAGCAAGACAACAGAAAGAGCTGGGGAATCCTCGAAGGTGACAACATAGTTGACCTCGGGGCGATACGTCTCGTTGGCTGGGCCACACTCGGTGAGAGTCTGCGACGTAACCTTGTTCCTCTTGCGCTTGATCTTCGCGACACTGCACCAACCGTTAATCGCGCTTCAGTGGAACTTCTTCCCCCCGTTACAGATGCAGGCAAAATCATCTGTGTCGGATTGAACTACGCGGATCACATCGCCGAAATGAACCGGCCGACTCCCGAGTTCCCTGTGATATTTACTCGTTTCAATGACTCATTAGTTGGTGACGGCGAAGCATTAGTTGCCCCTACGAACAGCATGAAGTTCGACTTCGAAGGAGAGATGGCAGTCGTCATTGGTTCGACAGTTCGACATGCAACCCGCGAGGAAGCGCAAGCTGCCGTCTTTGGATATTCAGTATTCAACGACGGTTCAATCCGTGATTACCAGCGCCACACTCACCAGTTTGCCCCGGGAAAGAACTTCCCGAAATCTGGAAGTTTCGGTCCGGCAATTGTCACTCCAGATGAGATTGATGACCTGGGTAGCAAGCGCATCACGACAAAGGTCAATGATGTTGTCGTTCAGGACTCAACGCTAGACCAGCTGATTTTCTCTGTCGAAGACCTCATCATCTACTGCTCTGAATGGACCACCCTCAATCCTGGAGATGTCATCGTCACAGGTACCCCAGGTGGCGTCGGAGATGGCAGGGACCCACAACTTTGGCTCTTCCCCGGTGACGTCGTGGAGGTCGAAGTCGAAGGTATTGGTCGCCTCGTCAACCCCGTCATTGAAGAACGTTCTTAACCAATCAAAGGAGATTAGAAATGTCTGAAGCACCAAAAGTACTCAAGAAAATTAGCGTCCAACGCAAAGATCAGTTGCCAGAAGCACCCGGCCAAACTGCTCATGCCCGCCGCCTATCTGGAGTAAGCAAAGAGAACACTGCTGTCAAGGACCTCTGGTTTGGAAAGGTCTTTACTGGCCCTGGTGAAGTTTCAGACCCTCACCACCACGGAGAAGCAGAAACCGGTGGATACATCTTCAAGGGGAACGGTTTTATTCGTTTCGGCGAGCGCTACGAAGACATTGTCTACATGGAAGAGGGCGACTTCGTATACGTACCTCCATTCGTTCCTCACATTGAAGGAAACCTCTCTCACACAGAAGAACTGATCTGGATGACTACTCGCAATCCAGACAACATCGTCATCAACCTCGAAAACCAAGACGTTGCTGACATCGACATCAATTACGTCGACTAATAACAGAACCGATTGAAAGGAAGAAAAATGACCACTCCCGTAATTCAGAAAAAGATTGCTGTAAACCGCGCAGCAGACCTTCTTGAGAACACCACTCAGACCCTCAACGCTCGCCGCGTTTCGGGTGTTAGCAAAGAGAACTCAGATGTTGAAAGCCTTTGGCTTGGCAAGGTCTACACCGGCCCCGGTGAAGTTTCAGACCCTCACCACCACGGTGAAGTAGAAACCGCAGGTTACGTTTTTGAAGGTGACGCCTTCATCCGCTATGGAGAGCGTTTCGAAAACATTGTTTACCTCACGGCCGGAGACTACGTTTACGTCCCTCCAGGGATTCCTCACATCGAGGGCAACCGTTCTAAGTCCAAGGAACTTGTGTGGATGACCGCTCGTGCACTCGACAACGTTGTGGTGAATCTCAAGGATCAGGACATCGCTGAGATTGAAATCGATCTGATTCCATAAGGATCTAAATAGATGCCGGGGCTAAATGTCCCGGCATCTATTTTTCTAAAGCAAAGTAATGGCCATTTCATTTTTACCCCCAGTCACCCAAGTTGGTGAGTACGTGTGGATGATTCCCCACAATCTCCCCTCTGACCACCCTGAATTCATCGCAACTTATGTATTGCTCGATAAGGCTGGTGACATTCACCTCATTGATCCTGGGTGGGATTCTGAAAGTAATTGGTCTGAGTTGCAACGAGGGCTTTCTGGTCTGGGTTGGAAAGCAAAGGATGTGTGCTCGGTCACAGTTACACATCAACATAAAGACCACGTAGGCATGGCACATCATGTTCGTGAAGAGTCAGGATGTCCTATAGCTCTTCACGAAATAGAGCAAGAAGAGTTGCTACTAGATTTTCTCCCTCATTCCGTAGATCAAAGAATTAATCTGCTCGAGCATTGGCAGGTACCTCAAGAGCATCGTGACGTGCTTCGCTTAGAACTTGAAACACAGACACCAAATATTCCGCCACGAATTAGGGCCGACATATTGCTACGTGATGGTGATTTCTTACTCATTCCAGGGAGAAATTTACGTATTCACCACACTCCTGGACACACTCCGGGGCATATTTGTATTGAAGACGTCGACCAGAATCAGGTTTTCACTGGCGACCATATTTTGGGTGAATTCAATCCCGGTGTAGGGCTTGGAAAGGTGTGGAAACCAGAAGCTATGGTCAATTATTTGACTTCTGTAGCAACCATTGAAGGTTTGCGCGGAGCCACTGGCTTTCCCGGTCATGGTCCTGTCATTGCGGATCTCCGTTCAAGATGCACCGAGATAAGAAATCACCACATCAACCGAGTAGGTCAAGTTACTGAACTTCTCAACAGTGGGGTCGAGCCTTCCGCATGGTCAGTTGCGCAATCGCTTGCATGGACCAAGCCCTGGGATTCTATGAACCCAACAACGCGTCGCATGGTTATTGCACAGGCAGATATGTATCTTTACGCCTCAAGAAACTTCACCGGCATCTAAATCACCACTTCAGAACAAAGGAGTTCTTATGAATGACAACTTGCAGCCTTTCGATTCGGTCGTACTAGATATTGAAACTCACAGAGAAATTGGTTTCAATGAATCTTTAATTGCCTTGGAAGCCATCAAGAATCTCAAATCCAGGTATCTCGCTGCAGTGGACAATAAAGACTGGTCTGCGATGGAAGGAATCTTTACCGACGATGCCGTTATTGATTTCAGCGGTGAGGATCAGTACCACGTAGGTCACCATGGCATAACTGGTGAGCACCTCAACCCAGTAAAAACGGTTGTGAGAGGTGGAAAAGAAGCTGCCGTGCGCATTGAAAAAGCAGTGGGTGGGATCATCACAGTTCACCAGGGACACGACCCACAACTCACACTTACCTCGCCACTCACAGCAAAAGGTATGTGGACTTTGTATGACCAGCTCGACTACGGCAATGAGGTTATGCACGGCTATGGTCACTACCACGAGACGTATTTACTCAAAAATGGCCGTTGGCAGATATCTTCGATGCTGCTCACTCGAATCAAGGTTGATTGGGAATAGCTTTGCTTTCAAAAGGTGACTATTCAATTTGGGTTCTTGAATACGCTTGTGCGCCCCATCAAATTGCAGAGGCTGCATATTCTGGCTATGCCCATGCTGGTGAAACTATGTATTTCGCTTTCAGTTTCATCCTTGTCCAGGGTGAGGGTAGAAACATTCTGATTGATTGTGGAATTAATTTCGAGTCAACTGTCAAGCAGGATCTAGCTACAGGTTTCAATGTCAAAAATTGGAATTCACCGACTGAAGTCCTCGCAAAGGTTGGACTGTCTCCTGAGGACATCGATGTGATCATCCCAACACATGCACATTGGGATCACATGGGGAGTCTTGAACTATTTCCCAATGCAGACGTTTACCTCCAACGTGCAGAACTTGATGGTTGGGAATCACTCCTCAGCGGCTCCGATGAATATAAAGCTCTCCTCAGCGCTGTCGACTCCGCGGATATAACGTTTGCTAAAAATCTTGCCCTTGAAGGACGCCTTAATTTGCTTGAGGGTGAAATTGACAATCTATTTCCTGGAATCCACATCTGGGTGGACTACAACGGACACAGCCATGCTTCACAACTTGTTCTGATTGAAAGCGAAATCGATAAATACATCGTTATTGGTGATATCGCTTACACGATGGGGAATTTAACAGGTGTTCCTGAATATCCTCACTTCATTCCCAATACAAAGTGGGCAATCGGTGGCGCATATTCAACAATGCAGACTTACGAAAGAATATTGAACTACGCGGAGTCAGACCTCACACGAATTCTTATCGAACATGATGCAGGAACATGGGACCGTCACCCTACAAAACTGTTGCCTAACAACTTGCACCTGACAGAGGTCCGGCTCAGCTCAAATGCCCATTCATACTTATGACATTTTTGCCCACATTTTGCCCACATTTTGCCCACAAAACCCAAATAACAAATCAAATTGATGTGACTCAATTCCACTAAAAACCCAAGTAATTCAAGGGTTTGTGAGTGAAACACAATCACCACTATCAACCTACGCACGACTGAAAATCGTGAGGTCACGGGATCGACGCCCGTCGGAGCCACCACTGAAAGCCCCTGAATATCAGGGGC
>ERZ1034363.569-NODE-569-length-25072-cov-3.435247_pt1 | contig 25072 bp, 35 predicted proteins | sample MGYA00520616_ERZ1034363 | MGnify/ENA primary metagenome ERZ1034363 (study PRJEB33736, sample SAMEA104284506) | Azolla filiculoides | biome: Urban; feature: Water surface; material: Ditch water | place: Netherlands | collected 2015-10-28 | depth 0-0.1 m ... | reverse complement strand
TTTGGTAACAACGAGCCACGTGCTAGCTACATTTCAACTAGCGACACATCAGGCTTTAACGTTGGCCAAGATGGTGGTACACAATGGAACCTAGGTTGTGCTTACTATCTAAGCAAGCGTACCAATGTTTACGGTATGGTTACTCAGTACAAGAACAACGCCAACGGCGTATGGGCACCATATCAAACTGGTACTAACCTAATGCCAACGGGTGGTCAAATGACAACTACCTATGGTATGGGTCTACGTACAAACTTCTAAGGAGAACTAGATGAAGCGATATTTAATCACGCTTCTTCTAGCAGTAACTACTGCGGCAATGGCACAAACTGGGCCGCAGGGTTACCTAACTGATTCAAATGGTCAGATTGTTAGAAGTGGCACAGGACTATGTTGGCACACGGGCTATTGGACTCCTGCTAATGCTGTAGAGGGTTGCGATGCTGTTGCTAAAGGCCCAGTAAGTGCTAAGATCTCGATGCAAGCAGAAACATTGTTTGACTTTAACAAGGCTGATATTAAGCCCGAAGGTCGAGTAATGTTACATAACCTAGTAACAGATCTACGCAAGTACAATATTGAACTAGTGGTTGCAGTTGGTTATACTGACCGCATTGGGTCAGATGCTTACAACAAGAAATTGTCACAGCGTCGAGCACAAGCAGTTCAAAACTTCCTAGTTGCTAGTGGCATCCCATCACCTAATGTTTATGCAGAAGGTAAGGGTAAGGCTAATCCAGTAACTGGTGATACTTGTAAGGGACAAGTCGGCAAGAAGCTAATTTCTTGTTTGGCTCCGGACCGTCGAGTAGTAATCGAAGTTATTGGAACTAAGTAATACAAAATGGCTGCTTCGGTGGCCATTTTTTACCAAAATCAATTGACACCCTCTACGGAGGGTGTTATACTAAATAAAACTAGTAAAGCGATAGACGCTTTGCAGTACATTATACAAAGGATTTTTGTATGCCAAATAAAAAATACGATACAGTCGTCTATATTGGACGATTTCAGCCGCTACACAATGCTCACGTAGAAATTATCCGTAGAGCAAAATCTTTAGCAGACAATCTTGTAATTATTATCGGTTCTGCTAATCAACCACGCACTTATAAGAACCCGTTTACCACAGAAGAACGCATTGCAATGATTCACAATCTTGCAACTCGTGTTGGTGATCCAACATGTTCAGTATTCCTTGATACTAACCGCGATAGCCTTTATAACAATCAAGCATGGGCCGCTCGTGTCCAAGGCATTGTTAGTAAGTATTCAACCCTAGGCGGAAAGACTGCTATTATCGGACACGATAAAGACGAAAGCACGTTCTACTTAAAAATGTTCCCACAGTGGACACATGAAGATGTTGAACTGCTCGAGCCACTTAATGCTACAGACATTCGCGACTTGTATTTCCGCAAGGATGCGCATGAAGGGTTCATCCGTCATGTAGTTCCGGACAGTACATTTAAGTTCTTACTAGACTTTATGAAGACTGATGCATACCAACAAGTTATCTGTGAACGAGAGTTCATTGATGCTTACAAGAAGCAGTATGCTAGTTTCCCATATCCCCCAACCTTTGTTACTGTAGACGCAGTTACTATCTGTTCAGGTCACGTGCTAATGATTCGACGCCGTGCTGAACCGGGTCGGGGACTATGGGCGTTACCGGGCGGGTTTCTTGATGCGGCAACTGATACTAGTGTACAAGATGCTATGATTCGAGAACTGCGTGAAGAAACTGGTATCAAAGTTCCTGCACCGGTACTAGTAGGTAGTATCCAAGATAATAAAGTGTTCGACGCCATTGGACGTAGTGCACGTGGTCGTACAATTACCCATGCATTTAAGATAGTATTGCCAGATGGCGATTTGCCAAAAGTCAAAGGATCCGATGATGCTGATAAAGCACAATGGGTTCCTATTGCCGAAGTAGCTAGCGAAGATTGCTTCGAGGATCACTACGATATTATTCAACATTTTGTAGGAGCATAAGTAGGTTGACTTTTTATAGCAATGGTGCTATACTATAGTCATAGTAGTAGAAGTCCAGCAGATAGACTACTGGCATTTTAGATAAAGGATTTTTATCATGAAACTAAGCAACAACATTATTCTTAACACCGACAGCTACAAAGCGTCGATGTTCAAACAGTATCCAGCAGGTACTACAGGTGTTTATTCTTACATTGAAAGCCGCGGCGGTAGATACGATCAAACAGTATTCTTCGGATTACAGGCTTTTATCAAAGAATACCTTCTTAAGCCCATCACACAATCAGATATCGACATCGCTGATGAGATCATTACCGCACACGGTGAGCCTTTCAACCGAGCAGGATGGCAATACATTCTTGACAAGCACAATGGATACCTCCCAGTTGTTATCCGAGCTGTCCCTGAAGGTACAGTTGTACCTGTTAAGAACGTACTTGCAACAATTGAAAACACAGACCCAGAATGCTTCTGGTTAACTACCTATCTTGAAACTGCTCTGCTTCGTGCAGTATGGTACGGCACAACTGTAGCAACTCAATCAAAGTCAATCAAGAACACGATTGCACAATACTTGGAGAAAACTGGTGATCCTAGCACTATCAATTTCAAGCTTCATGATTTCGGTGCTCGTAGTGTATCTAGCATGGAGTCAGCTAGTATCGGTAGTGCAGCGCACCTCGTTAACTTTATGGGCACGGACACTATTAGTGGTCTGCTTTTCGCTCGTGAGTTTTATAACGCTGATATGGCTGGCTTCAGTATTCCGGCCGCAGAACACAGCACCATCACTAGCTGGGGACGAGACAACGAAGTCGACGCCTACAGAAACATGCTCGACCAGTTTGCCCGTCCAGCCAGTATCCTCGCCGTTGTTTCAGACAGCTATGATATCTTTAATGCTGTCGAAAACCTCTGGGGAGGAGAACTGCGTCAACAAGTAATTGACAGCGGCGCAACTCTTGTAATCCGTCCAGACTCCGGCGATCCTGAACTCGTATGCCGTAAGGTAGTACAGTTGCTAGACAAGAAGTTTGGACACACAGTTAACGCTAAAGGCTTCAAAGTACTTAACAATGTACGCATCATCCAAGGTGACGGTGTTGATGAACGCACCATCCGTATGATCCTAGGTGACTTTGCGGTATATGGCTACTCTGCAGATAACATTGCCTTTGGTATGGGCGGTGCGCTGTTGCAAATCTTAGACCGCGATACCCAAAAGTTTGCAATGAAATGTTCGAGTGCAGAAGTTAACGGTACTTGGATTGATGTGCAAAAGGATCCTATTACGGACCAGGGTAAGAAGTCCAAGGCAGGCCGTGTAACACTTTGGAAATCAGGCGGTGAATTTGCCAGCGGCGTAACTGCTCCTACTGGCTGGACTGATAAGGGTATCGGTGATTGGACCGAAGCACTTGTTGAAGTATTCCGCGACGGTAAAGTAGTTAAAGAGTACACCTTTGACGAAGTTCGCCAAAACAGCAACAAATAATATAAGGGGCTCTTGACGGGCCCCTTATACTTTGCTATAATACGCACATGAGTAGATTAGACGACCTTAACTGGAATGAGATTAAGTCAACGCTATATGCCGAGATTTCATCATGCCCAATTACAACTCGTCGAGATCTATACAAGATGTTAGACAACCTTGCAGGCGTAGCCCAAGAGGTTAGCAAGTTAGAAGTAATCGAACGCCGCACTATGGGCAGTTCTGGACTTAGAGTTAACGAAAAAGTAGCAGAACTAGAAAAGCGTATTAAACATATTAATCAAATGATTATGATTGCAAGAATAGGAAACTAAATGAAAAATTCAACATTTAACTTCTCGGTTGCAATGTTCTGTGCAGGATGTGCAGCATTTGGTAACCCAGCAATGTGGGCCGTAATGATGAATGTAATATTTGCTTTGATTAACCTATGGGTAGGACTTTCTATGTATAAAGAAGGACAATAATGCAACTTAAAGACTTTATGGAAGTAACTGGGCATCGCATCACTGAAGGTAGTGACTATTGCTGGCAATGTTTTGGACCTAATTCGTATCGCTTAGATTCTTGGAGTGGTGCGTGGAACAATGCTACAGAAGGTTACACAGTTAGTATTGTGTTTGACACAATTACACAAACTGTTTATCAAGTGGAAGCGTGGGACTACAACCGAGATCGTGCATACCGCTGGACCAACCCAGACTTTAACGCTAGTTATGAAAGCGAAGCAGCACAACGCAATATCGATCCTAACGAAGCGTGGGACGAAGTTAAGTTCGTTAATCTAGAAGTCGAAGCAGACTTTTGGGAAAAGGCTCGTGCTATTATTGCTGACGAAGACTACGACACCCGTGTCCAAATCGAAGTAGAGTTTGATGACGATGTTCTACTTGCTGCTATGAAACTAGCACACCAAAAGGACATTACGTTTAACGAACTAGTAGAAGAAGTACTAAAACTAAAAATCAACGAACTACAAGGAGAAAATAATGAGTAAATCAAGATATGTACCAAACGTAACATTTAAATTTCGCGAAGGCGATGAGTTGCCCCCAGAAGGTGGTTGTCCGATCGGTGGCCGTTTTGTAGATGTAACTACAAATGACCTATTCAAAGGCAAACGTGTAGTATTGTTCGCACTACCGGGTGCATTTACGCCAACATGTTCGAGCCAACAACTTCCAGGCTACGAAAAGATGTACGACGAGTTCAAAGCACAGGGCATTGACGAAATTTATTGTCTAAGTGTTAACGATGCATTTGTTATGAACGACTGGGGTCGTCATCTCGGTATTAAGAAAGTCAAACTAATTCCAGACGGCAACGGTACATTTAGCCGTTTGTGCGGACGCTTAGTAGACAAGTCAGCAATTGGTTTTGGTATGCGTAGCCACCGTTATGCTATTATTGTTAACGACGGTTACATCGAAGCATTGTTTGATGAAGAAGGACGCGAAGACAACTATGGTTCTGACCCGTACGGCGAATCTAGTCCAGAAAACGTAATGTCGTATCTGCGTAGAGACGCCATCTAATGAATAGACAGGAAGCAGTAACCCAGTTAGCACAGCTTTGTGTGTTAACTACCGACAAAACAATCGGGGTGCTGCTTCCGTCTTTCGCGGATGTAAAACTGTTCCAAAAAGAACTAGTAGCAAAACTTGACGGGGTACCGGATTGGTTAGTGAAACGTCCTGTTCAGAATTATAGTATCATTAAAACAGACAACGGCAACCAAATTAGGTTTCTAAAAAGTGGACACGAGACTAGGGGTATGACCTTTAATGCTTTTTACATAAGTTCTAGGTTAACTGAGGAGCAACGATCAGAATATGTTTTTAGCTATTTGACTATGCCACATCAGTCAATAATTACATTTGACGATTTGTAGTAAACTAAATAGTATTGTAGTAAACAGCTACAAACCAACAGACTTTAATTACTAGGTGTTTAGTCTGTACACCGTAAAAGGAGAAATAAATGATGTATGAATCAAAGCTGGCCGCAGCAATTAAAGTAAACGGAAAAGTCCTACGTGAGTTCAACAAGGACACAGTCTATATTCCATTTGGAAACGAATATAGCTTACTACTAAAAAATCTCAATACAAAACGTGCAGTTGTTAATATCACCATCGACGGACAAGATATTGTCGAGGGCGGGCTTGTACTTAATGCTGGTCAAGAAGTTGACTTAGAACGTTTTGTTAAGAACGGCAACCTAACTGAAGGCAACAAGTTAAAATTTATCGAACGAACAACCTCGATCGAACAACATCGTGGCGTTAAACTAGAAGACGGTCTTGTAAAGATAGAGTTTCAGTTCGAACAACCGCCACGTCCGATACAGTGGGTCAAGGACACATATCCTACTTACACTCCTTCACCGTGGAACTCGACTTATGGCGGAGTAAGTGGTTCAGCAGGTCCTGCTACGTTTAATGTAAACGGTGCGCTACGCGGCGCAGACATGAGCAAGGGCGAAACTGTTCGAGCTCAAGCAACTGCTTCTATTAATCAGTATTGTGCTGATAACAATATTAAGATTAATTCGGCAGTCCATGACGGCATGGCAACAATGGATTGTTCATTTAACGATGCAGGTATTACTGTTCCTGGTAGCAAGAGTACACAGAAGTTTAGCTCTGTGTACATGGGAGCAATGGAACCTGAAAAGTTTAGCATGGTATTCAAGCTACTCGGTGAAACCCCAAACAACAAGCCAGTTGTTAAAGAAGTAACAGTTAAAGCAAAACCAAAATGTACTACCTGCGGCAGACAGAACAAGCACACCGCAAAGTTCTGCACTGAATGTGGTACTGCACTAGAAATATTTGCGTAATTTTGGACAACCTCGGGGCAACTCGGGGTTGTTTTTTCTTGACAAATACTCCGTTTTATAGTATTATATGCTTATGGTTGAAATACAAGTAAACCTTTAATTTCGCTGAAATCAAGTAAGCATAGGAGAAAACAAAATGGCAACACCGAGTAAATCAGTTCGTGCACCCAAGGCTAAGCCTTATAATCGTAAGCAAGCTATTCTTACGTATGTAAAACAATATAAAGTTCCATTTGATGTAAAAGAGGATTGTATCGATCTTCGCGAAATGGCAAAGAATTTTAATGATGGTCCAATTCCAGTTCAAGCAATTCATGAAGGTATTGTAGTAGCAATTGGACCAAACTACCAAATTACGCAATTTGACTTTGACCCAAGTGGCGGAAGCTATCTGGGTTATTCTAACGGTATTCGCCCAAAAGAGTACTTCGACTACATTGACTGGAATCAACTATATTTGTGGACTATATTCCAGCGAGATGTTGCTCCAAACCACGTAGAAAAAATTTACAAAGATTTCGACCCTAGCGCAGTTATTGTACCGTGTATTATTAAAATTACACTAGTTGACGGTCGTACAATTTACTGTATCTGGGACGGTCACCACACTATTCAAGTTTGTCGCTTAAAGGGTTGGAATAAATTCCCAGCATGGATCATCGACTTGGATCAGTTCACAACTGCTGAGATTGAAAACGCAGGATTCGGTGATACTGACGAAGAACGCATTAAGTTTGGGTGTTTTATCGCTGGACGAAACATGCGTCGAATTAACGGACTTAACAAACGTCAACTTAGCCCGTACGATGATTTCATGATCGGTCTTGAAACCCGCGACAGTAAGTTTGTTGCGATGATGAACATTTTAACTGCTAACAACTGCTCACCGCGTCGCCACGCTACATGCGAAGGTGCATGGACACAAACTAAGAGCGGAATCGAATGTTTCGAGCTTGAAGGTGCTCAAGGCCCAAGTAACGGGCTGTTCTGGAGCCGTGCTATTGGACTTCATCGCAAATACTGGAAGAAATCGCCACTAGTGCTAGAACTGTATCGTCCACTGAGCTACTTGTATCAATGGGCAAACATTCAAGGGTTTCATTTGCCAGCTACGTTTGATGACGAACTTGCAAAAATGCTGATTAAAGAATGGGGCGATGCCGAATCGATTCAAGAAGGTATCAAAGAAAGCTACTGGACTGCTGTAAACAACATGACTATTGTCGGTGAGCAACCGCAACACGATAAGTTCCGTGTGCTAAACGGCATTATTAACTTTTACAAACAAAAGGGCGGTAAGGTAATGCTTCCTGCACCAACTTGTCAGTGGAAGGTGTAACATGAACGGCCAGAAAATACTATACATTTTTAAAGACCCACTTGGCGCTCCGGACAGTAAGGTAGGTATTACTGGTAGCCCAGCCGTAAGGCTGGGTGTTTACCAGAATAGCTATAGTAAGAATAGTCATACTGCTTGTTTTGATTATGCGTATGTTGGTCCCGCTCGTGCTATTAACAATCTCGAGAAGGCCCTGAAACAAGAACTTCATCTAGATATAGAACGGGACGGCCGTGGCCATTCGGAATGGATAAGCATGGATGCAGCTAGTGTAGAACGAAAGATAGATGAGATCATTGACGGCTATAAGTTTAAGATTGTTAAGGTTTCAAAAAAATACTTACCTCTTACAGTTGACAACTTGCAAGCATTCCTTGAGGATCATAACTTAATTCCTCCGATGTTGTAAAAATGTAACGTTTTGACCCTATTATGTATAGATTTTTCTTGACAATGCTAAATAGAAATAGTATAGTAAGAACTGTGCTGATGTAGAACTATCCTCAAAAAAGAGGTTGACAATGTCAGCAAGAGACTATATAATAGTTACATAGTTAGGAAAGCAACAACAGTTTGCCAGAAATGCAAATAGGGGTTGACAACAGAACTAAGTAGTGTTATAATAGATTCAACAGTTAGGAAAGCAACACTGGTTTGCCAAAACAGGCAAATAGGGGTTGACAACTAGCAAACAAGGTAGTATAGTTATAAACATCGTTAGCAATTCCGCTAACAAATTTTTAAGGAATTAAATTTCAAATGCAACACGTTTCGTTACATAACAGACAATCTAATAGTATAGCCAAACAGCTAGGCCTCGTGCCAGCGTATTGGTCAATGCTAGGGAATGGCTTTAGTAATGATCGTACACCCGAGATTACCAAGAGGTCCGTTGAGGAGGGTTGGGAAGATTAAGTAACACTTTCTAATCATATATCAAAAGGACCTCGGAACTAAAAACTCCGAGGTTTTTCTTTGGTGAAGCATTAGTAGTAAAAGTGTGATGAGCAACGCGAGCTCGCTGGCACTATAAACATCAGCTATAATGAGGGCGGCCTGGGGGATGAGAAGCACCTTTTGTGGTGTGTGAAAAAACCCAGAGTAGTAAAGCAAGTTGGTACCCACTCGACCCTGAATCGAGAACGGTGCTGCATAGCGGAACAGCTTGTTTTACTACACACATTCTGGAACCTAATGGCGGTGAAAAACGCGAGGCGGAGTGTGTTTAACAAATATGGATGATCGATAACGTTGGAGTGTTATGGCCGGCTGTAACCCGGTTGCCTCGTGCACAGTAAGTTCGAATCTTACATCATCCACCAAACAATAGGCTGTGATTGAGCTGGGGTTCTTGGCTGCTTTGCAAGCAGTTATCGGTGGGTTCGATTCCCACACGGTCCACCAAACAATGCGTGTGGTTAGAGGAATACGTTTGGCCTTCCAAGCCGAAAGATGCAGGTTCGATGCCTGTCACCCGCTCCAAGTAATGGTTCTTTCATCTAAAGGCTAAGATGCTTGCCCGATTAGCGAGTCATGTAGGTTCGAGTCCTACAGGAACTACCAATTTAACATAGCAGAGCTAAATACACTTGTAACGGAGCTCTACTATGCAAAAATGTAAAAATTGCGGCAAAGACTTTAAATTGTACCGTCAAAGTACAGGGACTTATTGTTCAATAAGTTGTACAAAAGCAGGGCAGAAAAAAGAAAAACGCCAAAAGTTTTTAGAAGGAAAAATAGTCGGACGTGGACATCTCAAAAATCATATGATTGATATACACGGCTGGCAATGTATGTGTTGTGGTAATGCACAATGGCAGGGACAGCCTATTCCGTTAGAGTTAGATCACATAGATGGCAACGCTAGCGATAACAGGCCAGAAAACTTAAGACTCTTATGTCCTAACTGTCATGCACAAACGCCAACACATAAAGCAAAAAATAAAGGAAACGGAAGAGGTAGTAGAGGGCTTCCGTGGTACTAGTTTAATTCTCCTGTAGCTCAGTGGTAGAGCAGCGGCTTGATAAGCCGTTGGTCACAAGTTCAAATCTTGTCGGGAGAACCAGTTTTAGGATGGCAACAGCAAATCACAAAAATTTGACTTTTAATCAAACCAAAAATGCCATCCTGTTTTTTTCAATTCCGGAAAACCCGAGCAAGGTGCATGGGCTTGACTGTTAATCAATGGCTAGGTGGGTTCGATTCCCACATCCGGAGCCAGTTTCAATCGGGGTATGTTGTAGTGGTAGCAAAACAGACTTTGACTCTGTCAGTCCTGGTTCGATCCCAGGTACCCCTTCCAGTTTTACACACCGTTGGACTTCTGGGTTAGGTCATCACCCTTTCAAGGTGACTAGACGGGTTCGATTCCCGTACGGTGTACCAATTTAATGTGTGGATGCTGAAACGGTAGACAGCCCGACGGCGGTTGGGGCAAAGGGTTCGAGTCCCTTGGAAGTCCGCAAGACTTTTAGTATGGTACTGTTGGAGGTTCGAATCCTTCTCTACACACCAAATACAATGCTGCTTTAGCTGATGTGGTCATAGCGGGGGCCTGAAGAGTCCTGGAAGTTGGTTCGATTCCAACAGGCAGCACCAAACAAATGGCTCGGTCATATAATGGCTTATTATGCTGGACTGTCTATCCGGATATAGGAGTTCGATCCTCCTCCGAGTCGCCAATTTATACTTCGTTAGTTTAATGGCAGAACGTCACTTTTACATGGTGACTGCGGTGGTTCGATTCCATCACGAAGTACCAATTTTATCTGTGTGTAAGTCAGTCCGGTAGACGACCTTGTTTGGAACGAGGAGGCCGTAGGTTCAAATCCTACCACGCAGACCAAGTTTTATCTCGCATTCGGTTAGCGGCTATACCGCCTGGTTTGGGGCCAGGAGTCCGTAGGTTCGAGTCCTACATGCGAGACCAATTTATGCTCTTGAAACCTTTAATGGATGAGGTCCTGCCTTGTAAGCAGGAGAAGTCGGTTCGATTCCGGACTGGAGCACCAAACAATGGTAGATAGCACTGGTGTGCGGCGGAGATTTATAAACTCTGGAGATCGGCTAGATGGGCTGGAACGGCAGGGATCGTAACCCTGATCTACTACCAAAATATGGCGCTGTAGTGTAATGGTCGCACATTAAAAGAGAGTGATCCAGATCCGGATACGTACAGCAAACAATTCTAATTTCCATTGAGAGGAAAAGGTTGGGGTTCGATTCCCCACAGCGCCACCGAGTTTTAGGATGATTACAGCAAACACAAAAGACTACCAATCTGTTAAATTGTCATAGTCGACAAGGTCATCCTGTTTTATTTTTAATGTTCAAAGGAGAACGACATGAAACGTGCTAAACGTTAGTGTCGTCCTTGGATCCCGTATGGTCCTAGGATGGCACGTAAAATCAAATTAATACGGCCATCCCTTCGAGGTGTTATTGGTTGCATACATGACTCTTAATCATCGAGGTCTGGGTTCGAATCCCAGCGGAGGGACCATAACGGGAGTATAGTCAAGTGGTTAAGACAGCGGACTTTTAATCCGTCAGGCCTGGGTTCAAATCCCAGTGCTCCCACCATATAAAAGCATACTACGAGTCCGTGTCTCCTCTGCACAGTTAGGAGGGGTTAGTGTGCTTCTATATGGTATAACACAATCGAAACAAGATCCGTAAAACGCTGTAATATGCGAGTTGTTTCTTGTAGGGGTCGTTGTGTCAGCAGCGAGATTGCATATCATACTTTTTATAGGAGAAGCAACGTGGCAATGACAGCAGAACAGCGTAAGATCAAGCGATTGGAAAAATCCGTTGCTGACTACAAAGAAGAAGTATCAGAATTAAAAGAAGTTATTCGCAAACAAAATCGAGAATTAGTCTGCGAACGACAATGGCGACAGGACTTTCAGCGTTTGATGAAGACTGTCGTACAAGAAGACACATTAGATGATTGTGTAAGAGATTATTGGTAAGATAGCATAGCGGCTAATGCACCTCCTTCATACGGAGACTATCGTGGGTTCGAGTCCCACTCTTACTACCAAACAATATCCCTTTAGTATAGTGGAGAATATCTAACGCTACGAACGTTAAGACGGAGGTTCGATTCCTTCAGGGGATGCCAAGTTTATGCAGAAGACGGTGATGGTTGTCGCCCCGTATGGAGCGGCTCATTCTAGATTCCATTAGGGTTCAACTCCCTAGTTCTGCACCATATTCTTGCAAGAAGATCACTGCCTAGACTGGGGCCCACAGGAGTTAGGCACGGTGCGTAGCACCAAAAGAAAGCGGTAAGAGTCCGAACCGAGGGCACAGATTTCAATGCCGGATGACTCCCTGCTAGTCACAGGGCCGGCTCCATTTTATATAAGATCATTCAGGCTTAGTCCTGTGGTAGTTAATGGTCCTGAGGCGGTGATAATACCTAGACGTCCACCAAATTATATCTCTCTAGTGTAATGGCAACATGACGGTTTCCAAGTCCGTTGATGGGGGTTCGATTCCCTCGGGGGATGCCAAGTTTTGCAAGTGTAGATGTTGAGAAAGCACAGCCTCGAAAACTGTGTGAGAGGACGGTACGAGCCCGACCAATTGAAGCTACTCAAGTATCAACTATTACTACTTACCTCTGTACCGGGCGCCCTAGTATTAACGGTTAAAATGAGGCTGAATGAGTGAGGCGGCCTTACTTGCAAACCCAATTTAGTATAGACGACGAGATCAGATAGCAAACGAGTGCCCAGGGCTCCGCAGTAATGGTACATGGATTTGGCCCGTAACGGTAGATAACTCTCTCGCTCGAGACAATCCTACAAGGACTACCCAGGTAGTATAGTAGGGCGACTAAATCGCCTTGTTAGTTGTGCGTAACAACTAACACCTATTCTATAAACCAGGTCGAGTCTTCGAGTTCTTTGCGCACTTCATCTGGTGTACGACTTAACATATTAGCGCAAAGATCGATAAACTCGTCGTGCTGTTCTCTTATGTCGTGTAGACTGCGTCCTTGACACCATGCTTTGTATAGTGCTCTTGCGTATTCTATCATAGTAATATATTTATTGTGCACAGCACAAACAATTTCGCCCGTAAAGGATTTGACTAACTCGCCCTACTCAGTTCGCTGTTGCAGGGAAGTGATTTAAGGAGTAAGTCGTCTACAGACCCCCGCTTTCTTAAGTTGTGCGGCGAACAACTTAAGACGATTTTAGGATCCCTACAGCAATCAACTTGCCTTGTAAGCCGTAGGTCGTAGGTTCAAGTCCTGCCCTCTCCGCATCAATGGGGAGGTAGCTCAGTGGTAGAGCAACGTATAAGTGGATCCTGTTTTTTCAATGGAGTTACTAGTGTAGTGGTTGCACGACTGTCTGTGAAACAGTTAGGCAGGGTTCGATTCCCGGTTTCTCCCCAGGTTTAAAAGTAGCAAACATGACTGTCTCATAGAGCGAGTTGCTGAGAGCATGGTGGTACCAAAATAGGCTAATACTACGGAGTTCGAATAGTGGGATACAAAACGCACCACTCTACTTTTATTTTAGGTTGACATTATAGCCGAATGATGCTATAATGTATTTTTATTAGGAGATTAACATGTGGATTCAAAACGTACCTTTAGCAGATATCCCAAAAGGACATCATGTTGCTGTGGGCGAGAATTCTATGTTGATCCAAATTGTTGACCCTGCTATGGAGTTTCCAATACCTAAACATCAATTTAAGGAAGTGCATCAATTTGAATTCCTTGACATTGAAGAAGAGTGTGATTTTGCCATCACTGACGAACAAGCTGCTCAACTCGTAGCATTGCTCCAACGAGCATTTAATCGGAGAATGGATGTTGTGGTACATTGCCACGCTGGCATCTGTCGTTCGGGCGCAGTAGCAGAAATTGGTGTTATGATGGGATTTCAAGATGCAGAAGCATTCCGTGCACCTAACCTCAGAGTTAAGCACAAGATGATGCAACAACTAGGTTGGACATATGATGCAGATGAAAAACCTGCTAACAATTGGATAGCATATTATGACTATCTAGAATCAAAAGGTAAAATTTAAGGAGATCGAAATGAATGATCGTGATGAAATCAATCTTTATTTTGATGGTCTTGTTGAAGGTATTCAAAGATTTGCCCACTGGAAAGATGGTGTGCAATATGTCGGCACTTGCGGCAAGACTCTAAAACAAGCTAAAGAAGATATACAGTACGAACGCAAAAATGCGTTAGAAGACTTATACGTTTAAGAAAGGGCAACTATGCCAAAGTTATATGTATTAGTAGGCGTACCAGGTAGTGGAAAATCTACCTGGGTCGCTAACCAACGTTGGGACATGGCTAATACAGCGTTTGTCTCAACAGATGATCATGTAGAAGCGTATGCTAAGTCAGTTGGTAAGACTTATAACGAAGTGTTTAAGGATTACATGCCAACCGCAGTAGACTTAATGACAGAAGATGTTATTGCAGCTCGCAAGGCAGGCAAAGACATTGTTTGGGATCAAACCTCTACAACAGTATCGAGCCGTAAGCGTAAGTTTCGCATGTTGCCAAACTACGAAGCTATTGCAGTGGTTTTTCCAACTCCGGAAATTAAGGAGTTAAGCCGCCGTTTAGATAGCCGACCAGGTAAGAACATTCCATATTACGTGATGGAGCGCATGATCGAAGGCTTTGTAGATCCAACTGAAGAAGAAGGATTTACAGAAATTTGGATGACTTGACAACAGCACCGAAAGGTGCTATAATATACAAATACTAAGATAGGAGGTTATATGAAAACTTATATCACTAGTGACCTCCATTTTGGTCACGCAAATATTAAAAAGTTCTGTCCTATAACTCGTTCACGATTCAGCGATAATACTGATGAAATGAATGAAACAATGATTAAGGAATGGAATGAGATTGTAGAACCAGAAGATACTGTTTATATCCTAGGCGATGTTGCATTTATGCCAGCAATGAAGGCAGCACTTCTTCTAAAGCGTATGAACGGTCGTAAGATCCTTATTGAAGGCAATCACGACAACAAAGCACTAAAGGACATTAACTTTCAAAAGGCATTTGCAGAAGTACACAAGTATCTAGAAATAGTTTACAACGGTACTAAGGTTTGTATGTTCCACTATCCGATTGCGGAATGGAACCAAATGCACCGAGGCAGCGTACACTTCCACGGACACCTACACGGTAATCCAAACGGCTTAGACGGCTATCGCGCACTAGATGTGGGCATGGACGCAACTGGTTGGATTGTGCTAGAAATGGAAGACGCTATTCGTCGTGCTATGCAAGGCGAACCAAAGTCACATCACTAGGTTGACAAAATGGCACTTTGGTGCTATAATATGTTTTTACATTAGAAAGGCGGGTGAATAATGACACTAGTAGATCATGCAAGAGTGTTTGCACACGGTGCTCACTTCGCTGTTGGACAATTACGCAAGTACACAAACGAGCCGTACATTGTTCACCCTTTCGAAGTAGCCAGCATAGTTGCTACTGTACCACACACTGAAGAAATGTTAGCTGCGGCATGGTTACATGACGTTGTTGAAGATACCGGTGTTACATTAGATCAAGTTCATTTAATGTTTGGTGCAGACGTTGCAAAGTTAGTATTTTGGTTAACTGATGCTAGTAAGCCAGAAGACGGCAACAGAGCAACACGCAAGGCAATAGACCGTGCACACATGGCAGCAGCACCAGCTGAAGCACAAACGGTTAAGTTAGCGGATTTAATCTCTAACACTAAGAGCATAATGGCACACGACGAAGCGTTTGCTAAGACCTACTTAGAGGAAAAGAGATTACTTCTAGAAGTAATGACCAAGGGCGATGCTACTTTAATGGCAGAAGCTCGCAAGTTTATAGGAGAGTAACATGAAAATCCTAGATACAAAATGGTTTTGCGGACGGACTAATGTTGGTATTGTCCGTGTTGAAGACGATTATGATGGCATCAAATACTACATTGCCAGCATTCAGGGCTATGATGAAAATGATGATGCACAATTTATTGCCGATTATGGAAGCACATTTCCTAAAGAGGCAGGGGATATATTGTTTGGAGTGAAATAAAATGTTTCAAAAGGAATTGAAGGGCTACGTCGAAAGCAATCCAAAGTTGGTCAACAAGCGACCAGCTGGCGATGGCATCTATGTGCTAAAGTACAAGAAGACTGTGTTCTTTGATGATTTATGGAACCGCTTCTTAGAAGAATGCCGTGGCACTATTGTTGATGAAGATTTTAACGTAGTGTCACGTCCATTCACAAAGATTTACAACTATGGTATCGACAAGCAATCACCAAAGTTTGCTGACGATGTGTTAGTAGACGCTTATCGTAAGATCAATGGTTTTATGGTAGCAGTTACTTGGCACAACGATGACATCCTAGTATCTACTACAGGTACTACAGATAGCGATTATGTTAAGATGGCTCGCGAGTTAATCGACACAGAACGTTATCGCAAGGTTTGTAAGGCTTGGCACGGTACTACATTTATGTTCGAATGTGTACATCGAAATGATCCACACATTGTTCCTGAAAAGGAAGGAATGTATTTGTTAGGTTATCGTGTGAAGAACTGGACTGACAAGGTACGCATCAACCCAACGGTGTTGCGTGACTTAGAAGTTGAGTTAGGAACTGAGCCAGTAGAACACTACCGCGTAACTGTTGGCGAGCTATTAACAATGGCTAAGACAGTTAAGCACGAAGGTTTTGTATTCTACACAGACTTAGGCGAAGGTGCTAAGATTAAGTCGCCATACTACTTAACTGCAAAGTGGGTTGCTCGCAATCCACGCACAGACAAGTTAATGCGTGATGATATCAAAAAGCAAATCGACGAAGAGTACTACCCGTTGATCGATGCTATCCGTGCTAACATAGACGAATACACAGCAATGGATGAACAAACTCGTCTAGCTTGGGTACGTAATTATTTGGAGGCAGCGTAATGAAGATGTACATCTGTATTAAACAAGACACTCCCGTCGGCATGGCCATGAACGCTGCTGCTCATGCCGGACTCATGTGCCACTTGCGATACGAGAACGACCCTGTGTATCAAGAATGGTTAAAGAAGTCTTTTAAGAAAGTAACTTGTGCAGTTAGTCCTGCAGAGTTTGCAATGCTTAAAGAACTCACTAACACGTTTGTTGTTACAGAAAGTCGCCTCGATAATGCAGAACTAGCGGTTGTACTTGCTCCGCGAAACGCAAGCGATTGGCCCGAGTATGTTAACTTACTAAGGTTGTGGAAATGAACTGTGGAAAATGCTTATGCCCAAGTGACTGCCGTGAAGAATGCCAAGCGGTAAAGGAGCCTGTTTCGACGCAGAGCTTACTTTACCGACTTCGCAGACGTGCAGAAATACGCAGGCAGATTCCAACTAGGTTATCAGCGACAGAAGGGAAACCTGATAGAATTGCTGATTTACTAGATGAAGCTGCTAACGAAATTGAAACGCTACATAGACAGCTTGGCGCACTTAAAATTGTGCTTGATGTAGAACGCAATATGAAATAATGCTCAGGTGGTGGAATTGGTAGACACGCAACGTTGAGGTCGTTGTGCCGCAAGGTGTAGGAGTTCGAGTCTCCTCTTGAGCACCAGAATTCGGGTCTTTAGATTAGCGGCTAAATCGTCACGTTGACATCGTGAAGACCACTGGTTCGATTCCAGTAAGACCCACCAACTTAAATGCCCTGGTGGACAAATTGGTAAAGTCGGCTCTCTCAAAAGGAGTTGTTTCTGTGGGTTCGAATCCCACCTAGGGTACCAGTTTTAGGATACTTACAGCAACATCTTCGGATAATTTGCTTATTGGCAATATTAGGTTCAAATCCTAAAAACAGACTTCAGTCTGCAAGTATCCTGTTTTGCTCCTATAGTACAATGGCTAGTACACTACTTTGGTAAAGTAGAAATACAAGTTCGATTCTTGTTAGGAGCACCAAGTCAACGCCGGATGTAGTCTAGACCCGAAAGGCAGACTGAGCTATAAGTTCATTGCTGCGGAGTAGATCCGGCACCAAACAATACCCCTGCCAATGGAGTGGTGCCAGGACTTCTAATCCAGGTTATGGAGGTTCGATTCCTTCCAGGGGTGCCATAAATAGATATACTATGAACGACGTAGCTATAATAATCGATTGTTGGGAAACATCTTATTCAAAAGATAAAATATCGTACAGCGACGATTATAAAATGTTTTTAAATATTAAACAATTTATCGAGTCTACTAAATCGATAAACACAATTATACTAGCATCGTATAACGTTATTGATAGACCAGTAACTATATGGCATAGAAATAGTATAGAGCTATTAGGATTAGACAAATTCAATAGTAAAGATTTAATCAGTCATTTACCAACTAACGAGCATCAAAAAACGGACACTGAACTTTTAAACTGGGTTGCAGACCGATACCAAATTTCGATGCATTATATTTGGGAATTAGAATTATTGTTAACACACACTAAAGTAGATAATTTTTATTTGTGTGGAGGATCTACTGATCAATGTGTAATGAATCGGCCATTAGGGTGGGAATCGTTGCACAAATTTATACAACGTCATAATTTAACCAGCAAAATACTGTTACATAAGGACTGTGTTAATGATGATGACGGTAACACGTTTGTAGTAGAAAAATATCCCGGTTGGAGATATACGATCGACCCGTGCATTTTCGAGTACGTTAAAGCGTAAATGGAATACGCTGTTGTAAGTCTTTATAGTCTAATACCGACTGCTTAACTCTTGCAAGATGCTGCTCGGACAAAGTTACTCCTAGGAAACTAGCAAGCTCTAATAGTCTATCATTTAGACTAGCATCGGCTATTTCGTGCCAGTGCATGTCAAATACACTAAATTCTTTAGGTGGTTGATACAACGGATATCTTTCCCAATATTGTTTCCAACACTTTTTCATAAACCAAGTTAAGAACTTAGCATCTCGATCTGCAATTGCTTTTATAAGCGTGTCTTGTGTTATGTGAGGATATTCGTTCGGGTAATGATAATGGAAATCATCTATTAATCCAGTTTTATGTTTATCAAGCCAGCGAGGCTCGGTAAAAATTGTTTTATAAACAAAATTATAAATCATTTGATCTAACTCTGTTTCTTTGTGATGTATGTTTATAAACTTTACATCATCTACACCGATTGCGTAAATTAATGGATTTAAGTTTCTAGCATGGGTGCGTAACATGTGCCAATCGTTAACTAATCCGCTACTAGAAAACTGTAAATGATCTTTGAACCAATTAACTCCTTCGCTGATGTCAGCGGTGGCATTAAATTCTTCTTCGGTATAAAACCAGAATTTACTAGCTAGCGGTCCTTGCACTAATTGGTCTAGGTTATGTGTTTGATACATAAATTCTAAATTATGGCCCGACCCGTTTTTTGTTATTTCGGTGTCTGTATATTCGAGCATTGAATATATTAATCCGCAGATAAACCAACCACCTGCACCCATTGCATGACGAACAATTATCTTCATGCTGCGACCTTTTGATATACAATATACAATCGATCGTGTGTATCTTTCTTAAACTCGAGAAGTTTTAGATTATATTTTTCTGCAAACTCGTTTGCTATGTCAAATGACCAAGGGAATATTTCTACATATGGTCCAGTTTTATGTGGAATGCCGGGATTTACTCTTAGGATAAAAGTTCCAGCTGGCGCTAATAACTCTACGCAATGACTAAATCGTGCTTCGATCTCATCTTTAGAATTAAAGTTAATAGATCCCAACGCCATGATAACATCATGACTACCTGGTTTTACTTTATAGCTAAGAATATCAACTTGGTAGTCAGCACAGTTATTGTACGGGTCGATACCAATAATATTTTGGATTCGGCCCTTAAACGGGTGGTAGCCACAGCCTACGTCTAGCACAGACGTTGGGTTAAGTTTATTAACTGTTTCTACAAGCTGCCAGCCAGTATATGTAAAATCGTCCGTTTGCGGTTTCCATATTTCACCGAAGAATCGTTTAATATAACGTTCACTGAGAACGTGTACAGTTTCCCCTAGAGGTCCGTCAAACGTACAATTATCTAAAGTAAGCTCTGCTTCTACTGCATCCTTAAACTTTCGATATCTTGCCGGAGTCCACGGCAAATCACCAACATTGGTGTTAACTGTAATGTTATCCCGGATTTTCTGGTACTTAGGCAAATTAAATGCTTGGTTTAAATTTTCTTTAATTAGGTTAAAAATTCGTGTGTTCATTGAAATTTTCTGTTAGTTGATAAATAATTTTAGCAAAATGAAGATTTTACATATATGTAATTATCAAGGAGACAAACAATGCTAACAGGAAAAGAGTTTGTAGCTAAACTAATCGAAAACAACGAAGGCCTATTCCGCTCAAGCGAGCTAATGGTTAAAGCGTACTTTGATAGTAAGCCAGCACAATCGGAATTAGTTAACCACTTTGTAGGACGTATGGTTAATGAGCGTATGAACATGGTAGGAGTTGCTAAGGCTGTTGCTGCGGCTGCTGCTAATACAGATCCAGAGGAATTAACACTTTTATCTAAGCAAGTGTTAGACGAAGCGATTCACTTTAAATTAGTTAAAGAAGTTATTGAGCACATTACAGGACAAGAAGTTGATGTTGATGCAGCTATTGCTGCTGAACAATCAAAGCCAACTGCTAAGGGTGCATCTTTACTAAGCAAGTATGGTCAACTAGATGATGTTGTATTATCAACATATCAACTATTAGCAGAAGGCCGTGCAGAACGTAACTGGGATATGATGGCTAACTGTATCGAAGATGAATTCATCAGCAGCCGTTATGCTAAGATCGCACGTGACGAAGGTTTCCACGCTACGATCGGTGCACGTAAGTTAGAACAATTGTGTGGTGATGTTGCAACACAAGAACGTGTATTAAGCCTAGCAAAACAAATGCGCCAAGACTTATACGAAATTTGTTGTGACAATAGTATGCCAACAGAAGAAGCTAAGAGCATCTTCGAAAGCGCATACGCTTAATGCACGTAGGGCTTACCCAGCGAGTATTAACACACAACAATGTGAGTTATGACTCTTTAAGTTTAAATTGGTATGAATACTTAGAGGGTCATAACTTAACTATAGTTCCTAACAGACTTAATCAAGATCTGGTACAACTAGCAAACGATATAGATTTGTTAATTATAACAGGCGGCAACAATCATCCAGTTAGAGACATTATAGAAACGACATTAGTGGATCATTTATACAAGTTGGGTAAACCTATTATCGGAGTGTGTCACGGATTTCAGATGTTAACCGAGTACTTTGGCGGAACATTAGAATCTACTAATCGACACTACAATACTACGCATAATGTAGTTTATGGTAACAAGCATGTATCTGTTAATAGTTACCATACAAATAAAATCCGCAAACTTCCTGAAGGTGCGATACCGTTAGCATACGATTTAGACAATAATTGTGAATCGTGGATTAAAGGTAACATCGGGGGAGTTATGTGGCATCCGGAGCGAGAATCGTGGTTACCTAAAGAGATAAAGGATTTATTAAATGACAACAATAAAAAAGAAGTTTAACGATTGGCGCACAAGAAGCATCGCAAGATTAGTAAGTTGGAGAATTATCGGTGGCAGCACAACTGCATTAATTGTCTATACAGTTAGCAAAGCAGGATGGAGTGCTGGAGAAGTAGCAAGTCTAGTTTTTATTTGCCAGTTTACTATTAACGCACTAATGTATTATATACACGACCGCATCTGGAATATGTTCCAGTGGGGACGCGAAGTCGTACTCGAAGACGGTACTACCATTACCCGTGCAGAGTACATTACAAAATTACAAGAAAGTAAGTAACGGTCCTTACGTCAACTGGATAGACTACCTGCCTTCGAAGCAGGAGGTTGTGGGTTCAAATCCTGCAGGGCCGGCCAATATAGAGGTTGACAAGTGCCGACAAAGACTATATAATAGCACTTGTTAGTTAGAAATGTGTATGAAATCTTTTTTAAAATAAATTTAAAAAGAGGTTGACAGCAGCACAAAGTGATGCTATAATATACACATACTAAGAAATTAGATGATCATTAACAATTTGGAGAGTGCTAGTTAGTTGTTTACAACGAAGCTGGCACCATAGTGAAGCGGATTAGCAGCGTCGCACCTGCCGCAGGATTTGGGTTGAATTCCCGATAGTCTCCTTCACTATGGTATTCTTAAGACTGATGACGGCAATTGTCAGTAGTCTTGGTATCTAACCTTAATGTGTAGCGTTGCCGCGTGAAGCATTAAGAGTCGTTTTAGTGTACTGGAGGCACGCCATCATTCAAGATGGAAGAGGGAGTTCGATTCGCCCAAACGTTTATTAGACATCAGTCTTAAGAGTACTTAATGGAGCAGAAGCATCAATGGTGATGCAGTGGACTGTAAATCCGCCGCCTACGGCACGACTGGTTCGATCCCAGTATGCTCCACCAATTATTTGGAGATATCAATGTCACATAACACTAAACAAATCGATTACGATGCACGTAAGCGTGATTTGTCAGAAAAGTATAGTTATGCAGTTAGTCGACTAGGAACAGTTGACGCAGAAAAGAAACAGTACTGGCGAGATATGTTAGAAGATGTTAGTCGTCGTACACAAGAGTTAGAAGCAGAATATCGCAAGTAGTACCTAATGCAGCCATCGTCTATCGGTTAGGACACCAGGTTTTCATCCTGGGAAGCGGAGTTCGACTCTCCGTGGCTGTACCAAGTTTTTAGATAAGTAATACACACAGATTATGCCCTGGTGGCGAAATTGGTAGACGCACCAGATTTAGGTTCTGGCGTAGAAATACGTGTCGGTTCGAGTCCGACCTAGGGCACCAATAAAATGCGGCAGTAGCTCAGTTGGTAGAGCGATACCTTGCCAAGGTATAGGTCGAGAGTTCGAGACTCTTCTGCCGCTCCAAATACATCCTATTGGAGTTGTTTGCATAGCATCCCCCAATAGTTACCACAGCTTGCGCCGTGGTTTTTCAAAGCAATATGGAAGTGTGGCAGAGTCCGGCTTATTGCACCAGTCTTGAAAACTGACGGCCTGTAAAAGGGTCCGTGGGTTCGAATCCCACCGCTTCCGCCAATTTATGCTTTCTGAGTTTAACTACACTGGATCACGCGAGTTAGGTACTAAGTCGACTAACTACCGAAAGCGCCAGGAAGATAAGGAGTTAAACAGGTTCCGTTCGAATCGGACAGAGAGCACCTTACATGCGATGTTAGCTCAGTTGGTTAGAGCGCCGGCCTGTCACGTCGGAGGCCAGGGGTTCAAGTCCCCTACGTCGCGCCATATAAATAGATTATGACAAACGTAATCAATCTTAACGAATACAAGCTAAAGAAACAAACACAAAACTTTTTGAGTACTGTGGGTGCATTGTTTACTTACGTATTCAATCTGTTTTTAGAATATGTTGCATACCCGATAATTGCAGCAGTAACAACCGTTAAACGTAGACGAGTTGTAGTCCTCTAATTGGATCAGTAGTATAATGGCAGTATAGCGGTCTCCAAAACCGTTGGTTGGGGTTCGAGTCCCTGCTGATCCGCCAAATTAAATGTTATTGTCACGATGAGTGCGAGAGAAAAGGAAATTGACAATGTATAAAGTTATATACGATGATGTAGAAGAAAAGTTTGCCGACCTTGGGTTGGCAATGGAATGGGCTAAGACTATTCCACACTTTGTAACCATTTCAGGCAATGGTTATGATATAGTAGGTAAGTTCGGTGTAGATGCAGTAGAAGAAGGAATTCTTCCAAATGGCTTTACATACGAATGGAAGAAGCGTAGAATTTAAGAATAATGCGTTGGTGGTGAAATAGGTAGACACAAGAGACTTAAAATCTCTCGCCGAAGGGCATGCCGGTTCGATTCCGGCCCGACGCACCAAACATGGAGTATTGGCCGAGAGGCTTAAGGCACCTTCCTGCTAAGAAGGAGATCTGGGAAAACTGGGTCCGTTGGTTCGAATCCAACATACTCCGCCAAACATTTAAAAAGGTAAAACAATGAAACCAACAGCAAGTTTTAAACTAAGCAAAAGTGTTAAGCGTGTACTAGCAACAATGCCTAATTCGGTACAGCGTGGAGAAGTTAAACGTTTGTTTATCGATGCAGAACTAAGCAAGGCGTTTGCTCCAAAAAACACTCGTGTTAAAGATAAGACTGAATAATATCGCACTACGGGCATATCAACTAAATAATGTCGGAGGTTCGATATGAAGATATGTCCGAAATGCAAAACGCCGCACGAAAAGAAAGGAACATTTTGTTCAAGAACGTGCGCTAATAGTAGATCGTTTAGTCCAGAGACAAACAAAAAGAAAAGCCAATCTGGGTTAAATTTTTATGCCGCACTAACCTCTGAAGAGAGGAAAGAATTGCATAAAGCAAAAACAGCAAAGTATGATTTTGCCGAGCATCAGCGAATTGTGCAACAAAAGAATCGAGAAAGGGCGTGGAGTTTGCCATACGAAGAAATGTCACACAGCTCAGTAAGAAAACGTTTGTTGCACGAAAGAAATCATACTTGTGAAGAATGTGGTACAGGTAATACATATAATGGAAAACCATTATCGTTAGAACTAGATCACATCGATGGCAATAGTAAAAACAACAAAATCGAAAATTTGAGAATCCTTTGTCCAAACTGTCATAGTCAAACTCCGACACACCGGTCAAAGAACATTAGATTTAAACGATTAAACAGAATAATTCCCTAGTAGCTCAGTGGTAGAGTAGTTGGCTGTTAACCAATTGGTCGTACGTTCGAACCGTACCTGGGGAGCCATTTTTAGACACATTAGTTTGCATTCTGCATAATTAGTGTACACGGGGGGGTGTGATGTAATGGGAGCCTGGGAGCTTTGCAAGCTCTTCGTGAGAGTTCGATTCTCTCCACCTCCACCAAACAACGAGAAAACATGTATCTCAGCGGTGAGCCCGAGGGCAAGTAAAACGCAACACTTCATGTTGACACTCCGGAAACAGACGCGAGCATAGATTTGGAGAACTTATGGTAGCAAGAAATGATATTACTGGAGATGCAATTCAAACGAAAGGCACATCCAACTCGTATCGTGATAACTACGATAACATTTTTAGGAAAGACAAGATGACACCGAGTGTTGAGGAAATGAAAAAAGGTACATGTGGTTGCGGTCGTAGCCCTACAGGCGATTGCTGCGGTTGGCATGGTTTAACTGAAGAAGCTTTTCTAGATCGTAAAGAAAAATACGAAACTAACAAAGTTGACTTGTCGGGTAAGGAACTATAAAGTTTCGCCGGTTTAGCTCAGTGGTAGAGCAACCGCCTTGTAAGCGGTAGGTCGTCAG
>ERZ1034363.567-NODE-567-length-25222-cov-5.480095_pt1 | contig 25222 bp, 22 predicted proteins | sample MGYA00520616_ERZ1034363 | MGnify/ENA primary metagenome ERZ1034363 (study PRJEB33736, sample SAMEA104284506) | Azolla filiculoides | biome: Urban; feature: Water surface; material: Ditch water | place: Netherlands | collected 2015-10-28 | depth 0-0.1 m ... | reverse complement strand
AGCCAGCCTTACGATGGCCTCGTCACGCCGGATGGCCGCTATTTCCTGGCCGGCCTGTTCGGTGAGGATGGCGTCGCCCTGCTCGACCTCTGGCAGCCGGAAAAGGGCGCCCGCAAGATTCTTGAAAACTATGGTCGTGGTCAGGAGAAACTCCCGGTCTTCAAGATGCCGCATCTGCGCGGCTGGTCGGTAGCGCAGGGTAAGGCCTATCTGCCGGCAATCGGTCGCCATGAGGTCTTGGTCGTCGATGTCGCCACCTGGAAAGAGGTTGGCCGCATCCCGGTGCGTGGCCAGCCGGTCTTTGTCATGGCTCGCCCGGATGGTCGCCAGATCTGGGTGAACTTTGCCTTCCCGGATAACGCCAAGGTCGATGTCATCGATACCCTGGCCGGCAAGGTGGTGCATGCCTTCGAGCCGGGCAAGGGTATTTTGCACATGGAATTCGCGCCACGTGGCGAGCATGTCTGGCTCTCAGCCCGCGATGACAATAAAGTTTTGATTTACAACACCGAAAATTTCGCCAAACTGGGAGAAATCCCGGCCGAAAGCCCGTCCGGCATTTTCTTTACCTCGCGCGCCGTGCGCATAGGTTTCTGATGGACGCCATGGTCATGAACAGCAGCCTCGACTTCCAGTTGCTCAACGACTACCAGCGCGATTTTCCGCTGGTGTCGGCGCCTTTTGCCGAACTGGCGGCGCGGCTTGGCGTGGCTGAAAAAGTCGTTCTTGGTCGCCTCGAGAACCTGCGCCGCGAAGGCAAGATTTCGCGCGTCGGCGCCGTCTTCGCGCCCAAGCGCATCGGTGCCTCGACGCTGGCCGCAATGGCCGTGCCGCCGGAAAAGCTCGAAGCCGTGGCGGCAGCGGTCAACCGCTTTCCCGAGGTCAATCATAACTACGAGCGCGAGCATCGCTACAACCTGTGGTTCGTCGTCACAGCGGCCACCGAGGGACGCTTGCAGGCCAGTCTCGGCGCCATCGAGTTGGCCGCCGGTTACCCACTGATGGCGCTGCCGCTCGAGGAAGAGTTTCACATTGACCTTGGCTTCTGTCTGCGCGGAGAAAAGCAGAAAAGCGTGGCCACGGCCCAGATGGTAAAGCCCACCGCCCTCATCGACGAAGCCGAGCGCCGTCTGGTTTCGGTCTTGCAGGAAGGTCTGCCGCTGTTCATTCGCCCCTTTGCGCTGATTGCCGAGCGCATCGGCGTGTCGGAGCCGGAAGTCCTTGGCCGCATCCGGCGCTGGCTGGAAGAGGGGGCCATCAAGCGTTTCGGCGTCGTCGTCCGGCACCACGAACTCGGCTACCGGGCCAATGCCATGCTGGTTCACAACATTCCCGACGAGCAGGTCAGCGAGATCGGTCGCGCCCTCGCCGAGGAGCCGGCTGTCACGCTGTGCTACCGCCGGCCGCGCCGCCTGCCTGACTGGCCGTACAACCTGTTCTGCATGATCCACGGCCGCGAGCGCGGCGAAGTCGAGACCATCATCGCCGACTTGCGCCAACGCCACGGGCTGGAAGCCGCCGCCCACGAGGTCTTGTTTTCGCTGACCCGCTTCAAGCAGAACGGCGCCCGCTATGCGTGAGCTGGATGCGGTCGACCGGAAAATCCTGGCCAGACTGCAAGGCGAATTCCCGATCAGCGAACGCCCCTACGCTGAGGCTGCGGAACAACTCGGCATCAGCGAAGAAGCCTTGCTGCAAAGAATAGAAGCCCTGCTCGCCGACAAGGTCCTGACCCGTTTCGGACCGATGTTCCAGGTCGAGCGGATGGGTGGCGCCTTCGTGCTGGCCGCGCTGGCCGCGCCCGAAGCACGTTACGAAGAAGTCACTGCCCTGGTCAATGCCTTGCCGCAGGTCGCCCACAACTACCGCCGCGAACACGCGCTCAACATGTGGTTCGTGATCGCCACCGAAACGCAGGCCGGCATCGCCGAGGCCATTGCGCGCCTTGAAGCTGACACCGGCCTGCCGGTCTACGCCTTCCCCAAGGAACGCGAATATTTTGTCGAAATGAAGCTGGAGGCGCGGCGGTGATCGACGACCTTGATCGTGCCCTGATCGTCGCCACCCAAGGCGGCCTGCCGCTCGTGCCGCGGCCCTATCAACTCATCGCCGAGCAGCTCGGGCTATCGGCTGACGAGGTCATGCGTCGCTTCAAGGCCTTGCTGGAAACAGGCATCATCCGCCGCATCGGCGTTGTGCCCAATCACTACGCCATCGGCTGGACGGCCAACGGCATGACCGTCTGGGATGTCGCCGACGACAAGGTCGACGCCCTCGGCGAACGAATAGGCCAACTTGATTTCGTCACCCACTGCTACCGCCGCCCGCGCGCCCTGCCGGCCTGGCCCTACAACCTGTTCGCCATGGTCCATGGCGCCTCACGCGAGGAATGCACGGCCAAGGCCGATGAAATTCGCGCCCTGCTCGGTGCCGATTGCCGGGCCAGTGACATTCTCTACTCGACGAAAATCCTGAAGAAGACCGGGCTGCGCCTCGGCAGTTGATTGATCACGGCCAACCGGAAAAAATCGGTAGAACTGAAATTTGGTTATTAGTCGCTTAAGTGCCCATTTCGGACGCTCGGCGATTTCCCATGATCGGCAGCAATAGACTGATCGTTAAGAGTGTCTCAACTTTCAATCCACTTTCTTGCGCTCTCGATATTGTCAAAGAGACGGGTATCCCAGCCATTGTCCAATTCATTCGAAATTGACAAGTAGGTTTCGACAAGTTGTCGAACATGGCTGTCAGGAACAACGATGGCCCCCTTCAATGATGCCTTGCTTGTCGAAGCACCTTTATCGAAAGCAGCGGCATATTCAATTTCGCCAAATTCGATTGTTAACTGAGTGATTCGCGACATATCCCATATGGAGGTTCTCACCATATCGAACCTCTCGTCCCCACAAAAAATCATATTAACTTCGTCGATCTCTGCTGCCGATACTTCGCCGAAGAATTCAGCTTCGAAGTTACAATTTTTCCAATTTATGCGATGTGGCATGGGGTTTTCGACGTGGTAATTGCCCGAAAGTCATAGCATGGACGCCGTGTCAATGCAGATTCTAATATGGGATTGCATGCGCAGAAGTCGAAACTCCTTTGACCTCTCCCGCACTGCATTCCGGTCGTACGATATGAGTGGATGAACGGCGGATCATGGCCGAATTGAGCCACCCGTATGTATCGCCAAATTATTGCCTGAGCCTCTCGAATCCCAAAAAAAAGGCCCGGACGGAGCCGGGCCTTGTCTGAGGTGATGTGCGTCAGCCCGCTTCGGCAATCCGCTGGGCAATATGCGCCAGTGCCTCTTCGACCTGGTCGATCAGGATCAGGCAGAGGTCGCCCGGTTGCAGGCGGGCAAGGGCTGCGTCGATGGCGATGAATTCGCCGGTGATGGCGTCGATCTGCTTGGTGCGCCGGGCGTTGGCCAGGCCGTCGCGGAGCAGGCCGATGACTTCACCGTCCTCGCGGCCGCGTTGGCAGGCGTCCTGATAGAGAATCACGTCGTCGAAGGCGTCGCCGAGGATTTCGGTCTGCTGGCGGATGTCGTCGTCGCGCCGGTCGCCGGCGCCGCTGATGACGACTGAGCGGCGGACTGCCGGCATGTTGTCGATGGCGCCGACCAGCGCCTGGATGGCGTCCGGGTTGTGGCCGTAGTCGGCGATTAGCGTGGCGCCCTTGTAGTCGAAGACGTTGAAGCGGCCGGGGGCGGTGGCGGCATCGCTGACGAAGTTGGCCAGGGCGCCTTCGACGACTTCCCAGTCATAGCCCAGCGCCCAGCCGGTGCCGATGGCGGCCATGGCATTCTCGACCTGGAAGCCGATGGTGCCGTTGCGGGTGAGCGGGATGTTGGCGAGCTGGATGCGATGCTTCTTGCGGCCTTCGCTGCAGATGACGGCGTCGCGTTCGACATAGACGACGCGCTTGCCCTGGGCGCGGTGCGTGGCGAGGACCGGGTTCATGCGGTCGCGGGCGAAGAAGATGACTTCGCCGTGGCAGTGATGGGCCATTGCAGCCACCACCGGGTCGGCCGCGTTGAGCACGGCGGTGCCGGTCGTCGCGACGTTTTCGACGATGACGCGCTTGACGACGGCGAGTTCATCGACGGTGGTGATGTAGTTGAGGCCGAGGTGGTCGCCGAGGCCGATATTGGTGATCACGGCGACGTCGCACATGTCGAAGCCGAGGCCTTCGCGCAGCACGCCGCCTCGCGCGGTTTCAAAGACGGCAGCGTCGACGTCCGGGTGCATCAGCACATTGCGTGCGCTGCGCGGGCCGGAGCAGTCGCCGGAGTCGATGCGGCGGCCTTCGACGTAGATGCCGTCGGTGCTGGTCATGCCGACGCGCAGGCCGTTTGCCTCGAAAATCCGGCCGATCAGGCGGCTGGTTGTCGTCTTGCCGTTGGTGCCGGCGATGGCAACGACCGGGATGCGCGCATTGTCGCCGTCCGGGAACATCATGCCGACAATCGCTTCGCCGACGGCGCGGCCCTTGCCGAAGGAGGGGTCGAGGTGCATGCGCAAGCCGGGTGCGGCATTGCATTCGACGATGCCGCCGCCCTGTTCTTCGAGCGGCTTGTGCATGGTGTCGCAGACGACGTCGATGCCGCAGATGTCGAGGCCGACGGTTTGCGCGGCAGCGACGGCGGCAGCAGCGAGTTCGGGGTGCACGTCGTCGGTGACATCGGTGGCGGTGCCGCCGGTGGACAGGTTGGCGTTGTTGCGGAGGACGACGCGAACGCCCCGGCCGGGCACCGAGTCGGCGCTGTAGCCTTGTTCTTCAAGGCGGGCGAGGGCGATTTCGTCAAAGCGGATCTTGGTCAGCGAGGTGGCGTGGCCATCCGAGCGACGGGGGTCGGAATTGACGATATTGACCAGCTCGCGCACGGTGTGCGTGCCGTCGCCGATGACCAGCGGCGGGTCGCGCCGGGCGGCGGCGATCAGCTTGTCGCCGATGACGAGCAGGCGCCAGTCGTGGCCGGAGAGGAATTTCTCGACCATGATGTCGTCGCGGAATTCGATGGCGACGCGGTAGGCGCGGCGCACCTGTTCCTCGGTGGTCAGATTGACCGAAATACCCTTGCCCTGATTGCCATCCTGCGGCTTGACGACGACCGGCAGGCCGACTTCGAGGGCGGCAACCCAGGCATCGTCTTCATCGTCGACCGGGCGGCCATAAGGCACGGCGACGCCGGAGGCGTGCAGCAGCTTCTTGGTCAGTTCCTTGTCCTGCGCAATCGATTCGCCGATGGCGCTGGTCAGGCTGGTTTCGGCTGCCTGGATGCGCTTCTGCTTGCTGCCCCAGCCAAATTGCACGAGGCTGCCCTGCGTCAGGCGGCGATAGGGAATGCCGCGGGCCATGGCGGCCGAGACGATGGCGCCGGTCGAGGGACCGAGACGGATGTCTTCATCGAGGTCGCGCAACTCCTTGAGCGTGCCGTCGAGGTCGAAAGGCGTGTCGTTGAGGGCGGCGTTGCAAAGCTGCTCGGCGCGCTCGAAGGCGAGGCGACCGACATCTTCTTCGGTGTATTCGACGACGACCTGGTAAATCCCCTGATCGACCGTCTGCGCCGTGCGGCTGAAGGTCACCGGGCAACCGGCCTGGGCTTGCAGGCCGAGGGCGGCGAATTCAAGGGCGTGGGCCATCGACACGGTGTCGAGGTGGTCGGAGGGAATCAGGTCGCCGAGTTCCGGGAAGCGTTCGCGCAGGCGAGCTTCGAAATTGGGCAGGTCGGAAATGGCGACTTCGGCCCCTTCGCAGGAGACGATGGCCTGAATGGCGGTATGCCGGCTCCACAGGTTGGGGCCGCGCAGGGCGCGAATGCGGGAAACGTCCATGACGCTTGATCCTTGTTATTTGCGGGCGGAAGCCGGCTTCTTGGCGGGTTGCGACTTTTTGGCGAGCTGCGGTATCAGGGCGGCGTGATCGACCAGATCGAGACCGAAGGTCTTGATCCCGGTGGTCATGACTTCCTTGCTCAGGCCCAGAGCCCAGCCGGCGGCGATGCTGGCCAGCACGTTGGCGATGTTCTTGGGCAGCTTGGCCTTGCCGATGTAGGGTGCATCGACGAGGCGGCTCAGGCGGATTTCATCGGCCCCCGAGCGCAGCACGATGCGCTTGTCGGAGACGGTGACGCCTCGCTTGCCGGCGGCCAGATGGGCGAGCAGGGTCGGGTTGGCCGGATCGACGGCGAAGAAAATCACCTCGCCATCACACAGTTCGGCGAAATCGGCGACCAGCTCGTCTTCGGCATTGAGCACGGCATGGCCGCTCGGCAGCACGACATCGACCTGCGTCCGGTAGATCGAGCGCGGTGTCGTGTAGTACTCGCCGCCGGTCGGCTGGGTATCCCAGCGCGACAGGTCTTCTTCTTCCGAAACGATGTTGGTGACGATGCCGACCGAGCAGCGGTCATAGGCCAAGCCTTCGCCAAGAATGACCGAGGAGCCGTTTTCAATGACGGCAGCTTGTACGGAACGGTTGAGCAGCAGGCGACGACCACCTTCCCAGTTGGCGGCATTGGCTTTCTGGACGTGGCGACGGTCGAGGAAGATGCCGTCCTGGCAAGCCAGACCGCTGTGTTTGCCTGAGAGATAAATCAGGTGGGCGACCATCTTGGCGACGGTGTTCTTCCCGTGCGTGCCGGTGACGCCGACCAGTGGTACGCGACCGCTCTCGCTCTCGGCGAAGAGGTTGTCGACGATGGCCTGGCCAACCGGGCGCGGCTTGCCGATGCCCGGCTTGATGTGCATGAGCAGGCTGGGGCCGGCGTTGACTTCAACGATGGCGCCGCCCTGCTCGCCGAGCGGCTTGGAGACGTCCTGACAGACGAGGTCGATGCCGGCGATGTCGAGGCCGACGACGCGGGCGGCCAGTGCGGCGACCTGGGCAGTCTCGGGATGGACTTCGTCGGTGCAGTCGAAAGCGTGGTTGGCGTTGCGCTGGATGAGTACTTCGCGGTCCTTGGCCGGGACGCTCTCGGCGCTGAGGCCCTGGCGTTCCAGTTCAATTTTGGCGGCGGTGTCGATCTTGATGATGGAGAGCGGATGCAGCTCTGTCGTGCCGCGCCGCGGGTCGATGTTGACCTGGCTGTCGATCAGTGCCTGCACCGTTGATTTGCCGTCGCCGGTCACGGTGATCAGGTCGCTGCGGTTGGCGGCGACCAGTTTGCCGCCGACCACCAGCAGGCGATGTTCGATGCCCTGGATGGAGCGTTCGACGAGCACACCGGAACCTTCTTCGACGGCGATGGCATAGGCCTTGGCGACTTCTTCCTTCGTTGTCAGGTCGATGAATACGCCGCGACCATGGTTGCCGTCCGTCGGTTTGACGACGACCGGCACGCCGATGTCCTCTGCTGCATCCCAGGCGTCGTCGGCGCTGTCGACTTCGCGGCCTTCGGGGACGGGGACGCCGACCGAGGAGATCAGTTCCTTGGTCAAATCCTTGTCGCGCGAAATGGTTTCGGCGATGGCGCTGGTCTGGTCGGTTTCGGCCGTCCAGATGCGGCGCATGGCGGCGCCGTAGCCGAGCTGGACGAGGTTGCCATCATCGAGCAGGCGGATGTGCGGAATGCCGCGCTTTTCGGCGGCCAGCACGATGGCGGCGGTCGATGGGCCGAGGTATTTGCGGTCGACCTTGCGGCGGAGCAGGCGGACGGCTTCGTCGAGGTCGTAGGGCTGGTCGGCGATTGCAGCGAGCAGGAGTTCGCGGCCGACATCAAGCGACATGCGCGTCACTTCTTCGTGGAAGTTGGAGACGACCAGCTTGTAGACACCGCGCGTCGTGGTTTCGCGGGTGCGCCCGAAACCATCAGGCAGGCCGGCCAGCGTCATCAATTCGAGCACGACATGTTCGAGAATGTGACCGGTCCAGGTGCCTTCCTTGAGGCGGCGCAGGAAACCGCCGTGCTCGCCATAGTTGCAGCGATGTTCGACCAGGCCGGGGAGCCAGGTACTCAGGCGCTCATAGAGGCCTGGCAGCTTGTCCGAGGGGAAGTCTTCGAGTTCGCCGATGTCGATCCAGCTTTCGATGACCGGGGGGTAGGTCCAGATATTGGGTCCACGCAATGAAATCGTGTCCCGGAAAATGATGTCCCTTTTTTTCATGCTCTTGGCTCTGGCTCCGATGGCCTGCGGTGATGAATGTTTGATTTCAGCATTATTAACGCTTTCGTCCAGTCGGGGATGACCGTTGTGCAAAAATGTCACACAAGCGGACAAAGCGTTACAGGAAGCGGTCGAGCAGCTTCCGGCTTTGACGATCCAGCGTGCTCAGATCGCGCACCAGAAACTGGATTCCATGGGCATCGGCAATGAGCAGGCGAGTCTGGCTCAGGCGACGGATGTCTTCCTCGCCTTTCAGGATCAGCTCGGCATTGCCGCGATTAGTAAGCAACTGCCAGGTGCTCGGGCAGGCGAAGCTAGAGACATCGACGATGCGCTCGATTTCCGGCACGAACTCGCGACTGGCCAGATCGGCTTCGATCAGTTCGGCCATGGCTGGCGGCAGGTCGGCGAGGTTTTCGATCCACGCAACTTCGTGGCCTTCGTAATTGACCAGCGACAAACCTTCGTCGGGCGCGGCGATGGGGAAAGCGCGCACCGGGGTAATGCCTTCGTGGATTTCGCCATTGCTGGCGGTCAGGACCAGCCGGCCGTAGGCGTCGCGTTGCAGTTGGAAATTGGCATTCGACATGGTTTTATCCCACATGACTTTTTTGCTGCTCGGGGGCGCGCGGCAGTTCCGGCTCGGTGTCGACGTTGCGGGCCTGGGCCTGGTAGAGCTTGTAGTAATGGCCTTCGATGGCCATCAACTGGTCGTGATTGCCGATTTCGACAATCTTGCCGCGATCCATGACAACCAGCCGGTCGGCCTTGCGCAGCGTGCTCAGGCGGTGGGCGATGGCGATGGTGGTGCGGCCCTTGACCAGATTGTCGAGCGCCTTCTGGATTTCCTTCTCGGTTTCGGTGTCGACCGCGGAGGTTGCTTCGTCGAGGATCAGGATGCGCGGATCGATCAGCAGGGCCCGGGCGATGGAGATGCGCTGGCGCTCGCCACCGGACAGGCCCTGGCCGCGTTCGCCGACCAGTGAATCGTAGCCGTGCGGCAGGCGCAGGATGAACTCGTGGGCGTGGGCGGCGCGGGCCGCAGCAATGATTTCCTGGCGCGTTGCGGCGGGCTTGCCGTAGGCGATGTTGTCGGCGATGGTGCCGAAGAAGAGGAAAGGTTCCTGCAGGACGAGGCCGATGTGCTGGCGGAATTCGGCGACCGGCACCGAGCGGACATCGACGCCATCGATCAGGACCTGGCCTTCGGAAACGTCGTAGAAGCGACAGATCAGGTTGACCAGCGTGGACTTGCCGGAACCCGAGTGGCCGACCAGGCCGATCATTTCGCCCGGCTGGATAACCAGATCGACGTCGCGGGTGACCGAGCGGGTGCCGTAGCGGAAGCTGGCTTTTTTCAGTTCGAGCCGGCCGGTGACGCCGGACAGATGCACCGGGTTGGTCGGCTCGGGGACGCTGGAGACGTGGTCGAGAATGTCGAAGATGCGCTTGGTCGACGATGCGGCACGCTGGGTCGCCGAGACGATGCGGCTCATCGAGTCGAGGCGGGTGTAGAAGCGGCCGATGTAGGCGAGGAAGGCGGTCAGCACACCCACCGAGCTCTCGCCCTTGGAAATCTGCCAGATGCCGAAAACCCAGACGACGAGCAGGCCGATTTCGGTGAGCAGCGTCACGGTGGGAGTGAACAGCGACCAGGTCTTGTTCAGCTTGTCGTTCATCTGCAGGTTGTGTTCGTTGGCGGCGCGGAAACGCTCGCCTTCGCGCTTTTCCTGGGCAAAGGCCTTGACCACGCGGATACCGGGGATGGTGTCGGCCAGTACGTTGGTCACCTCGGCCCAGACCCGGTCGATTTTCTCGAAGCCGGTGCGCAGCTTTTCGCGGACGAAGTGGATGAGCCAGCCGATGATCGGCAACGGCAGCAGGGTCACAAGGGCCAGCCACGGGTTGATGCTGAACAGGATGACGGCGGTCATCGTGATCATCAGCACATCGGTGGCGAAGTTGAGCAGGTCGAGCGACAGGAAAATGTTGATGCGGTCGGTTTCGTTGCCGATGCGCGCCATGAGGTCGCCGGTGCGCTTGCCGCCGAAATATTCGAGCGAGAGGCCGAGCAGGTGGTCGTAGGTCTGCGTGCGCAGGTCGCGGCCCATGCGCTCGGAAACCAGCGACAGGATGTAGGTGCGTATCCAGCCCAGGCCCCAGGCCAGTACAGCCGCGACAAGCAGGCCGCCGAGATACATCGTGACCAGCGGCCAGTCGATCGGCTTGCCGTTCTGGAACGGGATCAGCACCTCGTCCATCAACGGCATGGTCAGGTAGGGCGGGACCAAGGTTGCTGCGGTCGACGCCAATGTCAGGGCAAAACCCAGCATCAGTTGCCAGCGATACGGCCGGGCGAAACGCCACAGGCGGAACAGCGTCCACGTCGACGGCGCGACAGTGGCTTCGCGGTTGCACACCGGGCATTCGTCTTCACCCGGCGGCAGCGGGGCCTTGCATTTCGGGCAACAATCCTCGCTTGAGCGCAGGACGGGCTGGCCGCTGACAAGGCTGTCGCGGTGCAGGTCGAATTCGCTGATGACGCGAAGAGCGGCGAGGTTCTTGGCCAGCGTGTAGCGCCAGGTGGCGAGGCGGCCGTTTTCATCGACCAGTTCCAGCGCCCCGACGCCAGCGTGGTCGTTATGGCTCAGCGTCAGGCCGCCATGCAGCGGCCACTCGCTCCAGCCGGCTTCGCCCGGCGCACGGGCGAGCAGGCGCTGATTGGTAACGAGGACAAGGCCGGAGGCGAACTGCAGACGGTTATCGAGGTCTATCTCGACCCAGGCCTGGGTTGTTTCGTCGGCAGCCAGCTTTGCGTCCAGCTCGGCGGCCCAGTGGCTCGGGAGTGCCGGTTCGTTGCTGGCAGGGGTTTGTACATTTGCGGTCATGCGGGGAGTATACCGCAAGGGGTGTGTGGCTCGACCAACGGGCCGGTTTTACAGGGCTTGACGCACGTCAAGGTATCGCCAGCCCGCCTGCCGTTGAATACGGCGAAGCCAAGAACAAGGAATTCCATGTTTCGCATCTCCCAGTACATGCAGGAAATTGCAGCGCCAACGCCGCTCGGTCCCAAGCGCAATCCGCCCGGCCCGGTGGTCATCTGGAACCTGATCCGCCGCTGCAACCTGACTTGCAAGCATTGCTATTCGATTTCGGCCGATACCCATTTCCCCGGCGAGCTGAGCACCGAACAGGTTTATACGGTGATGGACGACCTCCGGGACTTCAGGGTGCCGGTGCTTATTCTTTCCGGCGGCGAACCGTTGCTGCGGCCGGATATTTACGACATCGCCAAGCGCGCCAAGGCCAAGGGCTTTTATGTCGGGCTGTCGTCCAATGGCACGCTGATCGACGAGAGCAACATCGGCCGGATTGCTGAATGTGATTTCGACTATGTTGGCGTCTCGCTCGACGGCATTCGTGAAACGCACGATAAATTCCGTCGCCTGGACGGCGCCTTCGAGGCCTCGCTCAAGGGCATCCGGCTGTGCCGCGACCTCGGTCTGAAAATCGGCGTCCGTTTCACCATGACGCAGGACAACGCCCACGACCTGCCCGGCCTGCTCAAGTTGGTCGAGGATGAGGGCATTGACCGTTTCTACTTCTCGCACCTCAACTACGCCGGGCGGGGCAACAAGAATCGCAAGGATGACGCCCAGCACCAGTTGACGCGCTGGGCGATGGACCTGCTTTTCGAGACCTGCTGGGAATACCGGCAGCGCGGGCTGAACAAGGAGTTCACGACGGGCAACAACGATGCCGACGGCGTTTATTTCCTGCACTGGGTGCGCCGGCGCTTCCCCGGGCAGGCAGCGCATGTCGAGGCCAAGCTGCGCCAGTGGGGCGGCAATTCGTCGGGCGTCAATGTCGCCAATATCGATAACCTCGGCAACGTGCATCCCGACACCATGTGGTGGCATCACAATCTGGGCAACGTCAAGGACAGGCCGTTTTCGGCCATCTGGCCGGATACCTCGGACGCACTGATGGCCGGCCTCAAGCAGCACCCGCGCGCCGTCAAGGGGCGTTGTGGCGAATGCGCTTACCTCGGCATCTGCAATGGCAATACGCGTGTGCGAGCGCAGCAGATGACCGGCGACGCCTGGGCGGAAGATCCGGGCTGCTATCTTTCCGACGAGGAAATTAGCGTATGAGCTGGCGTATCCTGATCCCGGCCGGTTTTGCGGCTTACTTCCTGTTCGGTATGGCGCAACTGGCCGAAGCGGCCGATGTGGCGGCAAATTACAAACAGCATTGCGCCGCTTGCCACGGTGGCGAGCGTTTAGGCGGCATAGGCCCGGCGCTGATTCCGGAAAACCTGGCGCGCTTGCGCAAGCCGGAAGCAGAAAAAGTCATCCGCGAAGGGCGGGCGGCATCGCAGATGCTTGGTTTCGGCGACAAGCTCTCGGACGAGGAGATCAAGGCGCTGGTCGATTTTGCCTATACACCGATCAAACCGATGCCGGCCTGGGGCGAGAAGGAAATCGCCGCCTCGCGCGTCGTCCTTGAGCCCAGGCCCTTGCCCGACAAGCCGGTGTTCAAGGCCGACCCGCTCAACCTGTTTGTCGTCGTCGAATCCGGCGATCACCATGTCTCCATCCTCGACGGCGACAAGCTGGAACCGATCCACCGCTTCCAGTCGCGATTTGCCCTGCATGGCGGACCCAAATTCACGCCGGATGGCCGCTATGTCTTCTTCGCCTCGCGTGACGGCTGGATCACCAAGTTCGATCTGTGGAACCTCAAGGTCATTGCCGAAGTGCGCGCCGGCATCAATACGCGCAATGCGGCGGTGTCCGGCGATGGCAAATGGGTCGCGGTGGCCAATTACCTGCCGCATAGTCTGGTTATCCTCGATGCCGATCTGAACCTGAAGAAAATCCTGCCGGTGACCGACAAGGACGGCAAGATCAGTTCGCGGGTTTCCGCCGTTTACGACGCCTCGCCGCGCCAGAGCTTCGTGGCTGCACTAAAGGACGTCAAGGAAGTCTGGGAGGTTTCGTACAACCCGAGGGCCGACGCCATTCCGGCCGGCATGATCCACGACTTCAAATATCAGGAAGGCGCCTTCATCCCCGGCTTCCTGAATCCGCAACGCAGCCAGCTTGACGACTATCTCGACGATTTCTATTTCACCCAGGGCTACGACGAAGTCATGGGGGCTTCGCGCAACGATGCCAAGGCGGCGGTCAGCGGCCAGGTGGTCAACCTCGACGCCCGCAAGAAAATCGCCGACCTCGAACTGCCCGGCATGCCGCACCTCGGATCCGGCATCAGCTGGGCATGGAAGGATGAGGCCGGGCAGGTGAAAACGGTCATGGCGACGCCCAATCTCAACGAGGGGGTGATCAGCATCATCGACATGAAGAGCTGGAAAACGATCAAGCAGATCAAGACACGCGGCCCCGGATTTTTCATGCGCAGCCACGAAAACAGCCGCTATGCGTGGACCGATTCAATGATGAGCAAGGCCTTCAAGGACACCATGCAGATCATCGACAAGGACAAGCTCGAAATCGTCGCCGAACTCAAGCCGGAGCCGGGCAAGACCTTCGCCCATGTCGAATTCACCAAGGACGGCAAGTACGTGCTGGCCAGCCTGTGGGAAATGGACGGCGCACTGATCATCTACGATGCCGTGACGCTCAAGGAAGTGAAGCGTCTGCCGATGAAGAAACCGGTCGGCAAGTACAACGTCTGGAACAAGATCAACAAGTCGGAGGGCACCAGCCACTGAGCGTTACGCCGGGTGACTGGCGCTCCGGCCCGGTGCTGGTCAGTAGCGTCGAACCGCCCCGCCGTTGTCGATGCGCAGGCGGTCGCCGATGCGCAGATCGACGAAATCGGTATTCTGGATCAGCGTCTGGTAGCCGCCGTTTTCCATGCGGATGGTGAGCCGGAACTGATCGCCCTGCGGCTGGCTCTGCCGTTCGATCTGATGCCCGATCAGGGCGCCACCAGCCGCGCCGATTACGGTGGCCGCCGTGTTGCCGTTACCTTCACCGACCTGGTGGCCGATCAAACCGCCGATCACTGCGCCGGCAATGGCGCCGACGCCGATCCCGCCGCTCGGCTCGGGACGGATGATGTCGATGGCTTGGACCGAGCCGTAGCCGGGATACAGGTCGCGTCCATAGGCTACCGGCGGGTAATCCCGTTCCCAGCCGGGGCCGTTCATCGGCGCACAGCCGCCGAGGGCAAGTGCGCCGGCCAGGCCAAGTGCTGCTATGGATTTTCTCATTGCCTTCATGATCGTTTCCCCAATGACCCGGCCATGCTAGCCCCCGGGGTTTTTGTCTTCCGCGTTGTCGGGCGAAGCATCCGTCAATCCGCTTCGCCAGCTTGATTGCTCTGCCATGGTGCCGCATGTGTCCGGCATTGTCGATTGCCCTTGCCCGAGCGGACGTTTCGTGGATTGAGCGATGTGGTGAGAAAATCGTGTTTTTTATTGCGCTGCCCAGCCCATGCTTTCTGCTCTTTTCCCCCTCGGGATCACCCACTATGCCCTCGGCGGCGCCCTCATGGGCCTGGGGGTGGCCTTGCTTTACGTGACTACCGGCCGGCCGGGCGGGGTCAGCACCTTTTTCAGCAGTTCCTGGTCGTGGTTGCTCAAGACGCCTTTCTTTCGTCAGGCGTCGCTGGTCGATAGCCGTCGCTGGCGCCTGATTTACACCTTGGGCCTGGTGCTCGGTGGGGGGCTCTATGTCCTCGTCGGTTTGCCGGTTGAGGCCAGCCATATTCCGGCCTGGAAACTGGCATTCGGGGGGCTGCTCATCGGCTTCGGCGCGCGGCTGGGCGGTGGCTGCACTTCCGGGCATGGCATTTGTGGCATGGCCTCGCTGTCGCCGGGTTCCTTTCTCATGGTGGTCACCTTTCTGGGTATGGGAATCGTCACGGCCTCGCTATTCAAGTGGCTGGGGGTGTAGCCATGCATTCAGATCACAAATTTCTCGATCCGCTGGCAACGCTGGTCAGCGGGCTGCTGTTCGGTTTTGGGCTGGCCTGGTCGACGATGATCAGGCCGGAGTCGGTTCTTGCTTTCCTTACCCTCTACGATCTCGGCCTGCTCTTCGTGCTGGGCAGTGCCGTTGGACTCAATCTGGTGGTCTATCAGCTGATGCCGCGACTGTGCCGGCGTACCCTGCTTGGCACCGATTTTCAGCAACGACCGTTTGCAATGGACCGCAGTACCTTGCTCGGTGGCATTCTTTTCGGCATCGGCTGGGGGATTTGCGGGGTTTGTCCCGGCCCGGCGCTGGCTGGCTTGGGCGCCGGCAACCTTGATCTCCTGATTGCGCTTGCGGCGATCTTTGTCGGGGCCTTGCTGCATGGTTTATGGGTCGATGCCAGAAGTCCGCAGGGCGATGCCTGATGCCTCCGCTGCCTTTGGCTGACACCCGGCAACTGCTCGTCGTTGTCGCCCCGTCGTGGGCCAGCACTGCCGGGCTGTTGCAGCGTTACGAGCGGGATACCCGGGCGGCAAATTGGCGGCGTTTGGGGCCGGGTGTCGGGGTCAGTCTTGGTCGTGCCGGGCTGGCCTGGGGGCGCGGCTTGCATGCGCAGCAAAACGGACTTGAAAAACGTGAGGGCGATGGCTGCGCGCCGGCCGGCGTTTTTGCGATCACATCACTCTTCGGCGATGCCCCGGCGGACAGTGCTTTCGCCCGTGCCCTGAAGTTGCCTTATCTGTCGACTACGCCCGATTTCAAGGCTATCGATGACCCGGCCTCGGTGCATTACAACCGGATTGTCGATCAAGCTGCAGTGGCGAATCCCGACTGGTCTTCGTGCGAAGACATGCGGCGCAGCGACGAGCGCTATGCCGTCGGGGCGGTGGTGGCGCATAACGCCGAACCGCCGGTAGCTGGCGCCGGGTCGTGCATCTTCCTGCATGTCTGGGCGGCGGCGGACGTACCGACGGCAGGGTGCACGGCGATGGCGCTGGCCGATATGACCGAAATTGCCGGCTGGCTGGATGCAGCGGCGATGCCCTTGTTGGTCCAGTTGCCGCTGGTCGAGCATGAGCGCTTGTTTGAGGCTTGGGAACTGCCGCCGCTGGTAGCCTGATGCGCTTGCGGTGACAGTCGTCGGCCAGCCGGCTAGACTGGCTGCCTTTCATCCACGCTGCCGCTGCCTGTGCTCAATAAAATCTGGGTCGCCTTCATCCTCATCGGCTTTGTCGCCGCAGTGGCGCAGTTGCTGCAGGGCGACCTCGATATTTTCACGCGGGTACTGAACGGCCTGTTCGATACGGCCAAAACCGGTTTCGATATTTCGCTCGGGCTGGTCGGCGTCATGAGCCTGTGGCTGGGGATCATGAAAATCGGCGAGCGGGGCGGCCTGATCGCCTTGTTCGCACGGGCTGTCGAGCCGTTCTTTCGTCGCATCTTTCCCGATATCCCGGCCGGCCATCCAGCCAGCGGCAGCATTGTCATGAATGTCAGTGCCAACATGCTCGGTCTCGACAACGCCGCCACGCCGCTCGGCCTCAAGGCCATGCGCGAACTGCAGGAAATCAACCCGCAGAAGGACACGGCGAGCAATCCGATGATCATGTTCCTGGTCCTCAACACGGCTGGCATCACGCTGATCCCGACCTCGGTCATCGCCATTCGCCAGAGCATTGCGCTCAAGCAGGGCCTGGTCGGCTTCAACGCCGCGGATATCTTCCTGCCGACCCTGCTCGGCACCTTTGTCTCGTTCTGCGCCGGCCTCGTCGCGGTCGCGATCTGGCAGCGCATCAACCTCTTCTGTCGGCCGGTAATGGCCTTCTTCACTGGCTTCGCGGCGCTCATGGCCGGGCTGTATTTCTGGCTGGCCGGCATGCCGGCGGATCAGATGGCGCAGATGATCGGTCTGCTCGGCAGCGGCATCATCGTGTCCATCATCGTGCTGTTTGTCGCCGTCGCAGCGTGGCGTGGCATCGACGTCTATGAGAGCTTTGTCGATGGCGCCAAGGAGGGCTTCGGCGTCGCCGTCCAGATCATTCCCTACCTGATCGCCATGCTCGTGGCGATTTCCGTTTTTCGCACGACGGGCGGCATGGATGTCCTGATCGGCCTCATCCGCAGCGCCGTGCTGGCCGTCGGGCTGAACGCCGATTTCGTCCCGGCACTGCCCGTCGGCCTCATGAAAACATTGAGCGGCAGCGGCGCGCGCGGGCTGATGGTCGATGTCATGACGACCTACGGCGTCGATTCCTTCCCGGGCAAGCTGGCCGCAATCATTCAGGGCTCGACGGAAACCACGTTTTACGTGCTGGCCGTCTATTTTGGCAGCGTCGGCATCACCAAGACCCGCTACGCCCTGGCCGGTGGCCTGATCGCCGATGCGGTCGGCCTGATCGGCGCCATTCTCATCGGCTACGCCTTTTATCACTGAAAAAGCTTAACGCAGCCCGATTTTTTCGCTAGAATCGCGCCCCTTCATCGACGTACGAAGCAAGTCAGCATCCCCGGATGCCGCAGCCTTGGTGGTGAAATTGGTAGACACGCTATCTTGAGGGGGTAGTGGCGCAAGCTGTGCGAGTTCGAGTCTCGCCCAAGGCACCAAATGCTGTACGTCGTCAGGCAAGGGCCGAAAACTTTGGTTTACACCAGACTTTCGGCCTTTTTTGCGTCCATTGTCTGCAAACTGCGTGCTGCCCGAAATTGATCTCCAACTTTCCGGCGCTGATCACAGATCGAGAAAATCCCCAACCTCTTGGGAGCGGGCCATGGTGTCGGCGTAACCCAGGTCGATCAAGGCGCGCGTATAGGGTTTCTCGAACAGCAGGTAGCTGGTCAGTGCGCCGTTGCGGCGGTTCATGCCGCCGATTCCCCCGAGCATCATGCGCATGGCCCAGGGCAGGGCTTCGGCGTGTTGGGCGGCGATGCGGTCGAGTCGTTCGGAGGGAGAAATGATCAGGGCCTTGATCGGGCGCAGGGGAATTTCGCTACGTTCGCGGACTTCGGGGGGGATCGCCGAGAGGGTGCGGTTGATGCGCTGCATGCGCTCGATGTCGACGGCCAGGCTGTCGAGAAAAATGCTCGACAGAGCATGGCCGGCTATCTGGGCGAGGGAGGGGTGGGTATCGACCTCGCGTCGGTCCTGGTGTTCATGTTTGCGCCCGGCCCCGATGATCAGGACGCGCTCGGCGCCCAGGTGTATGGCTGGCGAAATGGGGGCGAGCTGGCGCATCGAGCCGTCGCCGAAATATTCGCGGTGAATCTTGGTGGCCGGGAAAATGAATGGAATGGCGCTGGAGGCGAGCAGATGGTCGACGCCGATTTCGCCGCGCAGGCCGATGCGCTGGACGCGGTGCCAAGGCTGCGCATCGGGGTGGCCCTGAAAGAAAGTGATGTTGTCGCCGGACTCGTAGCCCGAGGCGGAAATGCTCAGGGCGTGCAGGGCGCCGTTGTCGATCGAGCGCTGGATGCCGCTGAAATCCAGCTGCCGGGTCAATAATTCGCGCAGTGGCGCATTGTCGAGCAGGGAGCGTGGCCGGCTTTCGACCAGCCAGCCCATGGTCAGCAAGGTCATCCAGCGGGCGCCCGAGATGCCGATGCCGAGCGGGTCGGCGCGGTAGATGTCGCTGGCGTGCATGTTTCGCCAGAAGCTGGCGAGTACGGCGACTGCCTTGCCGAAATTGTCAGCCAGGCAGGCCAGGCTGGTCGCATTGATGGCGCCTGCCGAGGTGCCGCACAGGATGGGGAAGGGGTTTTGCCGGCGTTTCCGGGAGAGCTTGGCGACGGCGAGCAGGACGCCGACCTGGTAGGCCGCCCGAGCGCCGCCGCCAGTCAGGACGAGTGCGGTTTTGGGCGCGCTGGCCGGGCGTTGGCTCATGCCGGCACGATGTTCAGTGCGTGGAATATTTGCCTGGACCGGCTGGATTTCCTGATTTTCATCTCCCCCTCCGTGCGCAGGCTGTCGATGTGCATGCCCTGTTTCGCGAGTATAGGGGGAGTTTTCGCCTCAATCCAGTCTGGTGCGCAGCGCATCGGCCCAGCAGTTGGGCGTTTCGTAGAGTCTGACCTGTTCGAGCCGCAGGTGGTTGCCGTACGTGTCGCGATAAACGGCATCGAGTCGCTCGAAGGCAATGCGGGCAAGGTTTTCGGCGGTTGGCACGCGATCAAGGAGCACGGTCTTGTGGTCGGGCAGGGTGGCGAGGAAGTCGACAATGGCCGTATCACCCGCGTAGGCGAGGAAGGCGTGGTCCCATTCATGGACCAGGTGGCTATTGGCCAGATCCTTGACCTGGGAAAAGTCCATGACCATGCCGTTGGCGGCGTCGCCGGCCTTGTCGATGACACTGCCCGACAAGGTAATTTCAATGGCATAGCGGTGCCCGTGCAGGTGACGGCACTGGCTTTTGTGGTCGGGGATGCGGTGCCCGGCATCGAATTCGAGGCGGCGGGTAATCAACATGGGCATAGTGCTCGACAAGGTGGTCGCGGATTATACAATGCGCCATGCTCACCACCGATGATCACCGCCGCGACAGTGCCGGCCTGCGCTATGTTTATCCCGTCATTTCGCGCCGGGCCGGCGGGGTTTCGATAGGCATCAACCTCAATCCCAACAATGCCTGCAACTGGGCATGTGTCTATTGCCAGGTGGAAAACCTGACGCGAGGTGGTCCGCCGCCGATAGACCTGGCCTGCCTGGAAGGGGAGCTGGCTGGATTTCTGGATGCCGCGCTGAATGGTGATTTCATGCAGCAGCAGGTGCCGCCCGAGGCGCGGCGACTGATGGACGTTGCGTTTTCCGGCAATGGCGAGCCGACCAGTGCCGCCGAGTTTGCAGGCGCCGTCGGCGTGGTTGGCAGGGTGCTCGAACGCTTTGGTCAGCATGGCGCCTTGATGGTGCGACTGATCACCAATGGCAGTCTGATGCATCGCGCAGACGTACAGTCCGGTATCCGTCAAATTGGCGGCCTGGGCGGCGAGGTCTGGTTCAAGATCGATCGTGCCCTGGCGGAAGAGGTTGCTGAAATCAACGGTGTGCCTTGGCAAGCGGCAAAAGTGGCAAGAAATCTCGAAATATGCGCCGGGCTTGCACCCACCTGGATCCAGACCTGCTGGTTTGGCCTCGATGGCGTGGCGCCATCGGCGCTTTCGCGCGACGCCTATTGCGCGTTGCTCCGGCCGCTCGCCGAAAAGCTCGCGGGTGTCCATCTCTATGGTCTGGCGAGGCCTTCGCTGCAACCGGCTGCACCGCGGCTGAACGCCCTGCCGGCGGCTGAGTTGCTCGACTTTGCCGGCGAGATAGAAAAACAAACGGGCATCCGGGTCATTGTCTCCCCGTGATGCCCGCTGCGATCCTCAGTGCCCCTTGCGGGGCAAAAATCAGGCGGCCTTTTTAGCGTGGGCGCGCGCCGACTTCTTCAGGGACTTGAACAGTTCCGGTTCCTGTGACTTGAGGTACTCGACGACTTCCCAGTCGTCGCGCTTGATGTTCTTGATATCGACCTGCTCGACATGGACCAGGCGCAGCAGTTCGCGCACCGGCTTGGGCATGTTGCGGCCGCTTTCATAGCGTGAACCGCCACTCTGCGTGACACCCAGGGTGGACCAGAATTGTTGCTGGTTGAGGCCGAGCTTGCGACGGATTTCGCGAGCATCGATCTTTTCGATGGTTTTTACAGTGGTCATCAGTCGATCTCCATACGCTAGCGGAATAAGCCTACCCAAGCATCCTAGCGATATATGCCATAGGTGATAGAACTAAGTGTATAGAGGGATATGACGTTTCGCAAGTGAGAATGCCGTTAAATTTATCAAATACGTGTGAAGTATTTATCGTTTTGCCGGATTTCGTGTGGGCGCCCAGCACGGCAGGCGTCTTTGGCCTTTCCGAATTCCAGAGGATGTTCTAAGATCGGTCGATCTATAAAAGCCGGTTTCGGGAGAGCGTCATGCAGGTGCGGGAAATACTTCGGGTCAAGGGCGGTACGCTGTACACGGCGGCGCCTCAGCAATCTCTCGCCTTCGCCATCGACAGCATGGCGGAACTGGATGTCGGTTCGTTGGTGGTCATGGATGGCGGCAAGATGGTCGGCATGCTGACCTTCCGCGAAGTGCTCCAGGCGCTCAAGGGCAAGGCGGCATGTGCCGAAAGCCTGACGGTTGGCGACGTCATGGTGACCGATCCGGTGACTGTCTTCCCCGAAATGGAAGCCAACGACCTGCGTCGCCTGATGATCGAAAAGCGCTCGCGCTATCTGCCGGTGCTCGAGGACGATACCCTCATGGGGGTCATCTCCTTTCTCGATGTGGCCAAGGCCGTGCTCGAAGAGCAGGGTTTCGAGAACAAGATGCTCAAAAGCTATATCAAGAACTGGCCGACCGATCCACAGGCCTGAACGGTATGCCACGAAAAGGCAGCTTCGGCTGCCTTTTTTTCGTTCGTGCCTGGCGCCGGCTCCCGGAGGGCTTTGGCCTGGCATGGTAAACTCCCTGCTTCCCTATTAGAACGCTGCTTCCATGTCCGGCAATACTTTTGGCACTCTGTTTACCGTTACTTCCTTTGGCGAGTCGCACGGCCCGGCGATCGGTTGCGTCGTCGATGGCTGCCCGCCCGGGCTGGCCCTGTGCGAAGCCGATATCCAGGCCGAACTGGATCGTCGCAAGCCGGGCACCTCGCGCCATGTGACGCAGCGCCGCGAGCCCGATACGGTGGAGATTCTCTCGGGCGTGTTCGAGGGCAAGACGACCGGCACGCCAATCGGCCTGCTCATCCGCAATCAGGACCAGCGCAGCAAGGATTACGGCAATATTGCCGATACCTTCCGCCCCGGTCATGCCGACTACACCTATACGCAAAAATATGGCTTCCGCGATTATCGCGGCGGTGGCCGTTCATCGGCTCGCGAGACCGCGGTGCGCGTCGCCGCCGGGGCGATTGCCCGCAAGTGGCTGCTTGAGCGCTATGGCGTCAGTATTTGCGGCTGGATGAGCGCTCTCGGCCCGATCGATATTCCCTTTGTGTCGGCTGACGACATCCGCGAAAACGCCTTCTTTGCGCCCAATGCCGCACTGGTGCCCGAGCTTGAGAGCTACATGGACAGCCTGCGCAAATCGCTCGATTCGGTCGGTGCCAAGATCACCGTGACGGCGACCGGCGTCCCGCCGGGCTGGGGCGAACCGGTTTATGACCGGCTCGATGCCGAAATCGCCTACGCCATGATGGGTATCAATGCCGTCAAGGGCGTTGAAGTCGGCGCCGGCTTTGCGTCGGTGGCCCAGCGCGGCAGCGAGCATGGGGACGAGATGACGCCGCAAGGTTTCCTGACCAACAATGCGGGTGGCGTACTTGGCGGCATTTCGACCGGGCAGGACATCGTCGTCAATATGGCGATCAAGCCGACCTCGTCGATTGCCCAGCCGCGTCGCTCGATTGATCGTCAGGGCAAAGCCATTGAAGTGGCGACCGAGGGACGGCACGACCCCTGTGTCGGCATCCGTGCGACGCCGATTGCCGAAGCCATGCTGGCGCTGGTCTTGATCGACCACGCCTTGCGCCACCGGGCGCAGTGTGCCGATGTCGACTGCCAAACGCCGCGCATCGCCGGCAAAATCGCGTAATATTTCGTTTTTAGGCCGCGCTGGCGGCTGATAATTGCAATAGGGGGAAATATGCAGGTTGATCACCACGATTTATATTCGGAATTTCCGGAATTCAAGGCTGCCATTGACACGTTGAAGGTCGGTAACGCCTATTTTTCCCGTCAGTTCGCGTCCTACAGCCGCCTGACCGGCAAGGTCGAAGACCTTGAAGAGCATGACATGCCGGTTGCCGATTTCACCATCGAAGACATGAAGAAGCAGCGCGTCAAGCTCAAGGACGAGATCTATCACCTGCTGCTCGCCTTCCGCGCCGGCCAGGAATCCGTCAAGGCCTGATCGGCCCGTCGCCCGACCATGCATCCGGTAAAATAGCCGGATGCATGCTTTGCCTTACTGGCGCCTCTCGGGCTACTACTTCTTCTATTTCGCCTTCATCGGCGCCTTCTCGCCCTATTTCGGGCTCTATCTCCAGTCACTGAATTTTTCTGCCTGGGACATCGGTTTGCTGATGTCGCAGATGCAGTTGATGCGTCTTTTTGGTCCCAACCTCTGGGGCTGGCTGGCCGACCGTTTCGGTCGCCGCCTGGCCATCATCCGCCTCGCTGCCATCATCGGGCTGGCCGGCTTCAGCGCCTTTTTCTGGCTCGACAAACTGCCTGGCATGCTGCTGGCGATGGCGGTGCTCGCCTTCTTCTGGAGCGCCGCGCTGCCCCTGGTCGAGACCCTGACTTTCGATCATCTGCGCGAGGAGCGCGGGCGCTACAGCCGCATCCGCCTTTGGGGCTCGGTCGGTTTCATTGTCGCCGTGATGGGGACCGGTGCGCTCCTCGACATGACCTCGCCGCTTGGTGTGCTCTGGGTCTGCTGGGCGATCCTTGTCGGGATTTTGCTTTATGCCCTGGCCCTGTCCGAGGCGCCGCCGGTTCCGCATGCCCGTGACGGCCAGCCGATTGGTGAAATCCTGCGCCAGCCCAAAGTCATCGCGCTGATGGCGGCCTGCTTCGCCATGTCGGCGGCGCATGGAGCGTTCTACGTTTTCTATTCGATTCACCTCGACGCCCACGGCTACTCGAAAACCGAAGTGGGCTTGCTCTGGTCGCTCGGCGTGGTCGCGGAAATCGTCGTGTTCATGCTCATGGCAAAGCTGTCGCGTAGATTTTCGCTACGTGCCATCCTGCTCGCCAGTTTTGCTGCAGCCGTCATCCGCTTTCTGCTCATGGGGTGGGGCGTCGAGTCGGCGGCCATCATGATTCTTGTCCAGCTCTTGCACGGCCTGACTTTCGGGGCTTATCACGCGGCTTCCATCGCCGCCGTCAACCAGTGGTTTCCCGGTCGGGCGCAGGGGCGCGGGCAGGCACTTTATTCCAGCCTGTCGTTCGGTGCCGGCGGCTTGCTGGGCGCCTTGATCAGTGGCCGGACCTGGGATTGGCTGGGGTCCGGCTGGACCTTCTCTCTCGGTTCGCTGTTTGCGCTGGCCGGCTTTGTCCTGGTCTGGGGCTGGGTCAAGGCAAATACTGAAGTCGACCGCCCGGATCGGGCAAAAAACGGCGATCCTGTGCAATAATTCATCGTTTTACGGCTCACTTTACGCACCATGTCGAAGACCCTTTACGACAAGCTTTGGGAGAACCACGTTGTCCATCAGGAAGATGATGGCACGGCGCTTCTCTACATCGACCGTCACCTTGTACACGAAGTCACCAGCCCGCAGGCTTTTGAAGGCCTCAAGCTGGCCGGCCGCAAGCCCTGGCGTGTCTCGTCCATCGTCGCGACGCCGGACCACAACACGCCGACCGACCATTGGGAAGAAGGTATCAAGGACCCGATTTCGCGTCAGCAGGTCGAAACGCTCGACGCCAATATCCGCGAAGTCGGTGCCCTGGCTTATTTTCCGTTCAAGGATCAGCGCATGGGCATTCTCCATGTCGTCGGCCCGGAAAATGGCGCGACACTGCCCGGCATGACCGTGGTTTGCGGCGATTCGCATACCTCGACGCATGGTGCCTTCGCTTGCTTGGCGCACGGTATCGGCACCTCGGAAGTCGAGCATGTGCTGGCCACCCAGTGCCTGCTGCAAAAGAAATCGAAGACCATGCTGGTCGCCGTCGAAGGCAAGCTCGGCAAGGGCGTCACGGCCAAGGATGTGGCGCTGGCCATCATCGGCACCATCGGCACGGCCGGCGGTACGGGCTATGCCATCGAATTCGGTGGCAGCGCGATTCGTGGCCTGAGCATGGAAGGGCGCATGACCCTGTGCAACATGGCCATCGAAGGCGGCGCCCGCATGGGTTTTGTCGCCGTTGACGACAAGACCATCAATTACCTCAAGGATCGCCCGTTCTCGCCCAAGGGCGAAGTCTGGGACCAGGCCGTGGCCTACTGGCGCACGCTGCAGTCCGACGCCGGTGCCCAGTTTGACCGCGTCGTTACGCTGAAGGCCGAAGACATTCGCCCGCAAGTGACCTGGGGCACCTCGCCGGAAATGGTGGTGGCCATCGATGCGCTGGTTCCCGATCCGGCCAAGCAGGCCGATCCGGTCAAGCGCGAAGGCATGGAACGCGCCCT
>ERZ1034363.566-NODE-566-length-25259-cov-8.493527_pt1 | contig 25259 bp, 34 predicted proteins | sample MGYA00520616_ERZ1034363 | MGnify/ENA primary metagenome ERZ1034363 (study PRJEB33736, sample SAMEA104284506) | Azolla filiculoides | biome: Urban; feature: Water surface; material: Ditch water | place: Netherlands | collected 2015-10-28 | depth 0-0.1 m ... | reverse complement strand
AATGCTGTGACCTTCAAGGTGCTGCAAGACGCTACCAAATATGAAATCAAGGCCGCTGTGGAATTGATGTTCAAGGTAGAAGTCAAGGGCGTCTCTGTGGTCAACACCAAAGGCAAAACCAAGCGGTTTGGCAAGTCGGTTGGCCGTCGCGACAACGTTCGCAAGGCTTACGTGACCCTGCAACCCGGTCAAGAGCTGAACCTCGGTGGGGAGGCTGCGTAATCATGGCTGTTATCAAAATCAAACCAACTTCCCCCGGCCGTCGTGGCGTGGTGAAGATTTCGCGTGACCACCTGTACAAGGGTGCTCCTCACGCTGCTTTGCTGGAACCACAATTCCAGCAAGCCGGCCGTAACAACAACGGTCACATCACCACCCGTCACAAGGGCGGCGGACACAAGCACCACTATCGCGTGGTTGACTTCCGTCGCAACAAGGACGGCATTCCTGCCAAGGTTGAGCGTATTGAGTACGACCCGAACCGTTCCGCGCACATCGCTCTGGTGTGCTACGCAGACGGCGAGCGCAAGTACATCATTGCTCCGCGTGGTCTGGAAGTGGGCGCAACCATCCTGAGTGGTTCGGAAGCTCCGATCCGCGTGGGTAACGCACTGCCCATCCGCAACATCCCCGTCGGTTCCATCATTCACTGTGTGGAACTGCAAGTGGGCAAGGGCGCGCAGATCATCCGTTCTGCTGGCACCTCCGCAACCTTGCTGGCTCGTGAAGGCACCTACGCTCAGGTGCGTGTGCGTTCCGGTGAAGTCCGCAAGATCCACATTGACTGCCGCGCCACCATCGGCCAGGTCGCCAATGAAGAGCACAGCCTGCGTCAACTGGGTAAAGCCGGTGTCAAGCGCTGGATGGGTATTCGCCCGACCGTTCGCGGTGTGGTGATGAACCCGGTCGACCACCCGCACGGTGGTGGTGAAGGCAAGACCGGTGAAGGCCGTCATGCAGTCGATCCTTGGGGTAATCTGACCAAGGGTTACCGTACCCGTAACAACAAGCGCACGCAGGTCATGATCGTGTCGCGTCGCAAGAAGTAAGGGGAAGGTTAAATGACTCGTTCACTCAAAAAAGGTCCCTTTGTAGACCATCACCTGGTTGCCAAGACCGAAAAGGCCGTGGCTACCAAGGACAAGAAGCCGATCAAGACCTGGTCGCGTCGCTCCATGATCCTGCCCGAGTTCATCGGCTTGACCATTGCTGTGCACAACGGCAAGCAGCACGTGCCCGTCTATATCACCGACCAAATGGTAGGCCACAAGTTGGGAGAGTTCGCGCTCACCCGTACTTTCAAGGGCCACCCTGCGGACAAAAAAGTCCAGAAGAAATAAGGAGGTGACCATGGAAACACGTGCAACCCTTCGCGGCGTTCGTTTGTCGGTTGACAAAGGTCGCCTGGTCGCGGATCTGATCCGTGGCAAGAAAGTTGATCAAGCCCTGAACATCCTGCAATTCACACAGAAAAAAGCTGCTGTGATCATCAAGAAGGTTCTGGAGTCTGCGATTGCCAATGCTGAGCACAATGACGGTGCCGATATCGACGAACTGAAGGTCAAGACCATCTACGTCGAACAAGGTGCTTCTCTGCGTCGCTTCACGGCCCGCGCCAAAGGTCGCGGCAATCAAATCCGTAAGCCCACGTGCCATGTGTACGTGACGGTTGGTAACTGAAAGAGGCCAGGAAGATATGGGACAAAAAATCCACCCAACCGGCTTTCGCCTGAGCGTTAGCCGTAACTGGTCTTCTCGCTGGTATGCCAGCAACCGTGATTTCGCCGGCATGTTGGCCGAAGACATCAAGGTGCGCGAGTACCTGAAGGCCAAGCTCAAGAACGCGTCTGTATCGCGTATCTTGATCGAGCGTCCTGCCAAGAACGCCCGTATCACCATTTTCTCGGCACGTCCGGGTGTGGTGATCGGCAAGAAGGGCGAAGACATCGAAAACCTCAAGCGTGATCTGGGCAAGCAATTGGGCGTGCCGGTTGCAGTGAACATCGAAGAAGTGCGCAAGCCCGAAATCGATGCCAAGCTGATCGCCGACAGCATCACCCAGCAGCTCGAAAAGCGCATCATGTTCCGCCGTGCCATGAAGCGCGCCATGCAAAACGCCATGCGTTTGGGCGCACTGGGCATCAAGATCATGTCTGCCGGTCGTCTGAACGGCATCGAAATCGCTCGTACCGAGTGGTATCGCGAAGGCCGTGTGCCACTGCACACCCTGCGCGCTGACATCGACTACGGCACCTCTGAAGCCAAGACCACCTACGGTGTGATCGGCGTCAAGGTTTGGGTCTACAAGGGTGACACGCTGGGTCGTAACGACCTGCCGGCAGCCGTTGAGCCCCGCGCCGAAGAAGAGCGTCGCCCACGTGGCCCCCGTCGCGATGACCGCGGTGGTGCCCGTCCTTCCGGTGACCGTCGCCCTGCCGCTGGTGCGCGTCGTCCTGCAGGTGGCAATGCCGCTCCTGCAGACGGTAGCGACAAGCCCGCAGAAGCACTCGGTGCCGATAACAAACCCGCCGTTAAGCGCGTTCGCAAAGTCGCCGCGCCAGCTGCAGCAGCTGACGGTAAAGGAGAATAACCATGTTGCAACCCGCTCGCCGGAAATACCGCAAAGAGCAAAAAGGCCGTAACACCGGCATCGCAACCCGCGGAAGCTCGGTTGCGTTCGGTGACTTCGGTCTGAAGTGTACTGATCGCGGCCGTCTGACGGCTCGCCAGATCGAAGCAGCACGTCGTGCTATTTCCCGTCACGTGAAGCGTGGCGGCCGTATCTGGATCCGCGTGTTCCCCGACAAGCCGATTTCCCAAAAGCCTGCTGAAGTGCGTATGGGTAACGGTAAAGGCAATCCCGAGTACTACGTGGCTGAAATTCAGCCCGGAAAAATCGTGTTTGAAATCGTCGGCGTTCCCGAAGAGTTGGCTCGTGAAGCGTTCCGCCTGGCTGCCGCCAAGCTGCCTTTGCGCACCACCTTTGTGGCCCGCATGATCGGTCAGTAATTCAGGAGATATCGAAATGACGAAAGCTGCTGAACTGCGCCAAAAAGACGTTGCCGGCCTGAAAGACGAAGTCAAAGCGCTGCAAAAAGCACACTTTGGCCTGCGTATGCAAAAAGCCACGCAACAACTCAACAACACCGCTACGCTGCGCACCGCGCGCCGCGATATTGCTCGCGCCAAGACTATTCTTGTCGAGAAGCAAAGCGCTGAACCATCCGCCAAATAAGGAGCGATAAATGACGGAAGCTAAAAAATCCCTCAAGCGCACCTTGATTGGCAAGGTGGTCAGCGACAAGCGTGCAAAGACTGTGACCGTGCTGATTGAGCGCCGTGTTAAGCACGAGCTCTACGGCAAGATCGTAGCCAAGACCAGCAAGTACCACGCCCATGATGAAAAGGGCGAGTACCACCTGGGCGACGTGATTGAAATCACGGAGAGCAAGCCGATTTCCAAGACCAAGAACTGGGTTGCGACCCGTCTGGTTGAAAAGGCAGCAGCGGTTTAAGTCTTTAGACCCAAGCCCTGCAAAGCTCTGACAAACGGCCCACAATGTGGGCCGTTTTCATTGGTATTTACGTATAGGAGCACCCCATGATCAAAGTAGGCGACACACTTCCCGCAACCACCCTGATGGAGTATTCAGAAGTCGAGGGTGAAGGATGCAGCATTGGCCCCAACGCTGTGGATGTAGCCAAGGCGACTGCCGGTAAGACTATTGCGCTATTTGCTTTGCCCGGCGCCTTCACGCCCACCTGTTCGGCCAAGCATGTGCCCGGTTATGTGGCGTCCTTCGATGCTTTCAAGGCAGCCGGTGTCGATGAGATCTGGTGCGTCAGCGTTAACGACGCGTTTGTCATGGGTGCATGGGCGCGTGACCAGCAGACCGGAACCAAAGTGCGCATGCTGGGCGACGGCGACGCTACCTTTGCCAAGGCAACCGGGCTCACGCTGGATTTGAACGGCAAAGGTCTTGGCCTGCGCAGCAACCGCTATTCCATGCTGGTCAAGGACGGCAAAGTAGCGACCTTGAATGTGGAAGGTCCAGGCAAGTTTGAAGTGAGCGATGCAGCCACGCTGCTGGCGCAAGCACAGGCCAAATAAACCGCCTAGACAAGTTGTGTGGACAACTCCACACGCTGACTCAAAAGCCGGCTTGATGCCGGCTTTTTTATAACGAGGCTTTCAGGTAGTGGGCCCCAGCAATCGGGTTGTAGTAGTAGGGCGGAATGTCTTCGAAGCCCAGATCGTCATACAGGGCACGTGCTGCTTCCATGTCGTCCAGCGTGTCGAGCAATACGCATTCAAAGCCGGCATGCCGGCCGTGATCCAAAATGGACTCCACCAGCTGGCGCCCAACACCCAGGCCACGGAAAGCCTTGCGCACATAAAGCCGCTTCATCTCGCAGGCGTTGGCATAGTCGGATGCATCCAACGCGCGCAGGGCGCAACAGCCAGCAAATTCACCATCCACGGTAGCCAACAGCAAACAGCCACGGGGTTGTCCGTATTCACCGGGCAGCGTGGCCAATTCAGATTCAAAATTTTGAAAACAGAGGTCAACGCTCAAAGTGGTTGCATATTCCCGGAACAACTCCCGGATGCCCGCTAAGTGCGCCTCTGTATTGGCAACCTGGATGGAAACGCGCGATGTGTCAGACCACGACTTGGAGGCGCTTGGAGGACTAGGCATTGCGGATGAAAAATGTGCGCAAGGCATTGCCGCAAAGGAATTCGCCTGGCAGAGCGGCTACGATGGCAGACTGAGCCGGGACCGATAACAAAAGAGGACTTTTCATGAATAGACGTCAGTTTAATTCGCTTCCGGGAATTCTGTTTGGGGGCGCCATCGCTGCCGCGTGGCAAACATCCCAAGCACTGACTTTAGACGACCTGAGTAATGCAGACGCTAGCAAAGGGCTGAAGCTGGCACTAGAAAAGGGGGCGCTCTCAGCAGTCGGACTGTTGGGTAAGCCGGACGGCTTCCTGGGGAACGATCGGGTGAAAATTCCTTTGCCGGGATACCTCCATGACGCCGCACAGTTGCTACGCACTTTTGGACAAGGCGACCAACTGGACGAACTGCTAACGGCCATGAACCGTGCGGCTGAGGCGGCAGTGCCCTTATCAAAAGATCTGCTTCTGAAGGCTGTGCAAACCATGTCCGTCGTCGATGCCAAAGGCATTCTGTCGGGTGGCAACACGGCGGTGACAGATTTCTTTGCCACGAAAACCCGTTCCAGCTTAAGTGAAACCTTCTTGCCAGTGGTTACCAAAGCTACTGCCAAAGTAGGACTCGCAGAAAAGTACAACCAGCTCGCGGGGAAGGCCACTGAAATGGGGCTTATGAAAAAAGAAGATGCCACGATCCAGCAGTATGTGACGGGCAAGACATTGGACGGTTTGTACTTCATGATCTCAGAGGAAGAAAAGAAGATTCGACAAAACCCGGTTGGCTATGGCAGCGCGCTACTGGGTAAGGTATTTGGTGCATTGAAGTGAGTTGGGCCGGTAACAAGCCTCCAGCCAATGCCTGACAGCGCCCGTCTCACCCAAAGCAGGGCAGTTATCACCTTTGCGGTGCTGGCGCTTGCGTACTTTCTCTCCACCCTAATCCGGGCAATCACGGCCACCCTGGCGCCCACCTTGGTGCAGGAACTAACGCTGAACGCCGCTGACTTAGGACTGTTGGCCGGTGGCTACTTTCTGGGCTTTTCGATAACCCAGTTGCCACTGGGAACATGGTTGGACCGGTACGGCCCCAAACGTGTAGAGACCACCTTTCTTTTGATCGCGGTACTCGGCTGCGCAGCATTTTCCATGGCGCAAAGCTTTACAGGTCTCCTACTGGCGCGCGTGCTTTGCGGCGTGGGCGTGAGTGCGTGTCTGATGGCACCTCTCACGGGTTACCGCCGCTGGTATGCCCCAGCCACTTTGATGCGGGCCAACTCCTGGATGCTGATGGTGGGCGCACTGGGAGCGGTGGCATCCACGTTGCCGGTGCAATGGCTGGTGCCCTTGATGGGATGGCGCCCGATCTTTATGCTGCTGGCGGCCACGATGGGCCTGGCCGCGTTACTCATTGCATGGCAACTGCCTGCCTGGAAACTGCCCACATTAAACCTTGAAGCCACGGTCGAGACCGCCCCACGCAGCTCTTCCGGATATTCGGAAATTTGGCGTAGCCCCTATTTCCGGAGTCTGATGCCCTTGGCATTTTTGGGATACGGTGGCATGGTCGCCATGCAAACCCTGTGGGTCACGCCCTGGATGGTGCATGTCGCCGGGTTCAGTCCCGCGCAGGCTGCCACAGGACTCTTCTGGATCAGCATCGCGATGCTGGTGACCTATTGGGTGTGGGGACTCGTTAATCCGCTACTCGCCCGACGGGGCATCCATGCGGACTGGCTCATCCTGCGCGGCATTCCGCTGAGCATGGTGCCCGTCATGGCAGTCGCGTACCTTGGCGATCGGGCCGTGGACGCGGCCCCCTGGCTGCTGGGGTCCTACTGTGTCTTGGCTACAGTGAACAGCCTGGCCCAGCCAGCCGTGGGTGTGTCGTTCCGCTCAGAATTGGCTGGACGTGCCTTGTCTGCCTATAACCTGGTGGTGTTTTGCGGCGTATTTGCGGTGCAATGGGGCATCGGACTGACCATTGACGGTTTTCGGGCGTTGGGCTGGGCAGAGGTGGCGGCCTACCAGGGCGCATGGAGCGTGTACGCGATGGGCTACCTGGCCGCATACCTGTATTTTTACAGCGCAAAAAAGACATAATTGCGCCACAACAGCAACACACCTATGAACACCGGCATCCTCATCATCGCCCATGCTCCGCTGGCCAGTGCGCTACGCCTGGGTGTATTGCATGTGTTTCCCGACGTGGAGCAAGGGGTGCTTGCACTCGACGTGCCGGCTACCGAGCCACCCGACGTAACGCGCGAGCGAGCAGCAGGTCTGCTCAAACAGTTGGGCACACCCAACACACTGGTGCTGACGGATGTCTTCGGCGCCACGCCCTGCAACATCGCACAAAAAGTGGTTGACGGTGCCCATTGCAAACTGGTTGCCGGAGTGAATCTGCCCATGCTTCTGCGCACGGTCAATTACCGCCACGAAGCCCTGGATGTATTGGTCGCACGTGCTTTGGCGGGAGGCACCCAAAGCATCATGCAAGTGGCTGTGACTGTGCCGCAAAATCAGCAAAGAAAAATCAATGATCAACACCAACACGACCATAGTCAATAAATTGGGGCTGCACGCCCGTGCGTCGGCCAAGCTGACCAAAATGGCGGGTTCTTTCCCGTGTGAGGTCTGGATGACGCGGGGAGAGCGCCGAGTCAATGCCAAGAGCATCATGGGTGTGATGATGCTGGCCGCTGGCATCGGGGCGGAGGTGCAACTGGAAACGCATGGTGAACGCGAGCAAGAAGCGATGGACGCACTGCTGGCCTTGATTGCTGACAAGTTCGGAGAGGGCGAATGACCTTTTCCATCCACGGCTTGGCCGTCTCCCGCGGTGTGGCCATTGGCCGCGCCGTTTTGGTGGCTTCCAGTCGGGTGGACGTTGCGCACTACTTCATTGAGGCGGAGCAGGTTGCGACCGAAATTGACCGTGTCCGTGCGGGGCGCAATGCGGTCGTTGAAGAGATCCATCGGCTGCAGGAAAGCATTGTGCGCATGGGGCCCAAAGAGGCACCCCATGAATTGGGCGCTCTGCTGGACGTACACCTCATGCTGCTGCAGGATGAGGATCTGGTCATTGGCGTCAAGCACTGGATTACCGATCGCCTATACAACGCAGAGTGGGCGTTGACCACGCAACTGGAAGTCATTGCGCGCCAATTCGACGAGATGGAAGACGCCTACTTGCGTGAGCGCAAGGCGGACTTGGAGCAGATTGTTGAGCGTGTGCTGCGCGCCATGAAGGGCGCTGCATCTCCCATCAATGCCCATGCCCATCGGACCACGCGCAAGCAATCGCAGCAGGATTTGCTGTTGGACGATACGGTCGATGTGCCGCTGGTGTTGGTTGCGCACGACCTGTCGCCAGCCGACATGCTGCAGTTCAAGCAGAGCGTGTTTGCCGGATTCATTACCGATGTGGGCGGTCGCACATCGCACACGGCCATCGTTGCCCGCAGCATGGATATCCCCGCGGTGGTGGGCGCACGCACCTCCAGCCAGTTGGTGCGGCAGGATGACTGGATCATCATCGACGGCGACGCGGGCGTGGTCATCGTGGACCCGTCGCCAATTATTCTGGCGGAGTACGGCTTCAAGCAGCGCCAAGGCGAACTGGAGCGTGGGCGTCTGCAGCGCCTGCTGCACACCCCCGCAGTGACGATGGACGGCGAAAAGGTGCAATTGCTGGCCAACATCGAAATGCCGGGCGATGCCGAGTTGGCGCTCAAGGCAGGCGCTTTGGGTGTGGGGCTGTTCCGCAGCGAGTTTCTTTTCATGGGACGTCAGGGCAAACTACCCGACGAGGAAGAGCAGTACCAGGCCTACAAGCGTGCCGTGGAAGGCATGAAGGGGTTGCCGGTCACGATCCGCACCGTAGACGTGGGTGCCGACAAGCCGCTGGACGATTCGATCCGCGACGATGCCCATCTGAACCCCGCACTCGGCTTGCGTGCCATCCGTTGGAGTCTGGCGGACCCGGCCATGTTTTTGACGCAGTTGCGCGCTATTTTGCGGGCTGCGGCCCATGGCCAGGTGCACTTGTTGGTGCCCATGTTGGCGCACGCCCGTGAGATTCGCCAAACCCTTGCCCACATCGACCATGCGCGCGCCATGCTCGACAACAAGGGCATGGTTTATGGCCCGGTCAAGCTGGGCGCCATGATCGAAATTCCGGCAGCCGCCTTGAGTCTCAAGCTATTCCTGCGACATTTTGACTTTTTGTCCATCGGCACCAATGACCTGATTCAGTACACATTGGCAATTGACCGGGCGGATGAGTCGGTGGCCCATCTCTACGATCCCTTGCACCCTGCGGTGCTGCAGTTGGTTGCGAACACCATTGCCGAATGTCGCGCGCAAGGCAAAGATGTGAGTGTGTGCGGTGAAATGGCCGGGGACACGGCATTCACCCGTTTGTTACTCGGCATGGGGTTGCGCAGTTTTTCCATGCATCCCGCGCAAATTTTGGCGGTCAAGCAGGAGGTGCTTCGCTCGGATGCCGCCAAACTGGCACCATGGTCTAAACGGGTGCTGGAGTCAGATGAGCCTGCGCAACTAATGGTGCGTGCCTGAAGGGCTGCCCCTATTCAGTTGGGGCGCTGGTCGGTCGATGGCTTTTTCCAGAGGTTAATCCCACCTTCCACCGCGTGTTGATCAATCGCTGCCAACTCGCCGTCCGAAAAGGACATGTTTTTCATCGCACCCACCAGATCCACGATTTGCTCTGGTTTGCTGGCACCGATGAGTGCCGACGTGACCCGCGCATCGCGCAGTACCCAAGCCACCGCCATTTGTGCGAGGCTTTGACCGCGTGCCACCGCAATTTCATGGAGGGACCGCACATGTTTGAGGTTTTGCGGGCTCAGGTGGTCGGCGGTGAATGAGCCGCCGCCGGGACGGTTGATGCGTGCATCGGCAGGAACGCCATTCAGGTATTTGTCCGAGAGCAGGCCCTGCGCCAGCGCACTGAAAGCGATGCAACCCATTCCGGTTTCCTGCAAGGCATCCAGAAGGTCTTCCTCGATCCAGCGGTTGAGCAGGCTGTACGAAGGTTGGTGGATCAGCATCGGTACGCCCATGCTCTTCAAGATGGCTGCGGCCTCGCGTGTCTTGCCAGCCGAATAGCTACTGATGCCCGCGTACAGCGCCTTGCCCTGTTGCACCGCCGTTGCCAGCGCGCCCATGGTTTCTTCAAGGGGCGTGTCCGGGTCAAAACGGTGCGAATAGAAGATGTCCACGTAGTCCAGGCCCATGCGACGAAGGCTTTGGTCCAGACTGGCCAGCACGTATTTGCGCGATCCGCCACCCTGTCCATACGGGCCTGGCCACATGTCCCAGCCCGCCTTACTGGAGATGATCAACTCGTCGCGGTACGGTTTGAAGTCGCGCCGCATGTGCTCACCAAAATTCGTTTCAGCGCTGCCGTAGGGCGGGCCATAGTTGTTGGCCAAGTCGAAATGGGTGATGCCCAAATCAAAGGCGGTGCGCAGCATCTGGCGCTGCGTCTCCATCGGCGTCGCATCCCCAAAGTTGTGCCACAAACCGAGTGTGACGGCGGGAAGCTTGAGACCGCTCTTGCCGCAAGTGCGGTAGGGCATGGTGCCGTCATAGCGCTCGGTTTTGGCTTGGTAATGCATGTCGCTATCCCTTAATTTAGTTGCTGGCAGCACGCACCGCCGCGACGCCGGCGCGCAAACCGAGCAGGTAACTCTCGGCGCCAAAGCCGCAGATCTGTCCACGCACGATTTCCGCAAAAACCGACGTGTGGCGGAACTCCTCGCGCGCGTGGATATTGGACATATGCACCTCGACGATGGGGCAGGTCAGAATAGCCAGCGCATCACGGATTCCGTAGCTGTAGTGCGTCCAGGCGCCGGCGTTGATCAAGACCGCATCCACCTTGTCATGAAACGCCTGGTGAATGCGCTGGCACATTTCACCCTCCATATTGGTCTGGAAACACTCCACCTCTGTGCCAAGTTCCTGGCCCAGCGCCGTGAGTTGTGCGTTGATTTCATCCAGCGTGACCGTGCCGTATTGCTTCGGGTCACGTTTGCCGAACATATTGAGGTTAACGCCGTTGAGAACGAGGATTTTCATAAGGAACTAGTTGCCAGATAGAGCGGAGTGCGCCTGTTGGTCGGCGTGGTAGCTGGAGCGCACCATAGCGCCCACGGCTGCGTGCTTGAAGCCCATTTTGTAGGCCTCGCTTTCAAACATCTTGAACGTGTCCGGATGCACATAGCGGCGCACCGGCAAGTGGCTGGTACTGGGGGCCAAGTACTGGCCAATGGTCAGCATTTCAATGTTGTGCGCGCGCATGTCGCGCATGACTTCCAGAATCTCCTCGTCCGTCTCACCCAGGCCAACCATCAGGCCGCTCTTGGTGGGCACATCCGGAAATAATGCCTTGAACTTCTTCAACAGGTTGAGGGAGAACTGGTAGTCGGAACCCGGGCGCGCTTCTTTGTACAGGCGAGGAATGGTTTCCAGGTTGTGGTTCATCACATCGGGCGGCGCAGCCTTCAGGATTTCAAGGGCGCGGTCGTCACGACCCCGGAAGTCCGGCACCAGCACTTCAATCTGGGTGGTGGGTGACAGCTCACGGGTCTTTTGAATGCACTCCACGAAGTGACCGGCGCCACCGTCGCGCAGGTCGTCGCGATCGACGCTGGTGATCACCACGTAGTTCAGCTTGAGCTGGGCGATGGTTTTGGCCAGATTGGCGGGTTCATTGACGTCCAGCGGATCGGGGCGACCATGACCTACATCGCAAAACGGACAACGGCGGGTGCATTTGTCGCCCATGATCATGAAGGTCGCGGTGCCCTTGCCGAAGCATTCGCCGATATTGGGGCAGCTTGCTTCCTCGCACACCGTGACCAATTTGTTGGAACGCAAGGTGTCCTTGATTTCGTAGAAGCGGGTGGTGGGCGAGCCGGCCTTGACCCGAATCCAGTCGGGCTTCTTCAGCACTTCAGCCGCTTGTACCTTGACCGGAATGCGGGAGAGCTTGGCCGCCGCCTTCTGCTTGGCTGACGGGTTGTAGTCTTCCGTGCTTTGGGCTTCCCGAACGGTGGGATTGCTGTCGTTGCTTTGGCTCATGGTATGGGTCGGGTGCAGGCGCCTTAAGGCGCCAAATAGGTTGCGAGCTTTTGACTCAATACGTCGGCGGCATCCTGCCAGCCGACTTGGAATCCGATTGTAGAAAGGTCCACGGTTTTCAGGGCCACATAGCCGCAAGGGTTGATGCGGTTAAAGGGCTCCAGATCCATGGCGACATTCAAGGCCACGCCGTGGTAGGTGCAATTGCGGCTGACTTTAATACCTAGGGCCGAAATCTTCCCAAGGCCGGTGAAGTCAGGCTCGGAGGGGTGACCCGAGGCTTCCTTGCTGGGGCGGTTGGCAAGGGGAGCGTGCCCGGTCGGATCATCCAGTCGGACATAAATTCCGGGTGCACCGGCCACCCGGTGACCGGTGACGCCAAACTGCAGTAGCGTGCGGATGACTGCCTCTTCAATCCGGTACACGTACTCCTTGACGAAGTACCCGGCACGCTTCAGGTCGATCAAGGGGTAGCCCATCACCTGCCCGGGGCCGTGGTAGGTAATCTGCCCGCCCCGATTGGTTTGCACGACCGGAATATTGCCGGGGTTGTATAGGTGCTCCGCTTTGCCAGCCAGCCCTTGGGTGTACACGGGCGGGTGCTCGCAAATCCACAACTGATCCTCAACTGAGACATTTGCATCAGCGTGACGATGATCCGTGAAAGCCTGCATGGATTCGTAGGTGGGCACATAGTCCACCCGGCCCAATTGGAGTGTTTGCATCGCCGGCGCTCTACAACACCACTTTCACCATGGGGTGCGTGCTGAGCGTCCGGTATAACTCGTCAAGTTGCTCGCGGCTGGTGGCGGTCACCGTCACGGTGACGCCCAAATATTTGCCTCCCTTGCTTTCACGCAATTCGACGGTGCTGGCATCAAAGCCTGGGTCAAATTGATGAGCGACATGGGTGATGGCATGTACCAACCCGTCCACGCGAAGCCCCATCACTTTGATAGGAAATTTGCAGGGGTACTCAATCAGCGAGTCTTGGCGTGTGGGCCCCGGATTGGAGGCTGGCGTATCGGATGTTGACATGGTGTTTTACCGGTTGGGAGCAAATTATGCAGCGCCCCGGCCTGGTGCGTTGGTGGCACCATCTTGTAAAGGATTTGTAACCGCCCCTGGGTTTCTACGTATAATCAGTGGCTGTGCACAAATCGGCAGACTTTCTGTAACCTCGGCGTAATTTGACATGGTCACAATCCCGCCTGAATCGGAAAAAGAAGAAGTTTCAGACTTCGTTGCCTTGACTGCGGAGCAGGCAAAAGCACTACGAGAAAAAAATCCTGCAATTTCGCCCTGGTGGGTAGTAGTTGGTCAGGTGGTGGTTGGTGCACTGGTTGCACTGGTCGCTTGGGGTGTTACGGGCAGGCAGATTGTTGGTTTGTCTGCGGCTTGTGGGGCGCTGGCGGTGGTAATTCCAGCGGCGCTTTTCGCAAGGGGGGTGACGGGGCAATTCGCTTCAGTCAATGCGGGTTCGGCGGTGCTGACCTTCTTTGTCTGGGAGTTTGTCAAGATTTTAGTGACGGTGGTCGTGATGTTTGCGTCGCACCGTCTGGTGGTGGGTTTGAGTTGGCCGGCTATGCTGGTTGGTTTGATTCTCACCATGAAGGTGTACTGGTTGGCTTTGGGCTACAAGCGAAAGTCAAAACCGGTGCAGATGTAAAACGCTTAACGGCAAAAGTAACTGATACGAGTAACTGATGGCTGCTGAAGAAAACGTTGCTGGACATGGTCCTACGGCTGGTGAGTACATTGGTCACCACCTAACGCACCTGCAAACCCAACACCAGCATGGTGTGATTGATTTCTCCGTGTTCAACATGGATTCGATCTTTTGGTCGGTGCTGTTGGGTGTCGTGGGTATGTTCTTTATGTGGCGTGTGGCCAAGAGCATGTCGGCTGGTGTGCCGGGGCGCATGCAAGCTGCAGTGGAAATACTGCTTGAGATGGTCGATAGCCAAGCCAAAGGCATCATTCACAACGCTGAATCCCGCAAGTTTGTTGGTCCGTTGGCGTTGACGGTATTCATGTGGGTTTTCCTGATGAACTCCATGGACTTTTTGCCTGTGGACCTGATTCCCCTGATTTGGCAAATGATTTATGGAGCGACTGGTGGCGATGTGCACCACGCCTACATGCGTGTTGTGCCTACCGCTGACTTGTCCACTACGCTGGGCATGTCTTGCTCGGTGTTGCTGGTCTGCTTGTATTACAACGTCAAGATCAAGGGTGCTGGCGGTTGGGCTCACGAACTGGTGACTGCGCCTTTCGGTACCAGCAAGAATCCCTTGTTTGCTCTGATTTTGGGTGTGCTGAACTTCAGCATGCAACTCATTGAATTCACCGCCAAGACCGTTTCGCACGGCATGCGGTTGTTCGGAAATATGTACGCTGGCGAGCTGGTGTTCATGTTGATCGCACTCATGGGTGCGGTTGGTTTCGGGTCGGCTACAGGCATCGCCTTGTGGTTGGGTCATGTGGTTGCGGGTACCGGTTGGGCAATCTTTCACATTCTGATTGTTGCTTTGCAGGCCTTCATTTTCATGATGTTGACCTTGGTGTATGTGGGACAGGCCCACGACCACCACTAAGTTTGTCAGTCTTTTCAATTTTGTTTTCTCGTTAACTTAATCCATAGGAGCTCTTAAATGGAACACGTTCTTGGTTTTGTCGCACTGGCTGCTGGTCTGATCATTGGTCTGGGTGCTATCGGCGCTTGTATCGGTATCGGCATCATGGGTAGCAAGTACCTTGAGTCTGCAGCACGTCAGCCCGAGCTGATGAACGAACTGCAAACCAAGATGTTCTTGCTGGCTGGTCTGATCGACGCTGCGTTCCTGATTGGTGTTGGTATCGCCATGATGTTCGCGTTCGCAAACCCCTTCGTGCTGAAGTAAGCCCTTTCACCTTCCTAACCTAGAGAGGTGTTGTTGTGAGTATTAACGCAACATTCTTCGCACAGATGGTGGTGTTTTTCATTCTGGTGATCTTCACGATGAAATTCGTGTGGCCACCGATTGCAAAGGCACTTGATGATCGTGCGCAGAAAATCGCAGACGGCCTGGCCGCTGCGGACAAGGCAAAAGCTGAGTTGACCAACGCCAACAAGCGTGTGGAAGACGAGCTGGCCAAGTCCCGCAACGAGACTGCAAGCCGTCTGGCTGACGCGGAGCGCCGCGCGCAAGCCATCGTTGAAGAGGCAAAAGCCAAAGCAACCGAAGAAGGCAACAAGATCGTTGCTGCCGCCAAGGTTGAGGCTGAACAGCAATCCGTTAAGGCCCGTGAAGCACTGCGTGAGCAAGTTGCAGCGCTGGCTGTCAAGGGCGCCGAGCAGATTCTCCGCAAGGAAGTCAATGCCGGCATCCATGCGGACCTGCTGGGCCGTTTGAAGACCGAGCTGTAAGAGGACACCATGGCTGAACTCGCCACTATTGCAAGGCCCTATGCAGAAGCCCTTTACAAGGCGTCTGCGGGTGACCTGGTTGCGGTAAGCGCTTGGGTTGATGAGTTGGCAGCAATTGCCAGCAACGAACAGTTGCTGCAATTCGCCGACAGCCCCAAGGTGACCTCTGCACAAGTCTTTGATGTGATCGCGGGAGTAGCCAAGTCTGCCCTGGGCGATCAGGCCAAGAACTTCTTGCGTACCGTCATTGAGAACGGTCGTTTGAGCGTTCTGCCTGAAATTGCCGCACAGTTCCGGGCATTGAAGAATGCCCAGAGCGGATCTTCTGACGCTATCGTTTTCAGCGCTTTCCCGATTGATCAGGCAGCATTGGCAGACGTGGCAGCGGCGCTCGAAAAGCGCTTTGGCCGCAAGCTCAATGTGTCTGTGGAATTGCAGCCTGAGCTGATCGGCGGCATTCGTGTCGTGGTGGGTGACGAGGTTCTTGACACATCGGTCAAGGCGCGTCTGGAACAAATGAAAGTGGCACTGACAGCCTGAGGCGTTGCCTCAGTCTGCAGCCCAAACTAAAGAAAGAAGGAAAGAGTCATGCAACTCAATCCCGCAGAAATCTCTGAACTGATCAAGAGCCGTATTGAAGGTCTGTCCGCCAGTGCCGACATTCGCAATCAAGGCACCGTGGTGTCGGTGACCGACGGTATCTGCCGCATCCACGGTCTGTCCGACGTGATGCAGGGCGAAATGCTTGAGTTCCCCGCTGGTAGCGATGGCCTGCCCACTTATGGTCTGGCGCTGAACCTGGAGCGTGACTCTGTTGGTTCCGTTATTTTGGGTGAGTACGAACACATCTCCGAAGGCGACACCGTCAAGTGCACGGGCCGTATTCTGGAAGTGCCGGTAGGTCCCGAGCTGATTGGCCGTGTGGTCAACGCCCTGGGTCAGCCCATCGACGGCAAAGGCCCGATCAACGCCAAGATGACCGACGTGATCGAAAAGGTTGCTCCTGGTGTGATCGCCCGTAAATCGGTGGATCAGCCCATGCAAACCGGCCTGAAGTCCATTGACTCCATGGTGCCAATCGGCCGTGGACAACGTGAATTGATCATTGGTGACCGTCAGACCGGCAAGACTGCCGTGGCTATTGACGCGATCATCAACCAGAAGGGTCAGAACATGACCTGCGTGTACGTCGCGATCGGCCAAAAGGCTTCTTCGATCAAGAACGTTGTGCGCGCTCTGGAACAAGCTGGTGCTATGGAGTACACCATTGTGGTGGCTGCTTCTGCCTCCGAGTCTGCTGCGATGCAATATGTGTCCGCTTACTCTGGTTGCACCATGGGCGAATACTTCCGCGACCGCGGCCAAGACGCCCTGATCGTGTATGACGATCTGTCCAAGCAAGCTGTGGCTTACCGCCAGGTTTCCTTGCTGCTGCGTCGTCCTCCAGGCCGTGAAGCGTACCCCGGCGACGTGTTCTATCTCCACAGCCGTCTGCTGGAGCGCGCAGCCCGCGTGAACGCCGAATACGTTGAAGCCTTCACCAAGGGTGAAGTCAAGGGACAAACCGGTTCTTTGACCGCTTTGCCAATCATCGAAACGCAAGCCGGTGACGTGTCTGCATTCGTTCCGACCAACGTGATTTCTATTACCGACGGTCAGATCTTCTTGGAAACCAGCCTGTTCAACGCAGGTGTGCGTCCCGCTATTAACGCCGGTATCTCCGTGTCCCGCGTCGGTAGCGCAGCGCAAACCAAGGTGGTGAAGGGCCAGTCCGGCGGTATCCGTAACGACTTGGCGCAGTACCGTGAATTGGCAGCGTTTGCCCAGTTCGCTTCTGACCTCGACGAAGCTACCCGCAAGCAGCTCGACCGCGGTGCCCGCGTGACCGAATTGCTCAAGCAAAAGCAGTACAGCCCGCTGTCCATCAGCATGATGAGCGCTTCGCTGTTTGCTGTGAACAAGGGTTTCATGGACGACATCGACGTCAAGAAGATTCTGTCTTTCGAAAGCGGTCTGCAGTCTTACCTGAAAGACAAGCACGCTGCGATGCTGGCCAAGGTGGAATCCACTCAAGCGCTGGACAAAGAATCAGAAGCCGAATTGACTGCCGCCGTGGCTGCGTTCAAGAAAACTTTTGCTTGATTTCCACCTGATCACAAGGAGCCACTGATGGCAGCAGGTAAGGAACTACGCACCAAGATCAAATCGGTGGAAAACACCAAGAAGATCACCAAGGCCATGGAAATGATCTCGGTCTCCAAAATGCGCAAGGCGCAGGAGCGTATGCGCGCTGCCCGCCCTTACAGCAATAAGATCCGTGACATTGCCACCAATCTGGGACAAGCCAATCCGGAATACGTGCACGCATTCATGAAGGCCAACGACTCCAAGTCGGTGGGCATGATTGTGGTGACCACGGACAAGGGTTTGTGCGGTGGTCTCAATACCAACCTGTTGCGTCAGGTAACCAGCAAACTGCGTGAAACGCAAACTGCTGGTAAGACGACGCAAGCGGTGGCGATTGGCAACAAGGGTCTGGGCTTCTTGAATCGTGTGGGCGCCAAGGTGGTGTCTCATGTGACCCACCTGGGTGACAAGCCGCATCTGGAAAAGCTGATTGGCCCGGTGAAAGTGCTGCTCGACGCGTATGCGAAGGGTGAAGTAAGCGCTGTTTACCTGTGCTACAACAAGTTTGTCAGCACCATGAAGCAAGACCCGGTTGTTGAGCAACTGCTGCCTTTGTCCTCCGACAAAATGGAAGCAGAAAGCAAGGCGGCAGGTAGCGGCCACGCATGGGACTACATCTATGAGCCCGATGCGCAATCCGTGATCGACGATTTGCTGGTGCGTTACGTGGAAGCGCTGGTGTTCCAGGCGCTGGCAGAGAACATGGCGTCTGAGCACGCCGCGCGTATGGTGGCTATGAAGGCTGCAACGGACAATGCCGGAAACGTCATTGGTGAACTCAAGCTCGTTTACAACAAGACGCGTCAGGCAGCGATTACCAAAGAGCTGTCCGAAATTGTGTCTGGTGCAGCCGCCATCAGCGGTTAAGCGATTTCAAAAATTATTGGAGCGATAAATGCAAGCCCAAGGAAAAATTGTTCAGTGTATCGGTGCGGTGGTTGACGTTGAGTTTCCCCGTGACCAAATGCCCCGCGTGTATGACGCTCTCAAGATGGAAGGCTCGCCGCTGACTCTGGAAGTGCAGCAGCAGCTCGGCGACGGCATCGTCCGTACCATTGCTCTGGGTTCCTCCGACGGCCTGCGCCGCGGTCTGGTGGTGTTCAACACCGGTGCCCAAATTACGGTGCCCGTGGGTAAAGCCACTCTGGGTCGCATCATGGACGTGCTGGGTACGCCCATTGACGAACGTGGTCCGGTTGACCTCGCTCAAACTGCTTCGATCCACCGTAAGGCCCCCGCTTACGATGAACTCAGCCCCTCGCAAGAGCTGCTGGAAACCGGCATCAAGGTGATTGACCTGGTTTGCCCGTTCGCCAAGGGCGGTAAGGTCGGTCTGTTCGGTGGTGCCGGTGTGGGCAAGACCGTGAACATGATGGAACTGATCAACAACATCGCCAAGGCGCACAGCGGTCTGTCCGTGTTCGCCGGTGTGGGTGAGCGTACCCGTGAAGGAAATGACTTCTATCACGAAATGGCTGACTCCGGCGTTGTGAACCTGGAAAAGCTGGAAGACTCCAAAGTGTCCATGGTTTACGGTCAGATGAATGAGCCCCCGGGCAACCGTCTGCGCGTGGCCTTGACCGGTCTGACCATTGCTGAATCCTTCCGTGACGAAGGCAAGGACGTGCTGTTCTTCGTGGACAACATTTACCGTTACACATTGGCCGGTACCGAAGTGTCCGCTTTGTTGGGTCGTATGCCTTCCGCCGTGGGTTATCAGCCTACACTGGCCGAAGAAATGGGCCGTCTGCAAGAGCGTATTACCTCTACCAAGGTTGGCTCCATCACTTCCATCCAGGCCGTTTACGTGCCTGCCGATGACTTGACCGACCCGTCTCCTGCGACCACCTTCGCTCACTTGGACTCCACCGTGGTGCTGTCCCGTGACATCGCTTCGCTGGGTATCTACCCCGCTGTGGACCCGCTGGACTCCACCAGCCGTCAGCTCGATCCGCTGGTGGTGGGTGCTGACCACTACGAAACCGCACGTGCTGTGCAAGGTACGCTGCAGCGTTACCGCGAACTGCGCGACATTATTGCGATTATGGGTATGGACGACTTGGCTCCTGAAGACAAGCTGGCCGTGGCCCGTGCCCGTAAGATTCAGCGTTTCCTGAGCCAGCCTTTCCACGTTGCTGAAGTGTTTACCGGCAGCCCTGGCAAGTACGTGTCTCTGGCCGAAACCATCCGTGGTTTCAAGATGATTGTGAACGGCGAGTGCGACCACCTGCCCGAGCAAGCCTTCTACATGGTCGGTACCATCGACGAAGCCTTCGAAAAAGCCAAAAAGGTCTAAGCCATGAACACCATCCACGTTGATGTGGTCAGTGCAGAAGAGTCCATCTTCTCCGGTGAAGCGCGCTTCGTCGCGTTGCCCGGCGAGGCTGGCGAGTTGGGGATTTTTCCCCGCCACACTCCGCTGATCACGCGCATCAAGCCTGGCTCGGTGCGCATTGAAAAGGCCGATGGCTCTGAAGAGTTTGTCTTCGTTGCCGGTGGCATTCTGGAAGTCCAACCGAACTGCGTGACCGTGTTGTCTGACACAGCTATTCGCGGTAAGGATCTGGATGACGAGAAGGCCAACGCTGCCAAAGCGGCAGCCGAAGAAGCCATCAAGAACGCCAAGAGCGAAATTGATCTGGCCAAGGCGACGTCTGAGTTGGCCGTTATGGTTGCCCAGATTTCTGCCCTTCGCAAATACCGCCAGAAAAAGTAAGCTGCTTCTAGCCAAAAACAAAACCGCCTTCGGGCGGTTTTGTTTTTTGGAGCAAGCAAACTCTTCAGCGAAAATCTGCCCCATGGCTAGAACACGATCAAAACCCGAGGCCGCATCCATGGGGGCTACCTCTAAGGATGTAGAGGCCAGTTTCTACGAAGGCTTGCGAGCCGGAGATCTGGACAAGGTCATGGCCTGCTGGGCTGATGAGGACGACATTGTCTGTATCCATCCGGGTGGGCCCCGTCTGATTGGGGCCAGCAACATACGCGCATCCTTTGCAGCGCTGTTTGCCAACGCGGGAACCATACCGGTTGACGTCGAGAGCCTTCACCAAGTGGATGCGGTGGCCAGCAGCGTTCACCACGTATTGGAGCGTGCAGAAGTGCGGACCCAGCAAGGGCCGGTGCATGCCCATGTGCTGGCAACCAACGTTTACTACAAAACCCCGCAAGGCTGGCGAATGGTCGTGCACCATGCGAGTCCGCCTATCCCGGGGCAAGCGCCTGAAGTGGCCCACGTACCTAAAGTGCTGCATTGAACGCCACTCGTCCAGCCATAGACGTTCGCGGTTTGCCATACAAGGCACCGCTCTGGCTACCCGGAGGGCACTTGCAAACCATCTGGCCGGCACTGCATGGGAGACGCGCTCTTAAGGGCCAGCACCGGTATCAACGCGAACGCTGGCAAACGCCGGACCAGGATTTCATCGATGTGGACTGGTTAAAGGCTACCGAACCGGACACGGCATCAAATGCGGACAAAAGACCGCTGATGGTGCTGTTTCATGGCCTGGAGGGGAGCTCCCACAGCCATTACGCCTTGGCCTTTGCCAACCATGCGCATCGCCGCGGCTGGGACTACGCGGTTCCCCACTTTCGTGGCTGCAGTGGGGAAATCAACTGGGCGCCGCGCGCCTACCATTCCGGGGACTACCACGAGGTGGACTGGATACTTCAGAACTTGCGAAGAGTACACACAGGCCCCATACACGCAGTCGGGGTGTCCCTAGGGGGCAACGCCTTGTTGCGATGGGCCGAGGAAGCAGGAGAGGCTGCTTGCCGCAGCGTATCAAGCGTTAGTGCCATCTGTTCCCCGATTGACTTGGCTGCGGGCGGCTGGGCACTTGGACGCGGCTTCAACCGACTGGTGTATACACCGATGTTTTTGAACACCATGAAGCCCAAGGCGATGCAGAAACTGCGTCAACATCCGGGCTTGTTTAGTGCGGATGCACTCAAGAAGGTCCGCACCATTTACGAATTTGACAATGTGTTCACTGCACCTTTGCACGGATTTCGGAACACCGACGACTACTGGGCGCGCGCATCCGCCAAGCCACTGCTGCAGTCCATTCGTGTGCCAACGCTTCTGATCCATGCACGCAATGACCCGTTCGTACCCGCTTCGAGTCTGCCGGAACAGCACGATGTCAGCGGCCATGTCACACTTTGGCAGCCCCAAGAAGGTGGCCACGTGGGCTTTGCATCGGGGCTACCGCCCGGCCACTTGCGTTGCCTGCCGGACCGGGTTGGACAGTGGATGCGCGAACTGAATGCATAAGTAGGAGAGAACGTGGACGACATCGTGAAGCAGGCCATGCTGAAGTGGCCCAATGTGCCGCACTGCTACGGCTGGTTAGGGCTTGATGCGCGAGGAAACTGGTACATGCGCGACGACCGGGCCCAGAATGCGGGAGCCTTTGCCAGCAAAGCACCCGGAGCCAAGGGCAGTCTGCTTCAGCACGCGAAGCTGATTGACTTCATTCAACGCAACTACGCAAGTGACGAGCTAGGGCAGTGGTATTTTCAAAACGGGCCCCAAAGGGTCTATGTCGAATTGGAGGCAACACCCTGGATCTGGCGCATCTCACCCCAGAACACCATCGCAAACCATTGCGGACAAGGGGCCCAATGGCGCAAGAGTCTGGTGGATGAAAACGGCTGGTTGTACCTGGAGACGGACCTGGGATTCGGTTTGGTCCACACCCAGGACGTCACCAATGCGGCAGACGCCATTGAAAAGGGTGCGTGGTCGGTTGAAGAGGCAGCGCGAGAAAGCTTCCAGACGCAGTACGGCTATGTATCCAGTCCCCAAACCCTTGCGCAAACAAAAAAGCCGGCTTGATAACCGGCTTTTGGAAAGTGCACCGAGCGCTTACTTTGACGCCTTGGCTCCGTCGGCAGCAGGAGCCTTTGGCTCTTCAAATTTAGCGCCACCGGCGTTGGCCATGTACACCACGCCACGGGCAACTTCCAGATCGGACAAATCACCGCCGCCCTGGGCGCCCATGTTGCCCTTGCCACGCAATGCAGAGTTCACGAGAGACTCAAGTCCGGTTTTGATTCGAGGGCCCCATGCACCGGCATCGCCAAACTTGGGAGAGCCAGCAGCGCCACTCTGGTGACAAGCCGAACACTGGGCCTTGAAAACCTGTTCGCCTGTGCGCGGTTCACGGCTTCCGCCCTGAAATTCCACAAGACCGACTTTCTGAATACGGCCCGCAACAGCGCGTTCAGCGTCACTGGTGTCTGTCGACAACCGGCTTCCCGAAGTCACAAACGAAACCAGGCTAACAATGATCACTAACGGAATGACAAAGGCAAGGCCTACCGTCAACACCAACTGCTTGCGCTTTTGGCCTGCATCACCAGACGCCGCACCGTGTTCATTTGCGTAGCTCATATTTTCCTCAAGTGTCGATAGCCGTATAAAGAGCGGCCGATTATAGCGGCCGTCCCTTCGAATACACCTACAATGCGGGCTCGAAGATGCGGCTGTAGCTCAGTGGATAGAGTATTGGCCTCCGAAGCCAAGGGTCGTGGGTTCGATCCCCGCCAGCCGCACCATCAAAGTGTCAACCGCTGAGTCGGTGCTCACATGATCAAGAAATCCCGGTAGTGACCAATAGTCCAAAAGTAGGTTGAACCGAAAAGGACCAATCTCAGAGGTACGCAGCCGTGTTTTCCATGGCCCACCCCTGGCCCATTGTTGGCGTTTGGAATTTTTCATGGAGCCTGCGGCTGCGGCTCTGTGCTTCGGGGCCTCTGAAGCCAGTTAGGGCACGTCCTTGGATAACGCTGTTTTCACCTCCATAGATCCCATCTCTGAACCGCTGCAGTTTCTGCAGAATCTTTACCAAGCGGCCGTGCGCCGGGCGTTGCCGCTGCACAGCATGGGCGAATTCCTACCAGCACCGCCCAAGGGGCGCACCGTGGTGGTGGGTGCCGGCAAGGCGGCCGGTGCCATGGCGCATGCGCTGGAGCAACTGTGGCCGCAGGACGCGCCGCTGTCGGGTCTGGTGGTGACGCGCTATGGGCACACTCCACCGCGCCCCGAAGGCTTGAAGCAACGCATCGAGATTCTGGAATCCTCGCACCCGGTACCGGACGCCGCGGGCCTGCAAGCGGCCGAGCGCATCATCGCGTTTCCACAAGGGCTGACCGAAGACGATCTGGTGTTGTGCCTGATTTCGGGGGGCGGTTCGGCCTTGTTGACGCTGCCGGCCGAGGGCATGACCTTGGCAGACAAGCAGCGCGTCAACCAGGCCCTGCTGGATTGCGGCGCCAGCATTGGCGAGATGAACTGTGTGCGCAAGCACCTCTCGCGCATCAAGGGCGGGCGCCTGGCGGCAGCCTGTGCGCCTGCGCGCATGGTCACGCTGCTGATCAGCGATGTGCCGGGCGACGAGGCCAGCGTGATTGCCAGCGGGCCCACCGTGCCGGACGACACTACCTGCGCCGATGCACTGGCCATTCTGGCGCGCTACCAGATTGAAATCCCGGCAGAGGCCCAGGCGCAACTGGAAAGCGGTGCGCTGGAAACCCGAAAGCCCGGCGACGTCGCATTTGCCCGCAGCAGCGTGCACCTGATTGCCACGCCGCAACAGTCACTCGATGCCGCTGCCGAAGCCGCACGCGCTGCCGGCATGGCCGCGTACATTTTGAGCGACGAGATTGAAGGCGAGTCGCGCGAGGTCGGCAAGGTGCATGCCGCGCTGGCACGCGCCGTGGCCCTCAAAGGCCAGCCGTTTCAAAAGCCCTGTGTGATTTTGAGTGGCGGTGAAACCACCGTCACCATTCGTCCGCGCTTGCCCGGTGCGGCCAAGGGGCGCGGCGGTCGCGCTGGTGAGTTCTGCATGGGACTGGCACAAGCCCTACAAGGCCAGCCGGGCGTCTGGGCGTTGGCAGCGGACACCGATGGCATTGACGGAGTGGAAGACAACGCCGGTGCTTTTGTCACGCCCCACACGCTAACGCAGTCGCTGGCAAAGGGCATGAAGCTGAGCGACTACATGGACCGCAACGATGCCTATGGGTTCTTCGAAGCCCTGGACGCCCTGTTTGTCACCGGCCCGACACACACCAACGTCAACGACTTCCGCGCGCTGCTGGTTCTTTAACGTTGCGATTGGCTTGGTTGGGGATTCGTTCTCCGCGCTTCTAAGCTGCTGGCTACATGGCAGTGGCGTGTGCCTATGGCTACGTGGACGCCGGGGGCCAACCGTTTCTAGCCAGGCTTTCGTTGTCCCACGCCTTGTTCCCAGTTACCTCTTCACCGACCCAGTCGGGCAGGGTGACCTGAACCGTTTCGGCAACCATCTCCACCTCGACCGAGTAAAGCCCATCCAGCGCGCCGTGGTACTGGTCCACTTCAAACGTGTGCCCGTTTTGCGCAATGAAAAAGCGCGTCTTTTCCAGTGCGTAGGCGCCGGGTTGCCGAGCCATTGCGATGGCATCGGCTACCGGTATTTCATATTCCCATTCGGGACGGCTCATGGCGTTGATGGGTTGCCCCTTGAGCGTCAGCCACGCCCTATCACCTGCAACCCTGACGCGCAACAAAACGGCACCCTTGGCCAAATAGGCTTGAAGAAAGTGGCTTCCCGTTAACCCTTCCAGAACATCGGTAGATTTCAGTTTGAACTTGCGTTCGATTTCCATGGCCATGCTTAAGTCCTCCTAAGCGCGCCGCACCGAGCGTACGGCGCAAGTTGTTGCATTGGTTTGGGCATTGACCGTTCGGCATGCGGCCCAATTGCGTGGATTGTCATGAGGGGATTATCTTGCTGTGCTTGTCATCAAATCTTCATGGGGCTGCCATGAATGATTCATGCGCGCTTTGGACAATTTCCGGCATGAACAGTCCCATCG